>Ga0207748_1000487_pt1 | contig 23876 bp, 27 predicted proteins | sample HigsolmetaGSP13D_FD_184841 | JGI IMG/M metagenome (GOLD analysis project Ga0207748, IMG submission 184841) | High solid enriched microbial communities from the Joint BioEnergy Institute, USA - SP1-3-D (SPAdes) | ecosystem: Engineered > Bioreactor > SSF (Solid state fermentation) > Aerobic >...
TCCCTCCCTCTCTCTTCTCTCACCTCTCGAGGATTCAACATCGCCCCTCCTCCTCCTCCCTTCTTCCCCTCCGTCTGTGCCATCCCTCCCCCTCCCTCTGGGCCTTCGATTCTGGTTGTCCCTCTTCTTCCTCGTCTGTCCGCCTGTGGCTGGACACGCTTCCTCTTCTTCCCATTCCATATTTCCCCCGCCCGAGGAATGATCAGACGGCAAACCGACTCTCTCTCGTCATTCATCCGCCTCCAGATCTGGTGTGAGCGTGCCGAACGGCTCCTGGTCCAACCGTTTCATTTCTCGTCGAGATACCTCTGAGAAGAAGCGACGCCCTGCCGTTCTGCATCGTCTGTTGACATGGCTCCCACCGTTCCCACCGCGGCCAGCAATTCGCCGGCCAAGAAGACTCCCTCCGCCCCGGAGAAGAAATACAAGTGCCAGTTCTGTAATCGCGCTTTCAGCAGAAGCGAACACCGCAGCAGACATGAGCGATCCCGTGAGTACCCCTCCCTTGGATCCACAACTCTCTTTGGACCTCTCCCTTTTCACGCAAGTCTTTTTTCTTTCTCCAAGGACGTCCACGCTCACATAAACGTTTGCGATCTCCGCAGATACCAAGGAGAGACCTTTCAAGTGCTTGAAGTGTCGGAGCACCTTTGTGCGCAGAGACCTCCTCCTCCGCCATGACCGCACAGTCCACGCGAAGGATGGTGGAATACCCCTCGTCGCAGAAGGACGCCGCCGTGGTGGTGCTGGCGTGCAGAAGACGTCGCCTGTTCAAGGCCCGTCAAAGCCCTCCATCACGATCGACCCGGCCACGCTGGAGCAGATCGAGGCAAGCAGTGATGGTATGGTCGACCTTGAAACTGCAGCCATGTTGATGACAGATTTCCAACACAAGGCCGCGGCAGCTGCTACCGGTCAGGTCAACGACCGTGCTGCATCGGACCCATCGTACTCTCCTGGTCGGGGTCCTTTGCTTGAACCGCCCGTCTCGTACCTGTCTGGGAATGCGACGCTCCCTCAGATGCCATGGGATACGCTGGTCTCTTCCGCAGACTCCAAGCATCACTCCATGAGCTCTGGGTTCTCGTCGCAGGAGTCCAATTCGCACTCTCATCAGCTTCCCTCGATCATTGAGCGGCATGGGCCCGTGGGTGACGCTCTGGCGCCGTCGTTGCACTCGCTGGTCAACTCCCTCCCTGTTTCTGGGAACTCGACGCCCAATGCGTTGTCGCCGTATCCGTCGATGACCGGGCCTGTCAGCCCGGTCAACTATCGCCGGTCTCCTGGGCCGAGCCAGATGTTGACACTGCCAAAGGCTCCGCAGATCGCGAACGACATGGAGCGGAACATTATAGTTGAGCGCGTGAAGAAAGCAGATACCCTTTCCACACTACCTGACACATTCCAGTTGCCGTCGACCGCAGTGCTCAACAAGTATCTGTCTACCTACTTCAACCTTTACCATCATCACTTGCCGTTCCTCCACCAGGAGTCCTTCAAGCCCACCACAGCTTCTCCCCCACTGCTGCTTGCGGTCCTGTCGATTGGTGCGCTCTACTCGTTCGAGCGTGAACATGCCTTTATGCTCCACGTCGGTTCGAAGGTGCTTGTGACCCAGTTCTTGCAGCAGAAGGACAACTTCGACTCGAGGAAATGTCCTCTGTGGGCGATGCAGAGTACACTGTTGAACATGATCTTCGAGAGTTGGAGTGGCGACCCCAAGGGCCTGGAGTGGACCTGCTCGATCAAGAGTCTGCTTGCCAACGTGAGTTACCAGATGCCTGGTCCTGTCAAAAATTGTATGTTGCAATGTGCTGATTGTTCCTGCAGATGGTTGCCGGCAACAGATACCAGCTCAAGGTGCGGACCGATGCGCGCGAAGGCGCCCAGCCTACCCGTGAGGAATGGATCGAGGACGAGTCGTGTCGTCGAACCTACTATGCCGTGTACATCTTCTTCGGCATGCTCACGATGACATTCAACCACCCTCCTGCCATGAGCTCTGACGAGTTCGACGACCTGGAGCTACCATCATCCGAATCCCTCTGGAACCTTGAATGCACGGATGAGGAGACATGGCGCCGCAGTCTGGCTTCTTCCACCAGGATCACCTTTAAAGAGGCCCATGACAGCCTGTTCCAGGGCGAACAGGCACGCTACAGCGCGTTCGCTACGCGGGTCATGATCAATGCCCTCTTCCTGCAGGTATGGAGCCACAAGCGTAGCTTCGAGGCTCTGCAGGATGTCGTCACCGAGTACAAGCTTCGTCTGGCTCTGGAGACATGGGAGAGCTCGCTGGATGTCTGCGAGCCGGAGACGATCGTCGTCCCGCTGAGCACTCCGCAGAAGGGCCACCCTCTGATCTTCAACTCGATGGCCGTGTATCGCAACGCGCGCGCGCGGTTGGAGGTCGATCTCAAGTCCATCCAGGAGGCGCTCCGCTACCACTCTTCTTATGAGGTTGCTGCAGCCATGACGGTCGCTCGTGACAAGGTGAAGCGGTCCCAAGAGATGAACAAGATCATCCAGCAGTGCTTCGAGTGCATCGAAATCGCGGCTATGCAGGGTATCAACTGGGTTGCAAAGACCTCCGCCACGAACTGGAGCATTGAGCACCCGCTCTGCGGCTTCGACCTGATGATCATTCTCAGTCTCTGGCTCTATCGCCTGGAACATGACGAGGAGCCAGCATCGGAGGCTGAGTTGGCACTCTACAACAAAGTGCGGAATCTCTTCGATGACGACGCTGTTGATGCCTTTGGCAAACTCAGTTCCACGGTCGCCCGTGTATGGGGTAACATCCTTGACGGAGTGTGGATTTGGGGGTAAGTATATTTCATCTGTGGTCGCGAATGCTGTTGAACAGTGCTAATTCGCATTGCAGTATAACCAAGCTGATGGGCGAGTCCTTCAAGCTCCACGCCCAAGCTTTGGTGGGTTATGAGGACTCCTTGGTCCACAACGCTGCCAAGGATCAGCTGTTGCAGCCGATGCCCACCAAGGGCCTTGCAAGTGTAGGAACCGCCTACTAGGTCTCCTGGATCATGATATCTGCATATGATACATACAGCAGCTTCTTTAATGACCATGACCTTCTTACGCTCGTTACCCTGCAGAACCTGAAGAGGGTGTGTCAGGAGACACTGAACGTCTCCCTTCAGGCATCGACGAGGGTCCCTTTTTTTTTCTGCTAATACGGTATTTTCTTTGATGCTTTGATTTACGGACGGTTCATCTTTCACATGGGGTCATCGGCGGAAACCGGAAGTATGGCAGGGTCGGGGACGGATAAGCAAACGGACGGTGCGGCAGGCTTAGGGGTTTGGGAATGGGGTGTCATCTGCTCGTATTTTCCACCAGGCATCTGTCGCCGTGAGGTCCTTCTTGCTGGTAATATCCCGACTGGTTTTGGTATTTCTTCTTACCATCGAGTTTGCTCTTTCTCCGCGTTCGTCAGGGTCCATCGGTTTTTTTTTGGCTTTTGCAAGAGCTCACAGGAGTCCGGTCAGGTCATGTTTCTGCTTTAATGGGTTGTGCGCGCACGCAACATCTCTACACCCGGCTGGTCCTGTGTGTTTCTTTGGTTTCTAGTACGCCGAGTTTCTAATTCTTAGTGCCTTAGTTCTCTTCTCGTGCATTTGCATGCCTGCAGTTTGTTCTGCTCGTCTGCATGTCCTTTGACCTGCTTCTCTTGATACCTTGTTCGCTATATATTGGCCGTTTTCGACGGCTTTTGGTCTTCGTCTTGTTATTTCGACTTTTTTTTCTAAAGATCCTTAATCGCCTGCACTGATGCTAGAGTTGTTGTGCTATGTTGCTTGCTGCTATTTGGTCGTTATGCATGTCGCTCAGTTGGCCTGACGCACAGCCCAGTCTCCTCTCCTGAGCAGTCCGTTGAGAGCTAATAGCATTATATTGCGTGTTGGTCTGCTGTTTCGTTTTGCTTTGCCTCAGCGTGCGTGCCTCGAATTACTGGTTTTGGAGCATGTTTCGTGCACTGGTACCTGTACAATAGTAGTTTGAGCGCGACAAAATGCAAGAAGGATTACTGGGATGATCTGTCCTACTTTAGCCTGGCCCTTGTGTAGTTTGTATACAAGTTGTTAGAAATCGAGCTTATATTTCGCATCATCAAGACGTAAGAGTCAGAAATATAGCAAATAGAATAGTAAGTAGCATCCGTTCACCCACCCGACCATAACCCAGGTATGTACAGTACCCAACGTATGGATATGGATCCTCCTACTCCTCCTCCTTCCCCCTCGCCATGAAGAAGCCGATCCGGGGCCCGGCCGGCGTCCACGGCGCCCACCCACCGCTCCGCGCCCCAGTCACGCAGCAGCCAGATGGCCGCGGCGGCGGTGTTTCTGTTTCTGTTATTGTCCGTTGTGGTCGTGGTGGTTGTTGTAGTTACTCGTCGGGGTGGAGGAGGGTCGTGGGGTCGCGGAAGAGGCCGAGGTGGTGGACGTGGACGTGGACGTTGGCGGGGAGGGAGGAGGATGCCATGTTTAGTTGAGTTGTGTGGGAGGGGATTCTTCTAAATGGTGCGGGATGATGAATACCGACTATATATAAAAAACGGGGTAGATGGAGGGGAACACAATGGTCTGGATTAAGAAGGAAGTCTAGATAGATAGCTGTAGGAGGACAGCGAACTGATTCACTGGATGTATGTGCAGTACATCTGAGCTCGCTGCAGAAGCTCCTCGTTGAACGCAGATTCACCGCAGGAAAGAACGCAGCATGGCATATCTATATCTATCCATCTCCGCATCCACGGCTTGTCGCTCTGATCCGCGCGCCGGCCCGTCTCCACCCGAAGCTTGTCTCTCCGTCTCCGCAGCAGCTTTTATCCTTTCTCTTCTTCCGCTTCACCTCCCGCTCGACGACGGCTCCCTTCCGGCCTGTTGAACTCCTCCCAGATATGTTGATGATACCCTAGTCTCTCCCTCCCTCTCTCCACCTCTCCCGCTGAATTTCTTCGACGCGATTGAAACCCCAATTCCGCCTGACTCATTCTCCTTGCCCCGGAGAGAACCCCAGTCGAGCGAGCGGCCGCACGCGCTCAGACCAGCAAACATGACCACAGGAGGAGGAAGAGACATCGAGGACAACGGTCCGCTCGAGATGTCCCAGTCAGGAGGGTCTCGAGGAGCCCGCGAGGCAAGCGACGGGGACGCCGCGCGTCTCTCCGAGGTGGCCGCCGCGCCTCCCATCGACAGGACCGAGTCGGAGATGGACCTGGAGACGGAGAAGGAATCCTCCCAGGAGAACAAGCCCCAGGTCCCTCTCTCCGAGATCACCGCGCCGCCGCCCGTCTCGCGGGAGCCCTCACGGCGACACCCGTGGAGCGGTGCCGGTGGTCAGGTCAGGGAGACCGTCACTCCGCCGTCCCGTCCGCTCGAGTACGCGGTGCCGTCCAAGCCCGCCGCCGCGGCGGTGGCAGCAGAGCCTCGCTCCAAGCTCGAGACGCAGCTCTACACCGTCTCCTACCTCGTCTTCTTCGCCATCCTCGGCACCCTGGCTCGCCTCGGGCTGCAGGCGCTGACCGTCTACCCCGGCGCGCCGGTCGTCACGGGCGTGCTGTGGGCCAACGTGGGCGGGTGCATCCTGATGGGCTTCTTCAGCGAGGACAAGAACCTGTTCCGCGAGGAGTGGGGGAGGAAGAATAGCAACAACAGTAACAATGGCGGAGCAGAAGAAGACGCCGACGCAGAGTGGGCCCGGAAGCACAAGACGGTCAAGAAGACGATCCCGCTGTACATCGGCCTGACGACGGGCTTCTGCGGCTCCTTCACCTCCTTCTCCTCCTTCATCCGGGACGCCTTCCTCGCCCTGTCCAACGACCTGCCCGTCCCGGCCCCCGAGGCCGGCCACGTCTCCCGCAACGGCGGATACAGCTTCATGGCCGTCGTCGCGACCATCGTCACCACCGTCTCCCTCAGCCTGTCGGCGCTTATCTTCGGCGCGCACCTCGCGCTGGCTGTGGACCCGGTGACTCCGACCTTCCCGCTGACCTTCACCCGCAAGATCCTCGACCGCCTCGCGGTCCTGCTGGGCTGGGGCTGCTGGCTCGGCGCCGTCTTCCTGGCCATCTGGCCCCCGGACCGTCACGGTGTTTCCCCCACGGAAGAAGCCTGGCGCGGACGCGCCGTCTTCGCCATCGTCTTCGCCCCGCTGGGCTGCCTGCTCCGGTACTATGTCTCGCTGTACCTGAACGCACGCATCCCGGCCTTCCCGCTGGGCACGTTCGCCGTCAACATCTTCGGGACCATCGTCCTGGGGATGTGCTTCGATCTGCAGCATGCGGCGAACATCGGCGCCCTCTCTCCCTTATCCACATCCACATCCACCTCCACACACGCCAGCTGCCAGATCCTGCAGGGCATCATGGACGGCTTCTGCGGCTGCACCACGACCGTGAGCACCTGGGTCGCGGAGCTGAACGGCCTCGGGCGCCGACGGCACGCGTACCTGTACGGCATCACCAGCGTCGCCGTCGCGCTGGCGTTTCTGGTCGTCATCATGGGCAGCCTGCGCTGGACGGTCGGATTCGTGCATCCGGCTTGTTGAGGCTGTCCTTGCTTCCTTCCTCCTTCACCTTCCTGCTCTATTCCAGCGATATATCGGCGGCGATCTATGCTGATCTGAGAGTGTAGGCCAGTATATATGTATTGTATAGTATGTATGTATGTAATCTTTAAATGGGACATACTGCAGATAAATACCTAATATTAGATAGGATGGCATAGTATAGGATAGAAACACCTAGGTAATTAGGTCCTGTCAATCAAACAAATGATGGAGGTTCAGTTTAGATTTGCGCGGGTTATTCTTTACTTTAGTACCTAAATGCTGTGGGTGTGATGGCGGCGGTGGTGTTACACGTGTGACACTCTTGGAATGGGTGGGATTGTGGGATGGGAGGGGGATGACAAGACAAGATAAGGTTTCTGTTTGTTCGTGCCTGTGTATGTACGTGGTTACTTTGCTTATTATGTCGATGCTCTGTTGATGGGTGTATGGTTACACTGAACGGATGTATTGATAGCTTCATAAACTGGATGGTAGAACAGATAGATGAATGTGGAGCGGAAGTTGAGCTCGTATAATGAGATCACGAAAAATGCGCAACTCGACCGGTCAGCTTGCCTTCTTGTCTGGTCCCCGTTTTATCCTGTTCCCCGATCCCCGTCCGGCCGGTCGCTTCGTTTGACAACGTCCAGTCCGCTCCTCGGATGGTGTGACGGGGCCGATGGTTCGAACAGTGTCGTGTCCGAATTTGGCAGCCGTGATTCCATCCTTAATCCCCGTCCTTTCATAGCATATCATATCTCCCGCACGCGACTACATAAGATCTCTCTGCCACGTTGTTCCCGCACTGCCTGCGGCCCGATTAGTAGACCAGCCTGTCGACGTCGGAGCCGAACCCGCGCTTCGGTTCGCACCAGGGCTGTCGCGGACAGTCTCCTGCCGGCCGGGTAGATCCAACTTATCATTATTAGCACCAGCCGGCCTCGCGTAGCGTTCGTGCATCATCTTGTCGTAGATGCCGCCTCGTTCGTAGTGGATGCCGCGGGCGCGGAGTTCCTCGCGGCGCGCGCGCTCTTTTGTGGCGTTACGGCGTTGGGCGGCTAGCTTCATGCGTGAGAAGAAAAAAAAAAAAAAAGAGTAAACCAGAGTAAACGAGGGAATGTTCGATCGCGGCAATTTATATAGTATATTTGATGAATAGATGGATGGATGTGGCTTACCCTGCCAGAAAACAAGGTATACGGCCACGGTGAGCAGGCAGGCCACAATGAAGCCGAACATGATACCCAGCTCGTGTCCGAGCGAGGGCATCGGGGTATATGGCGGAAATTCGACGTCTCTTTCACCTGCCATTGTGTCTTTCTTCTGTTCTTTGCTTTTTTTTTCCCTCTCCCTTTTCAGTTTCTTTCTTCACCTGCCAGTCCTCTTGTGAAGGGTTCTGCGACTGTGCTGTTTGATGTGAACCCGCAGAACAAGACCTGAAGGACCGCCATCGGTGTCAGCTGCTACCTCAGATAAGAGGCTCGATCATTTAAATATAGACCAAAGTAATGATAACGAGGTAGATGGAGACGTCTGCATCAGATCCTATGTTTGGAAGCCATCCCACCACAGAGCACATATACAAAAGTCTTTATATGGATGAAACAAAGATCAGCCGTAGTATACCTTCTTTAGTCGTAGAGCTGACAGTCAGCGACGGAAGCAGAAGCTTATCCGAAAAGAAAGGTCATCTAGAATGTAACGTCCACAGTTGAGCTTGCTCCGCCTGGATGATGGCAGGGAAATTCAGCTGCGAACGCCAGGACCGAACGCAGCTCGGTCCAGAAATAGAAACTCTTATCCAGTTCAGCGCGGACCGATAGCAGCAGCGGGATGTCAAGTAAGCCTAAGCGGAGATCACAGCCGCCGAGGCTAGGATGCGGGAGAAGCAAGCCGCGCCGTTTTCGCAGGTATAAGCCTTTGATACACTGGGTAGGAAGTTCAGAATAATCCGTATACTCTGTAGGGGCCGGCCCCGCACCCCGGCCAGCCTCAGTAAAACCCCAGACGTGAGGGCCGGTCAGCCCAAGATCGCCTCACGCCGGGACGCGACGTGAGTAGGTTGATTCGCCACGCAACATTGCAAGGTACAAACTATCATGCAGTATACGGAAGTACATACCAGATGTCCGTTCGCAGCGCGCGGTCTTTCAAACCCGTTCCAAGGTCATTGGGAGATAGATACCTACCGAAAAGGGACAGCGCAGGATGGACAGCCTGCGCTCAACGAAAGGAACAGAACCAAGATCGGACATCGCCAATGACAATGTCGAGCATGGGAGAGTGCGGTGGCAGTACTCGTTGCCGACGCAGCAAAAGCCATGGTCAGCTGTGCCAGCGCCAGGGGTTGTTCGGCGGCGGCACCCCGGACCCATGAGCAAGCTGATCGCCAACGCGCTGCCATCACTGGGCAGACGTCTTGGAACTTCCTGCGCCGGTTCCCCGCGAGAGGGAGTCAGCGAACCACGGCGTGGCGGACGTCATGGGCCGGTCGGATCCACAAGATTTGGCGCGGGATCCGATCCGTATTGATTGGTTTGGACATGGAATGCGATAGGACACAGGCTGAAGGCCGGGCATGGAAGGATTTAGTCCTGGAAAGTCTATATGCCAGCCATCCTCTTGTTCTGTCCTGGCTCCTATTCGCCCATAGATCCATATGACAGGAGAGATTAGAAGGCGAATGTTGGCGCTGATTGTGGCGCTGGCAGGGCTGACAGCCTGGCCAAGTTAGCGTAGCTATCAAAACTCCGGTTTCCAAACACTTACCTCTTCTGTTCGCATCGACAATTGATGTATTTAGCTGGCCCAGTCAATATTGACTTCGGTGGAGAAGAGTCCCACAGGCTTGATAGACCCCAGAGCACGGACGCCTCGCAACCATGTCGACGCGAGGCGGTTGTCTCCTTCAACAGTCTGCGAGCTATCGAGCTGCGTTTTGTCCACTCTGGTACGAAGTAAAACTGAGAATCCTCATAGACTGAAGGCAAGAAGTGCTAAGGCTCGAGGATGCTTGAAGTGGACATCGAGAATCGAGCATTCCCAAACAGTCCCATAGTATCACGTGACTTCAGATCTATATCATTCACCTCCGGGGGCACTCCCATACACATCCCCCAATCGCACAAAAAAAGCGAAGAAAAGTAATAGAAAATAAAGCACTGATAATGGTGATGACAAAAAGCCCACACCCCTGGCCCACCGGGGCCATACTTAGGGTGCTACAAAACCCCCCACCTATGCTGCCGGCGGGCAGGGGTTTTTCATTAACCTGGATCCTCTCGAGACCCTTGGCTTCATCGGACTGTTAGCGAAGTATTGATTAATATCAAACTGCTGCACCTCAACCGAGGTGAAGATCGAACCAGGGACTCTGGGTCCGGTGACAGGGAAAGACACTGGTTGTGTATAGCCGGTGGCCTTGACCACTGCACTATGTTCCGGATTCTGGTTGATAGAGGAGAGGCGAAAGCAGGATATATGTTTCCTTTCAGTTAGGGGATATTGATTATCTGATGCATATTTCTCTATGCCCATCCGGATACCTTGGATAGTTGTCTGCATACCTAGGTACTCTACAGCTTTTAGATCCCAGCATATCAGAGATATGTACTGCTCTTCCTGAATAAATACTCGTCAACTGCTTTTATCTTTGTAACAGGACAACATGTAATTTAAAGCTATATCATATTGGCCGATATTCGAGATTCACTGAACTCTTATTCTGTATGCCTTTCGAGACGTCCGAGCGCAGGGGAGCGTTTCAGAGTGGTTTAAGCACCCTTGCTGACATCGCCTGCAGCTTATAAGTTATCTCCTACTAACAATGCAATCTCTGCCGGCCATTTCATATTATAGTCTTCACCAGAGACAGTATTTCCATGCATAGGAAGATAGATATACCATACCCCACATGACAGCGCGCCAGCAAGCGTGAACATTCTATCTCAGTGTGATAAAAAAACCTTACAAAATTTCGGTGAGTTATAACAACATGACATTATCTCAAGCTGTGTAGAATACAGCAAGAATAGACTTGATTGATCAATAATAATCACTGTTGAACTAGCTGCCAATATAGCTAGCTTTTCTTCTCTAATACTCTGTTGTGCTGGTTTTTTTGTAAACAATGTCTCCTTCATTCAAGATTAGCAGCGGCAATTCCCTGAGAGCATTCGTAGATTGGAAATCTGGAGCATGGAAATTTTTGGAAAAAAGGCCCAGCTCAAGGTTGCAAGATCCATGGACCTCTCACCTACGTAGTAGTGTACGGACCTCAACCCTGAGTTTGTGGTTTAGCTATGCGCCGTCCACGGATACTTCCGCACTACTAGTAGCACTAGCGTGTTACTAGTCGCTCCATTATTATTGCTCCAGAGCCCAGTGCAAACTTCGCGGAGTCGCGTCTACACCTGACACCGCCTCTCGGTCTCACATGCGATATCCTTTTTAGCACTGTTCTGTCAACTTGATACTTGGCTCGAATGCAGCCTTGTGGAACGCCCCGTATTGCCTTGCAAATCTCTGGCTCCACTAACCGCTCCTTTGGAGCGAGATGGAGAAACTCCCTCTTCTCAGAGGAGACATCATATTGGAGGACGCGTTGGAAGACTCGACTATCCCAAAACGAAAAATGATTTCTGATCTTACCTCTCCAGCCGCAGGCACGAAATTGAATCTGTTGTTTCATTCCACCTCGGAGTGAAGCATTGCCAGGTCGCAGAGGAAGCGAGCTGGATATGTGGCAGCTATAATCTTTGCATTCCAGTCTCTCTCCTTATCGGCCCATCATCTGATGATGATGACGATTATGATCGTGTGTTCTCGTTAGGATTCCCCTGCCTTTCAAGGTCGGGGAAGCTGAACGCCCGGGAAACGTAGATGAGAAGCTTCGGTGCGAGGTTGCCACGTACATCTGGATCCAGGAGAACTGTCCAGAAGTCCCCATACCTTCGCTTCTTGGATTTGGGTTTCCTGCCGGGCAGACCATAGGTTTAGCCGAGCTTCAAAACCTGACACACTTTTTAGCTAACTACTGCCGCCAATTTATCGGTTCACATCCCATTCGTATGTATCTCCGATCACTCGATTCACGTGGTCTGCAAGACGGACACTGCAGTCGTGGCTGGGACTACACAGACCATGTGCGTACGTCGGGCCAAGACGCTTGGATGTCTTGAAAACCGGCTACATCATCATCAGCTTCGTGACCGATGGAAGGATGCTCTCCGACTCGTGGCAAAGTCTCCGTCACGACGAGACACGGCGGCTGAATCTCTTCCGTGATCTTGCAGACATTATGCTCTCACTCAGCCGATCACCCTTGCCACGGATCGGCTCCTTGACGTTGAAGATCAGGGCTTCATAACCTTGACCAATCGGCCCCTGACGCTACGACTCCAGACCTTGAAAACGAGGGAATCCCCGCAACGATCGAGCGGGGGACGACCTATTCGTCCGTAGAGCCGTATCTCCTGGGCCTGCTGGGATGCCACGATTACCGCATCCACCACCAGCCGACATCCACGATCTGGACGACGGTCAGCAGCAGCTGGCCGCGCTGACCATGATGCGCGGCGTTCTCCACCATCTTGTCAGCCGCGAGTATCGCAACGGACCGTTTGTCCTCACCCTTACAGATCTGCATCAGAGTAACATATTCGTCGACGATAAATGGCACATCACGTCTCTCATTGACCTGGAGTGGGCATGCTCTCCCTTACGATTGAGCTGCAATGCCCTCCATACTGGCTTTCCGGGCGGGCAGTGAATGACATCGAACACGGTGAACCTCTACAGACGTTCAGCAGTATTGTCTCTGAATTCATCGATACTTTCGAAGAACAGGAGAGGAGAAAGAGGCTAGGCGGCGCCACTATTTTCCAGGCCCCTATCATGAGAGAATGTTGGAATAGAGGGAGCTTCTGGTATTTCCAGGCAGTGAACAGTCCGAAAGGACTCCTGCGGGTGTTTAACAAACATATCCAACGAATGTTCTCCGAAGAGCATTGCACAGAGCGAGTGTTCGATAGAGTGGTGAGCCCCTATTGGGTGGTCGGAGCAGGAGGTCATTGAAAGATCAAAGAGGAGTGCGAATATAAAGATCGACTACGGGGACTATTTGCAAAAGACACCTGATACACATTGTTCACTCTCCGTAGGCACCGAGTAAAGCACATTATATGAATCCATGATGATAAATTCCCGCTGGAATTGCAGCTCAGAATTTCTTGGGTTGATGTAATTTGACACCAGGAAGGGCAAGAAAAAAAGTGGGGGATGTGCACGCATCTACATGTTGAAAAAAAATCATGCTCACACGCGGACTCGAACCGCGGACCTCATGATTACTAGTCATGCGCTCTACCAACTGAGCCATGCGAGCCGTGATCAGGTGATAGGTCCAGCCTTGTATTCTCTTATTAAGCAAAAAGACAACCCGTACTTGATAAGCAACCAGTTTCTGAAGGACGAGATCAAAGCCCAACAGCAGTGTAAACTGCTCCAGGTTTATAAACAGTGCGTAGATATCTAGGTCATGCTATTATTTTCACTTGTTTCCCATTCGGTTTCTTATAGGGATACCGTACGGACCTCTGCGTTGTCCAGAATTTGATCACCCCTGATTTAATTATATTCGATCTAAATTATATTTCCGCTCATCACTGCTGCTACAACCCTTAGCCCCCGTCCCTCCCTTCCCCCCCCCCCATCTTTCCGCTAGAAACCTAGCGTCCAATTAATTTCCGCCCGGGACCCTGGATCCATATATCAATACCCAGGGGAAAGAATCGCAGAAGAAAAACCAATTCTGTCTGGATTGATATACCTGGACTGGTAGATATCCAATCTCTACTGAGTACTGCTAGGAGCAAAGCGCTTTCACAACAGAGCTCAATGTTAGATTAGACACTGTGCACGACTGTCACAGAAACCGGATGCTCAAATGCGATTGATCCCATATATTACCCGAAGGAGGTGTCATCGGCTGTGTGTGGTCGAGATCCAAGAGGCCATGAGCAGTGTGAGCATTAGGCAGTACCCAACCACGATACCGCTCACCGATCCGCCATTTTATGTTCAACTAACCGGCTATGGCCGGAAAGTAATCATAGTTTTTTTTTTTTTTTTTTTTTTTTTTTTTTTTTTTTTTTTTTTTTTTTTTTTTTTTTTTTTTTCCCTGATACATAGATAGATTCCAAAGTAGACATTAGATATTTTGAGATCTCATTTTTGACTAACTGTCGTTGTGACTATCCAGTAGGACTCGGGGAATCCAGATCCAAAAGTCCAAAAATACATTTCATCAACGAGTGTCATGAACAAAGCATTAATAAATCTGGCCAGAGGACCCCAGATCACAAAGTCCAAAAAACCAACTGCATCATAACGAGCGTCATGAACGAAGCATTAACAAATCTTATACTCAGGCCAAGGGCGCCACGGGGCCAAAGCCCATGAAAAAGCCAAACAACGCGCAAGATGACCCAACAGAAGCCAAAGGTACCCAAAATCATGTACACGTAGTCGGACACTGTCTGAGCCTGCCAGAAACAAGTCAAATCCAAACTATACAGCGAAAGAAATGGCAAGCCAATGCCAAAGCCAATACAAGAAGGTATCAGAAAAAGGCAATGCAAGGCAAAGCGAAGCGAAAAAATCCAACGACGAACTCCATGCATGCAAAAACGATGAAGCACGGAAAACTGCCGTTCTATATGCGAAAGCCAGGGGAAGAATACGGTAGAAGTAGCCGACTCTTCCTGCCAAAAATGAGTGGAAATGCGTGCGAGTAGAGCGTTGATATGCGGGCGACGCGGCCAAGCGCGGTGAACATGGAAATAGAGATGCAATGAGAAGGTCGAGGGAAGAGATGGAGATCAACCAAGCATCACCGCCGCAAGTGCCGTACACGTTAGCCCAACGGCCATCCCGATCCACGGCGTCTGACCCAATGTGCCTTCGCTTCGCGCCTTGAGCGCACCGGTTTCTTTGACATCTCTGGCTTCGACCGTGTGCGTGATAGGGACCTCTCCCTCTTCCGTCAGCGTCCCCAAGCCGATCGTGCCGCTCGACGGCTGGGGCCACTGGTCCGGGACGTCGGCGAACGTCTGCGTGTAGGTGACGGGGACGGTGACAACATCACCGTCCTTCAGCGTGGTGGGCATCCACAACGTCGTGACGGAGTCTACCTGCGAGAAAACGGTGGGGGCCGCGACGGCAGCACCCGGGACAATCTCACGGCCCTCGAGACGTTCGGAACTGCCAGAGGACTCCGACGGGGGAGGCTGTGAAACCGTCACGGTGGGCGGTGGTGTGATACTTGGGGAAGCGGGGACGGAGTCACTTGTGGTGGATGGAGAGTCCGACGAGGAGGAGGAGGAGGAGGAGGAGGAGGAGGAGACGTCCTCTGCTGCGAAGGCAGCCGCGGAGAGCGCAAGGAGGAGGAGATTTGACGTTCTCATCGTGATGGTTGGAGTCGTGAGTGGTTCTGGGGAGCAGCGGACGTCAATGTCGAAGACTGGGCTGAAGGGATGCGACAGATGCGAGTGAAATCGACCGCCGTGTTCAATAGATCAGGCAGCCAGAGATCGACTTGCTGGCGCTTCCAACGAGCAAAGGCTCAAGATGACGAGATCCGAGGATCAGGAGTAGATGTGACGACTGTCAATGGAGCAGCCAGCAGGACCAGGACCGTTCCCGTGGCCAAAGGGTAATCCAAGCAACCTGATAAGTACCCAAGCGGTGGCACCCGCGTGTGGATTAAAGTGTGCCCCGTTCAAGCCAAGTCGACGGCTGTCAAGCTTGTTGGGCCGTTGGATGCACACCCCCTATTCGCGACTCCCGAGTGCGCTTGGGGTCGCAGCCGAGCGTATGACAGGGGGAACCGAAGGAGACCAATCTTCCAAGAGAGGGCAACCACGAGGACAGCAGACAGGCCGAGAGGAGGTATATATAATGATACAGACCGCGGAAGCGGGAGGAGGAGGATGGAGTAAACAGACAGCGGCTGCGAGGACGAGGAGGGGAGCAGGGACAGCAGCACGGCAACGGGGGAGACGCAGCAACAAAATTGCAGGGCGGGCGGGCGCGGATGCGCACACGAGGCCCCCGGCCCGAGTCGCGGCGCCGATCGGCGGCATCGGCCCCTGGCACGGGGATCGGCCGCCGCTCCTGAGTGGTCCGCGGGGAGCGCATGGACGCGCACTATTGGCTGTGCGGATCCGCCGCTATGCCTGTCCGGGGCCTAGCGGGCGTTTCTGAAATTAGCGTCACGCCACCCAAAGCTTGGCAGGGCCTGCAGGCCCGGAGAGCGCCGTGGGCGAGCGAAGGCCCTAGAACGGCGGTAGAACATCGCCGCACTTCCAGATCGTTGCACGGCTATCACCGCTATCCAGCAAGAGCGGTGGGTGGTTTGTGGACAGCGCGCGGAGGTCTGCGTCAGAAGCGGGGTTTTGCGTGTCGAGCCTGGGTGTCTATCTACCGGTGTTTCAGCTAGGACATGTGCAGATTCAGATATGCATGGCCAGACGCCCGGGATGATGGCATCTCATGTAATGATTTACCTGTATACATGTCTACTCCATGCCTGCATCACATTTTCTAAAAGGAGGCGTTCATTTTCACCAGTTGCTGATAGATGTCTCCAATGCTGTCATTAATTTACTATTTTTGGTTCCAGGTAGATATGTGGAATCCTTGTCCTCTGTCACGGGACGCGGAGAGAGCCGCCACCGAGGCAGCTCTGTCGTCATCTCTGTCGAAACGGCCATGTCGCAAGAAAACCAGAGTACGTCTCGGAGAAGAGGAATTTGTGGTCGTGTCTAGGGTCTAACCCCACACTGTTCTGCTGTTTTCCGTACTCCACGTTTCACCGTGGTACCCTGGGAGTGGTCAATCTCCCCCCTGCATACCCCAACGTGGAGGGCATGTATCATGACTTCACGCATGATGATGGACCTTCTGCACACTGCAGAGGCTGTGACGCGACCATTGGGCCTCGTTCATGAGAGGATCTTCTCCCAGTTCGGTGTCACCACGAACTTCCCGCTCAGCTGGCCCATCGCCCACACCATCTTCTCTTCTGGTTCTGGCTTGACATCTTCTCCTTCCGCTGCGGCCGCTGCGGCTGTCGACGGTGGGGATGCGATCAGCGCCTCTTGCAGGAAGTCCACCTCCGTTGCTCGGTCAAGCTCGAAGCTGATTCCGCCCCAGTCCAGGGTCACCCGCCCCGACGCATGTAGGTGCAACTTGCCAACCCGCCCAGCGGGGAGCTGCTGCTGTGCTGCCGTGACCAGTTTCGGCACCTCCTGCGGAGCGGGCTTGGCTCCGACCTCCTGCACCTCCGCTCCCTCCTCTTCCCGCTTGATAGCCGGCCCGCCTGGCGGGGCGGTGGTCGTGGCGCCTGTGATGGTCACATCCTCCTCTGCAGCCTCCACACTCTCCTGTGCGTCTCCGGGGACAGCCAGGTTGGGTGTCATGGGCGGGAACTGCAACAGGAAGAGCTGACCCGAGAGCTTGTCCTTTACCACTTCCTCATCCATGTCTGCCGCGCCGTCGGCGCCAGTCTTAGCATCGGCGGCCTCCTGATCTCGCGGCGGCTTTTCTTCTATAGACAAGAGATCCTTCATGACCTCGAGGTCGTGGGCGTGCCTCTCGAATTCCTCGATCTCCTCCTTCGTCCGTAGCAGGCTTCGCGGATCCTTGACCTTCTCCTTCTCTTTCTCCTTCTGTATCTCTTTTTGCTTGGGTGTAACTTTTCTGCGTACTCTCACCCTCTGCTCCGGAAGACCCTCATCATCCGTAGTTGCAGCGCCGGATACCTCGCTCACGTGAGGTATAGCGTCTGTCATAAGCATGTCTTCATCCGTAGGCTCCTGCTTTATCTTGGGTTCCGTCTCCACGGATGGCGCGGCTCCATCTTCCTCCACGAAGAGCGCATTATCCTGAGCGGCCTTCTCCTTCGCCTGCCGCCGCAGCTCCGCGGAGGTACTTGAGCTTGCCTCCGTGTTGACTCCGACTTGCCGCTCCTCATGCTCATGTCGCTCCACCCGAATCGGCCGTAACCCTTTCTCCCTGCGCGCCGGGCCCTTGACAGGCATTTTCCCCTTCGCCTTCTCATCCAGCGGCTCATCAAATTCCTCGTCGCTCTCGAGATTAATCTGGTCAATACTGACCCGGATCCCGGAATCGCTCTCATCAGATGAGACATCCCCGGCGGCCGCAGCGCTTCCCCTGTCGATAACGGACCTCGTCGCGCTTCGCCTGGATATCGACGATGCTCTGGAATCGGGGCCGAACCGCCCGCCGAAGGCGCCACCGCGGCCCCTCCTTCCCGCCATCCCCGAACCCAACGGTCCGCCCACGTCCGCTCCCAATCTCCCACCCCGTCCTCTCCCAAATCCGCCTCTGCCACCGGGCCCGGCGCCTCCTCGCCCCCTTTGCATGGCTGCCGCCTCTCTTAATCGTTCTTGGTGCCTCTCCGCCTCAAGCTTCTCGATCGCCTCACGCTCCTCCTTGCTGCGACGCGCGACCGCGCGGGGCTGATACTTCAGCGTCGGTTTCGCCGGGGCGCCACCGGGGCCGCCAAGGCCGGGAGATGGCGCGGCCGAGGAAGCGCGTGGAATGCTTCCGCCGGGCGTAGGTTTCTTGAGAGATTGGAGGCGCTGAACCGGCGCCCGGGCGGGAGCGCCGGAAGCGCCTGGTGTGGACGTGGCTTGCGGCTCGGTCTTCGGTGCAGACGCAGTTTGGGAAGCGGGATTGGTGGCAGTCTGGCCTGTTGTTTGGCCCTCAGGCGCATTGGGGCGCCCAGGCGGCGGCTGACTGGGAGCAGCTTTGGGAGGCATGGTGATTTTGTGTTAGTCGTGACCGTGTATTCTAAGCTTGTGGAGGAGTAGTAGAGCTAGGCCATGAAGGAATGTTGAGAAGGACAGGCGCTACGAAGAAGGTCAGAAGCCGAATCCACAGATGGCCAGCCCACGACTGTGAGGCTCAAAAAGAGAGAGAAAGAAGGGGTGGGAGGAGGAAGTAGGAGAAATCGACGGAACACACTGTGGGAGAGCGAAGGAGAGTGAGGGGGAGGTCGCCCCGGAAAAAAAAGAGCCGCGCGTCTGATAGCCGCTTATCACCTGATAAGCGCGCGCGTGACCGCAGGATCGACAAGCGTGCCGACGTCACCTGTCCGCCCGCCCCGCGGCGGCCGCCCCAGGACCGAATCAGGCAGTCGTCTGAACGGGTCGACGGATCCATAGTTGGCTATGCTACACTAGTCGTGGTCGGTGATCTACTCAAGTGCGAAACAAACGGCGCTCCATTCGGCTATCCCTATAAAACAAGAAGACCACAAGAACAATTCAAAGGTCCACCATCTCTCTGCCAGCCCCTCCTTCTTTCTCTTTAAAAGATATATCCCATCAAACATGGTTCCATCCTGCAGGTTGCCCCCAAGACATGCGAAGCCTAACTGCGTCTTCAATCGCATATGATGACTGCAAAAGAGACGATGGAAAACAAATCAAACATGAAACAATAGACACAAGGCAAGAACAAAATGGATACGAGAACAGTAGACAGCAGCAATTAAGAACGCCAACAGATGTAACATGGAAAAAAAGACCCGTTGATTTCACTCGCTAGACTATTCATGACAAAGAACACCGAAGGAAGGGCAGCGTAAGATGATGGTATAAAGAAAGACGTGGTCGGGAAGGAAACTTGTCCTTCGAGCCGGAAACAGGGATTCGTAATCAAGAACAGACGGTGAAGCGTCATCTGGCCACCTTCGTAGTCCAGTCAGAACGGAGTAGCCGGATTCGTACGCACGGTAGTATTGACGAGGAGGATGATCGCATAGTTCCAAGTTGAATAGCGGTAAATCCGCCGCTTGAATATAGATTGTAGAGCCGAACAGCCGAGAACATAATATAGATTGATAGGTAGAGAGGACAACGGTCTATCGTGAGAGGAGATTCGCATTGCTACCAGCCATGCTTCCTATCGGATTTGAAGCTAGTGTGGGCAGGTAAGGGTAGTATCACCGCATTGGAGAAAGACTCCAAGGGCGAATCCGTCTGTGCAGGTCATTACGTTCATAGACCAAGACGAATTGGCTGGCCATCAACGCTTCCGTTTCTTGTTCTTATCTGCAGCAGCAGAAGAAACCGGTGCAGCAGCGAAACCGGACGGCTGTGTCTCGTTGCCAACTGCGGCAGACTCGACCACTTTCTTGATCGGAACACCCATGTGACGACCATAGCGGCCTTTGCGACCGTTCCCTTCATCTTCGCTGATACATCCTTCAATGCCAATGCCAGCATCTTTGCATCGCTGGCAGGGGCGTTGACGGTCGCAGCCCTTCTTGCTCTTGCGGCACCGCTGACAGCGTGGCTTGGTTGATAGGTCTTCCTCATCCGCAGCAAGCTGATGCTGGAAGTTGACAGTGGATGTAGACGTCTTCCGGGATGGCGCAGGGCTAACCATCTGCTGTGGCACCGAGACCTTCTGGTTACCGGTAGCAGGTAAGGCTTTGGCCTTGCGAGAGCCGCCGGAAGAACGACTCTTGCCAGTCCTGTTGGACTTCGAAGACGCCGCCTTGGAGCCACGAGCCTTGCTGGAAACGGTGCTGGTCGTCCTGGTCTTGGCTTTCTTGGCCTTCGGAGCCGATTCGACGTAGGGAGCGTCGTCTTCGTATTCGCTCTTGATCAGGCCATCATGGGACTCCTGGCGATAGTCCTCATCGGCTTCGTCTCCGCTGGGATCGGTGCTGTCACAGCTAGGAAGAATATCATCCAATTGTTTGTGAGTGCGCTTTGTAGCGCCCGGAGGAAGCATTGGGCTGGATTCAGGCTTCTGTCGCGATCGCGACGGCAGATCATCATCGTCGTCCTCGCTGATGTCGCCGCCATCGCTTGTCGCACCAGTCGAAGAAGATGCATCGGCAGCGCCACTGAAAGCATCGTCCAGTGTAGAAGCCGAGGTGCGACCGTGGGAGAAGTTAGAAGCATCTCCGAGTCGGATCAACTGCATTGCAACGTCCTCATCGGAGATACAGCTCGCAATCGTAGGGTCTGGCGTTGGCAGGATACCCGGGCCACTGGGGCGGCCCGAAGAGTTGTTAAATTGGCCCGATGATTGGGCTGTGGTGCGCTCGCGCAGCCGATGGCCGTGTTCTGGAGCAACAGGAGTAGTGTATAGAGAGTTCCGCGCCGAATTGGTCCCGTAGGCCTGCTCGTTGTGACCATAACTCTGTGGTGAGGGTAGTGGCTGCTGGAAGTTGTATGAGCGCTGCGCCGGGCGTGCGAATGGCGAATCAGCTCCTTCTTGACCGGTAGACCGGCGCTGTGGGGAGATGGAAGAGGTTGAGGTCGTCAGAGGTACTTGGGGCGGAACGAATAAGGGCAATTCCTGGAAAGGAGACACAGCGTCAGTTGTGCATTCAAAAAGAAGCATTGGGTACTATGAGGGTCCGACTCACCGAACTTTCGAACTTGGGCCGCTTCCTCCGGCCGTCCTGGAGGATGTTGTCCATGCTGATGTCGGAACTAGCGAATTGCTCGCTTCTAGCTTTCTTGGAGCCAGTGACGGATCCGTGGCCGCCATCGCTGTCGCTATATCCGGCCATCCCATCGTCGTGGAAGCTGCCATGGGTGCTGGAGCCTCGGCTCTTGTAACCGGCTCTGGACGAGAGTTTGTGCTGAGAGGCGCTACGGCGACTTCTGCCTGATGGAGATGTGCTGCGTTTCCTAGCGACTCTAGATGTCGGTCGAGAGGGCGGTTGACCGTAATCTAGGATCTGTGCTGGCTGTGGCGGTGGAGCTGCCTGGAAAGGCTCTCCAAGACTGGGCCGTTTGCGAGCGTCCGATGGCGCAGAGCCATAGTAGTGCTCCCCATAGCCTTCGGAATAGGTAACTGGGATCACTCGAACATAGACAGTCATGTTGTTCCTCAAGTTCTCGTATCTGGCAATGAGGGTGTTGCCATTCTCGTCCTCGAAACTGACGCCGCTGGCAGCGCCCTCATATATACCGTAGAAATTCTTTACAGTGGTCACAATAGAATCAGTGGTATCATGCGGGTATATCTGAACGCGCATAGGTATCCGTGCCCGGATCTTGGAGTTCTCATCTAGCAGTAGCTCGAAGGCGACGTTTTTGGGGACTGGAGCGCTAGGCGACTGGTGCTGCGATGTAGAGTTCCCAGCATGGTTATTTGCGGGAGCTGAGTACACCTCAGCAATGGCGGAATGTTGATTCTGCATGGCTTGCATCGTTGGGCTCCCTGAGAGGCTACCAGACTGCTGCTCGACCGAACGTTGTAATATCTCACAGCTCATCCGTGCGAGAGAGCGGTCTGGGGAGTTTGTGTGATAGCGGTCGGGCAACTTCGACCTAACAAACCACGGGATTCAAACGGGAAGGCCTTCAATCGATAGCCAGTGTGTCCGCGATTCTTGGATGGGATCGTCGACGGCAACGGGTCTGCGATGCAGTGAGGAGGGGTCCGGGTCGCAGGAGCCGAGGGCGACTCAGGAGGAAAGCGTCGGGAAACCTGCATGAGAGGGGAGCCATCGTCAGTACAATGAGGTACAAGAATAGCCTATTGAGCGGATTGTCTCAATAGGGGACTGCGATTAGAGAATAGGGATGGCTAGCTGCCGGCGGACTCCTCAAGATGAGGGTCTGGGGGAGAACAGTCCCAATCGGCGGATGAGGATGGATGGAACTGAGAACACACCTGTCTCGAGGCAAAATATTCCGGTCGGGATCGCACTCCTACAGTCAATCCGATCAGAGGGACACATACGAAGCGAGGGGCGTTGTCGAAGCGGTGGTGGTGAACTGGGCTACGAAGCGCTGCCTGTCTGGTCCATGTCCATGTCAGCGATGGCATCACAGCGAGAGGGCAGCAAGCTGCCCGGGTCAGGGGAAGGAGGAGAGTGTCTGTGACGGTGCGGCAGAGTTAATACTCACCGAGGCTCACCACCGGGTTTGGACAGCGGTCCACGAGACCTCTGGGAGAAGAAGTTGGGTTGACGAGGCGTGCGTTGGGAGGAGAAAGGAGAGAGAGCAAGGTGGGTGCGAGCCTACGAGGTTTCACCTGAAGCGAAAAACGGCCTGGGTCGGTGACATGCCCGCCGCCGACATCGAGCAGAACACAGCCGTCCAGCGGCGCCAGCGTCGCCATTGTGTCTATTTTCTACGAAGAATCACCTGCGGATACATCCTATCTACGTCTTGATACCATCTAACCTATGAATTTCTTGTGTGGTGGACGGGCGCAACGCTCAACATCCTCCGGTCTTCAGCATCGCATGTTCTACTTGAGTCCTCCGCGATGCGCATGCGCTCAGCGCACGAGGCCCACGCAACTCGAGTCGACTCCAGCTTGTACCCCCTTCCACGACTCTCCAAACAGGCGATCGCTGTTCCGCCATTGATGAGATGACGGGAGGAGTAATTCCACAAGCAGGGTGAGGGTCGAGAGGTGTGTTCTCGTTGCCTGCGCAAGCGTGCGGTTGGCCTCCGGCGCACAGGACGATGGCTCTCCCGATCCGGGTCAGCAACGAACAACGAGCGCCCTCAGTGGCTGCTGGTGGCTGCCACGGCCTTGCTCAGCTCGGCCACGTCGAAGAGACACCTTGTCTGGCCTGGCCAACTGCCCCGGAACCCAAGAGCGGCGTCCGCGCTCAGCGGGCTTGCCTATGGGGAGCGGATTGGCAGCGGATGCGCTGCGAGGCATATGGGGAGCGACAGCCACATCAGGCATCGAATCGAGCCAATCTAGGGCCAGAACGCAGCCCGTAAGCTGGCCATCCTTTCCATCAATAGCACATCTAGCACACCTACTGCTTCCCGTTCGCAATATAGTGGTCCATCGGACTGCCGCTCGTGGTACCCAAGGAGCGGATCCTCAGGCGCCAAGTAGCCGCTGTCTGTCCCTCTTGTCACCCACGAGATCTCCCCGACCCAGCAGACGTTGTCGGCTGTCTCTGACATCGCATCCAGCAGCTTGATGAACTGATGCGATTTGCGTCCCGTCCGCCGTCGCCAATTGCGGATCGCTGAGGTACCCGGGGTGTCTCTTGTTTCACGATCTGCGCCATCCGGACTCGACCCCGCCTGGTTGGCAGCGGCATCAGTCCTGAACCTGAGGACGTGGGCAGAGCGCTGGACCTCAAAACAATCAGGCTACATAAGTTGGGATGAGAATTGTCGCGTCCCCTCTCTACTGAAGACCGGACGATCCTGCGCCTTGATGTCTGATAGGGACCGATATCTCTTTCCCCCCCCCCCCCCCCCCCC
>Ga0207748_1000497_pt1 | contig 23583 bp, 18 predicted proteins | sample HigsolmetaGSP13D_FD_184841 | JGI IMG/M metagenome (GOLD analysis project Ga0207748, IMG submission 184841) | High solid enriched microbial communities from the Joint BioEnergy Institute, USA - SP1-3-D (SPAdes) | ecosystem: Engineered > Bioreactor > SSF (Solid state fermentation) > Aerobic >...
GGGGGGGGGGGGGGGGGGGAAATGGCAGGGTTAAGAGGAGATAAGAATGAAAAGTAGTCCATCGCTCGTGCAGTCATGTCACACTGTTCATGCCATCGGAACTTGACCCGTTAAGAGAAACATCAGGTACAGTCGGGTACCTGGAGGTACTTCCATCACCTGACCAGCTAGCTACCAGCTAGCTAGCTTACTTCTCCAACTTCTCCTTCCGCTTCGTGAAATGCGCCTCCAGCTTGCGGATCTGCAGCAGCAGGTTCTTCTTCTCCGCGTTGGCGAGCAGCCACGCCTCCATCTTCTCACGGACATGCCTCATCGAGTGCAGGACCGGGAGGATCGCACCGTTGGGGTTGGGCCCGGCGGACGCGCCTCCGCTGCGCTCCATCTCGACCCAACGATCCGCTCCGGGGTTGAGGAGCAGATCGAAGACATCATTCCAGATCTCGCGGTCCCAGTAGCGCTTCAGGGATTCGCGGATCCGGTAGCGCTTCCTGTTGGACCCGGCGCTGGGGCTGCAGACAGGGCCACCGCGACGGCCGTTGGGGCTGACACCGTCGTTGCCGCGGACTGGGACGGACTCGATGTACTTCCCGAAGAGCATGACATGGACCGTGCCAGCGATGCCGTAGAGATCGATCTGGTGCGTCCAGGGCCGCATCTCGCGCATCTCGTTGCATTCGTGTGCTCCCGTTTCCCAGTCGGCGATGAACTGGACGGAGGGCTGGAAGGCACGCATGTCGATGCCTCGGCCAAAATCGATCAGGGTCAAACCTCTGTCACGCCAGTTGTAGAGTCCGCGAGGGGAGTAATGGACCTCACGGGGGTCTGCCAACTCCTCTTCTTCCAGGTCAAGCAGAGATGCGGTGCTGGTGGTGGTGCTCGAGCTTGACATCTCGTCCAACCGGACGAGACAGTTATCGGGCTTGATGTCCCCGTGCAAGATACCACACGCGTGAAGAGCTTCCACCGTTCTGAAAAGCTCCACAGTGAAGAACATGGCCAATGCTTCGTCCAGCCCTGCCTCCGCGCTGCCGTTGGCTGTGATCCCTTCATTGCGGACGACGTTCACAAGATCCAGCAGTGTACCCTGCGCACGGTAATCCTCAACAAGGAAGGTTTCGTCTTTGAAGAGGTGGATTTCGTGGGCACGGACAATGCTTTCAGCAGCACGAGAGAGTTCCGCAGACCTCCTTAGGCGATCGTGTGCGGTTCGAATGATGTAGAACTCCCAGGGGTTGGGTGGACCGATCTCCATCTTGATCGCCTCGAGGCCTTGGCGGAGGACGTTCTGCCGTGGCTTTCTGTTTTTGTCCAGTGAAAGCGAGCGTTTGTTGTACTCGTTTATGATCTCACTCTCGGCGTCGGATTGCACACTGTCGACGCTCTCAGCGAGGTACACGGGGGCGAAAGCTCCAGCACCGAGTTCCCGTCTGATGGTATACTCTCTATCGGCACCAGGGAAGCTTAGAACCGGAGGAGTAAACGATACTTTGTCACCGCTCTTGGGTCGCTTGGTGAGTGCTTTCGCAAACCTTTGGATTTCCGCAGAAAAGTTGCCTTCCTTATCGGTGTGGTCATTGTAGCCAGGGTATGATGACAGAGGGGGATCGAGAGACTTGAGAATAGTGTTCCGGATGACAGGATCAGTTGGATTGCACTGGGCGTCCTTGATAATGGCCGCTCGCTGAAGGATATTCTTCGACGAGCGCCCCTTTTCAGGGCTGGGGCGCAGTTTTTTAGCGGGACTAGGTGAGGTACCGCGACTAACACTGGGAGAAGTTTTCTCCTTCGGCGTCGTGACATCCTCACAGGGACTAGACAGGAGCAGATCTCCCACTTGAGGCATGACCGGAGGTGTGTGACTATCGGCCTGCATAGGTTTGCAGGGGGTCTTTGCATCGTACACATTGTTCCTCGCTGCTGTCATAGAAGGAAAAGAGCATTCCGTCCTCTCCAAGATCGGGGTCATGAAGGGAAGACGATTAGCTACAGGTTCACGATATGGCCCAGTAGGGGGGTTGTAGTCTTCGGGCATCTGCGGTATGAACCTTTCTCGTCTGGACCGTCGATCAGAGTCGTCTGCAGAAGTCTCGAGATCCTCTGTGCATTGAATGTCGGCGGTATCTTCTGGAGGCACATCTTCAGTGTCGTGGGGAGTGACTTTAGGGACATGTTTACTTGGTGAGAATTCCGTCCATTCACTGACACCGACGCTCTCCACCCGCGTTTCATCCTCATAGTCACCCTCTTCATCTTCATCTTCTTCCTCTTCCTTGTCATGTGTCTTTCCAAGGACATTCGTCTCATCGTCCCCAAACTCGCTGGATGTCGCCGATATCCGCCCGGTTGCTGTACTCTCACCAGCGCTTGTATAGTCATCGTCCTCATAATCGCTGCCGCACACACTCTCTGCTGCATTGGCTCTCTCGACTTGCAGAGGCTGGTTGAAGATGCTATATATCTCATCTGTGGCAGCACGGGTATGGAAAGTCATAGTTGGCTCCTTCCGCTTCACCCTGGGACCGGTTGGGGAATCTAATTTCAGTTTGACTGTAGATTTTCGTCAGCACCCTTATCAGGGCATATATCTGACAATCCTGAAATAAGAGGGTGCTTACTGATCTGCGTCTCCCCCTTGATCTCCCGAACCGTCGTCCTCCTGGCCTTTCCAGATTTGTTGTCGCGGTTTTCTTCCTGACCGATTACGGCTTCCACAGGCTGAGAATGCCTCTCCTCGATTGCTAGCTTCCTGTTAACCTCTGCCGCAAGAGCCTTGTCTGCGATGTTTTCCTTTCCATATTCCGGTGACGGATCTCTGCATGGAGCATTTCCAGAGATCTCTTTCAGCGGCTTTTTCTGCAACCTCCAGTCTTTGTCCAGCCAACCCCGGCTCATGGCCCTGAGCTCCTCAAAGCTCATCTCATAGGTAGGATTTCTGTAATCCGGATATACCGCTTCAAGATTAACGAAGACGCGTTCTCGCCTTCCCGTACGCGGGTTTACCGCCTCTCTTACGTGGTGCTCTGGAACTTCATTTGATTTCATTGATTCTTGAACTCGTGAATTTGTAGATGACTGGATACATGCAAACGCAAAACGCCAGAGGTTTTATGCCAGCAATTAGTCCTGATGATCGTAAATATATGGAGATCAGAAATTGGGCGCCGCAAATGGAACAAGGCTTACCTCATCCTTGTAGATCGTCAGCTTCTCAACCGGTTTGGGCTTCTTTCCGGCCTTCAACGTTTCTCCAACCCACGGTCGTGCTTCCATCGTGTTCTCCTTCTTCCTGTCACGAAATGACCCAATGCTCTCCCACCCCTTCGTCTGTCCACTCAGGACAGGCTGGTTGGCCGGACCAGCATCCGCATCGGAATATATGGTCATTTTTGGCTTCCCGGATCTCGTGGTCGAACCTCCACCAATACCGCTTCTAGCTCGTTGGCTCTGCTGCGGATCAGGCGCAGGGCTTGCTGCCGATGCTGAAGAGAACGGGTCAACCTTGGCGGCCAGCGCCGGACGGACGGTCGGTAAAGCAGGAGACGAGGGGCCATCAGCGCCCTGTGGTCGTTGTTCGAATCGTTTCTGAAACTCGTTATACTTGCGAAGCAACCGCTCCGCTGGTCGTGCCTCTCGCTGCAAACCGAGTTTGTACACCTCTTCGGCCTGCGTCCACCTCCCGGCGCTTTCAAGCCACGCCGCGAATTCCTCGTAAAACAGCGCAAGCCCCTCGCCGATGTGGTGGCGCGCGAGGAAGGCAAAGGTCTCCCGTGGGGAATCGGAGAAGAGTCGGATGTAGTGCAGCCACAGGCGCAGATAACGAGGGTCGTTCTTGTAGTGTGGAGACGAGAGGAACGACTTCGTCGCGCGCTCGAGCAGCGGCAGCAGTCCCGATTCCGGCGTTGCCTGCGCCGACGGGTACGCGTTCAGCGTCCACTTGACATATCGATCGTAGATGTCCAGCGGATCGTCCGATTCGGCGATGTTCGCAAGCTCGGCCTCGTACTCCTGTCTGATGGCGTCGTTGAGCGTCCTGGTGTCATTCGGTGACGGCGAGGCGTATTTGTCGCCCTTGCTGCCCGAGGAGAAGATCTGTGCCAGCGCCCGAGCTGATCGCCCGCCCGGTAGCGACTGGATGTTTTCCTTCTGGTTCTCGATCACGTCGAAGTCGATCAGATCTCCGGAGCCCGACATGGCAGTTGCGATGAGACGGAGGTAGGTCCGTTCAGCCGTACTTCTGTTTGGTTCAAGGGCGGTTCATGCGTAGCCGAGAATGAGATTGATGAGATGATGATACCTGTACCGTTAGTACCTCGCAAACATGAGACCTGAGGCCGCAAGGACGATCGAGGACGTGAGTTAGATGAGGAAGATGGTGGGCTGCGGCTGGCAGGCTTTGCGATAACCCGTTTCGTTTTGATAAACTAAACATGCGCGGCCGTTGCCCGGGCGATGCATCACGTGTGTCACGTGTCCGGATCTTGGCACGTTCCTCTGCGATTCATTGCGATCGGGATCCGTATCGTCGTACAGAGTAGTGTTAACTATGTGCTATATTATTGGCGGGTAGAACTGGATAATAGTTTATTTCGTTATGGGAGATATCTGTGCTTCGAGGACCACCGTCTCTGTTGCATGTCGGGCTACCTGGGTAGTGTGTCCATCCGTAGATGCCTAAGCTTCGCTCACGATGTCGTGAAGGGCTTAAGATTAGTATGTAGATATTATTTTCATCTTCGAATATTCAATGATCTCTCTTGAGAAAAACTCCAATCTCGACTGAAGCTTTACCTGATGAAGTATTTAGGTATTTATCTGTATCACTTTGATCCGCGTCCATTTCGACAATAGATGACCATCTATTTTCAACTAGTTTCACTCGTTTTTTAATTTGATGATAATAGCAAAATGACGGAAAATGAGTGATATGCCTCTCACAGGGTTTGCTTCGAGGATAGTGGCCGCTCATGTACAAAGCACTTTGTTGGCATAAAAATATAAAATCTTTCTTGCACATCAGGCAGTGATTTTACACCTTATCCTTATCATTGCACACCAGAAACAAGCGAAAAGTCCATCTGACATACAAATGAACGGTATATTAATCGTAGACCAGTGATTTCAGGAGACAATTTCTATAGAAAGACCGGAGTCCGACCTTGCCAGCGAGGTCCGTCGTCATTAATATTACCAAATTTGTCAACCTCGTGGCTCACCGCCTACCCGGCGAGCGACAGCAGCCAGTCGCGCTGCTTCGCCGGACACGCGAGTTCTCACGCGGAGGTCTCAGCAAGCAAGGAACCAGAGCTCTCCAAGCACTGAATTTCCGGTTATCGTTGCTTTGTCTTTCTCCATCAATGCTGTGCTGACACAGGGTAGTTCCGGAATTCAACCACCCGGCAGATTTTGGCCATTTCTGCTCTGACAGCCAGCACTCAGCTGGAGCTTGCTTGCAGTAGCTGCGCGAGGCCTCCAGCAGAGGTTCCGCTGCCGCCGTCGTTGGGTCGCCATCTCCAAGTGCAGAACCAGTGGCTGCTGCTGCTGCGCCTGAGCCGTCGGAGACATCTTCGATGGCGCCGAAAAGAGGGACTAAGAGAGGCATTGATAGATCGCAGGAAGGATCATCCCCTCTGAGGAGGTCCAAGCGATACATATCAGAAGCAGGATTGGGTCCTACCTCACCTCCAGCCACAGCTGCGGGTAACGGACACGAGACAGGCCCTGTCTCAGAGAGGGAAGAGGAAGGAGATGAGGAGAGGAGAGACGACGAAAAAGACCAGGGCAGCAAGGCCGCGAAGAGTGGCCGTGCAGGAAGGTACCAGAGGACCTCCAAGCAGGTCACTGAATCGACGACAGAGACTAAGCTCACTGCCAGCGTGAAGCTGAGAACTAAGGAGAGGACTACGCGGACGAGGTCATCGCATGCCGACCAGGACGAGGAGGAGCAGCTGGACGGGGAAGAAGAGAAACAGGAAGAGGAACAGGAAGAAGAGATAACTATAAAGAAGAAGGTAACCCGGAAGACAAAGACCAAGAAGGAAGAAGAAGACGAGGTCGAAGACATGCCGCCGCTGGCCGCGCGAACTCCGGGGCTGCGCATGTTTGTGGGAGCACATGTCAGTGCTGCCAAAGGTCCGTTGTTGTCGCTCCCAAGCTTCTTATTTGCTTTGTCAAGCTATGTGTTGTGTGTATATAGGCTAAGATCATTTTTTAATATAGGAGTTCACAATGCCGTTACAAACAGCGTACATATCGGGTACATATCTCCTGTCCATACTACTTTCTGTCTGCCAAAAAGACTGACCACGCTCTTCATATAGAGGCAATGCCTTCGCCCTGTTTCTCAAGTCCCAGAGGAAATGGGATAATCCTCCCCTGCAGGATGAGCATAGAGATCGGTTCCGGCAGTTCTGTCTTGAGCATAAATATGATGCGACGAAGTAAGTGGACAAAGACAACCGATGTTGTCCTTATATGCGATATAGAAAGTGACCGAAGTTCCACTAACGCTTACTCGTAGACATGTCCTGCCCCATGGGTCGTATCTTGTAAACCTAGCGCAGGAGGACAAGGCGAAAGCCAAACAAGCCTACGATTCTTTCCTGGACGACCTCCGCCGCTGCGAGCAGCTTGGAATCACGCTCTACAATTTCCAGTCAGTAGCGTCCCTCACTGTTCCAATCCTCAGAGTATCTACAGGTACATGAAATCATCCTTAATAGAATAAGTACTAACGAGCCTTAAATACGAAAGTCCCGGAAGCGCCAACGAAACCAGCCTCTCCTCCGCCATCTCCCGCCTCGCCAATGCGCTCACCAACGCCCTCGCCGCCACATCGACCGTGATCCCCGTCCTCGAGACCATGTGCGGCCACGGCACCACGATCGGCGGCAAGCTGAGCGACTTCCGCGACCTGCTCGCCCTCGTCCCTGAGAAATACCACGACCGGATCGGCATCTGCATCGACACCTGCCACTGCTTCGCCGCCGGCTACGACCTCGTCTCCCCGGAAGGATTCCAATCCTTCATGAAGGAATTCGAAGAGGTCATCGGCCTGAAGTACCTACGAGCGCTGCACCTGAACGACTCCAAAGCGCCGCGCGGCAGCAAGCGCGACCTGCACGCCAACATCGGGACGGGCTTCCTCGGCCTGCGGGCCTTCCACAACGTCATGAACGAGAAGCGCTTCGAGGGCCTGCCCATGATCCTCGAGACGCCGATCGATCGCCCAGATCCATCGTTCAAAGCTACCAGTACGAAACCTGCCAAAGGCAACAAAAAACCGCCCATGATCGAAGACAAATCCGTCTGGGCGCGCGAGATCAAGCTCCTCGAGTCCCTGATCGGGATGGACCCCGAGAGCGCCGAGTTCCGCGCGCTCGAGGCCCAGCTGGCCGAGGAGGGCCGGGCCGAGCGGGAGAAGTACCAGGCGCAGTACGAGCGCAAGCTGGAGGCTGAGGAGAAGAAGCGCAAGAAGGCGCTGGAGCGGGAGAAGGGGCAGGTCACGCTCGATGCGATGATTGTGAAGAAGACGACGACCAAGACGATGAAGACGACGTCGACAAGGAAGAAGAAGGCGAAAGATGATGATGATGCGGAGGAGGAAAGCAGCAGCGGTGTGAGTGAGGGTGAAGGTGAAGAGGGGAGCGAGTGAGGTTGATTGAGGATTCGATTTGATTCGATTAACGGGGGACGATTTTGTATAACTACAGGGTTTTGTATCGAGTAAAGGCGTTAGTTGGGGGGGGGGCTGTACGAGTATGGATTGGGTGGATGCCTCTATACACAGTAGTAGTAGAGTGCCACCGCACGCTGCAGGCCAGCAGATCGTTTCAGAGTTTCAAACAGGGTACTAAGCTATTCCAATATTCTCCTTGTTCTCTTCTCGACACTGGATTCTACTATTTACTGTATCTAACCAGATCAGATAGATAACTAGTGGTTACGGCCGTCAGTACAAATAAACAAGACTTAGCTTACTGAACCAGGACAACGCGAATGAATGCAAATAATAGCTCCTCAACAGTGGTATCTCATTCCCGCCGTAAAACAGGTAGGCTATATTTCCATCTTAATTGCGCCATCGTAAGGCCACCACAGTTTTCACACACACAAAGCCACCTTCGAACCAGGCCACGTCAGAGCGTTTATATCAAAACCGAGACAGCAAAACAAACAGGCAAACGAAAAAGATAAGAAAAAAAGTTATCACGGGTTAGTTTTGAAACAATCAGGATATGATCCATAAGCATCAAACAGTAGACAGAAGTAGTAGAAGAGCCGAGAACGACGAAGGTGTCAACAAGAACAACAAAAAAAAAGTTGACATGGTATCAGTGGCCCAGGTATCTAGGTACTTAGGAGGTATCTACTTGAGTAGCCCAAAGATGATGTTTCCTCTTCTCTACTCGTGACCTGCATTGTCAAGTGGCCAGACCGCTTAGGTATCTCGGATAAATAATTTCCGGACGAAGAATATGGACAACAAGAAACATGTGAAGCTGAAAAAAAGTATGCCAAACAACTGTAAACGGATATCAACGCCCAACGCCGAGGCCAGCAGTTCTCCAACAGGGCCCCCAACAATGAATGATGGAAAAAAAGAGCAATAGCAGATGAAAGCACGGAGTAGCCGTACCGCTGTGTATTGATAGTATTCTAGGAAACAAGGGGTATGGTATGAGTTAAGAATATGTGCCGTGAAGCTGCCGCCTTGTCCAGATCACAAGCGCCCCCCCTATTCTGATGACGATGACGAGGATGACGACGAAGATGAGGGGGACGTTGACCGGTCACGTCTGGACAAACGCTCGGAGCCTCCCATGCCAGCGCTCGGCCCAGCGGATCTGAACGGGGAACTCGCCTTCAGCCGCGGGGATACCCGTCCGTGATTCTCGTCTATACTGGTCGTAGGGGCAGAGAGCATGTGCGCGGCACTGCTGGTTCCGCTGGCTCGGGCGCGGAAAGAATGTCGCCCGCGACGAGGGTCGTCGGTTGGAATATTGTCACCTGGGGCACCGGTGATGGAGTTGGCATCTCCCAGTCTATCCTCATGGGCTGGAATTGTTTGATAGTGGCCGCGATCTCCGCCACTACTTCCAATTCCGATTCCGTCGATGATTTGACCATCTGAACCATGGTCCTGGTTGCGCTCCATCAAAGCTTTCCGGGCTTCACGACGCATCTTGGTGATCTTCATGTAGTTGTAAGAAGCAATGCTGCAAATCGTAATGATGAGACCGGTCACGTTAACGGCAGTGAGCTTGTCATGGAAGACGATACCAGCTGCACTGATCGTTACCACCTCTTTGAAGATACCGCATATGCTCAAAGTGACAACAGACGACCGCTTCAGAAGTGCAAACTCTGATGAAATCATGCAGAATGCTAGCACACCAGGGAATATCAGGAGTAAAACTCCAAGAACGGGACCACGAGCAGCAGCAAGAGCCGCGAACCCTTGCGCGACTGCAACAGGGCCCTCGACAGCAAACGCAATCATGATGAGGGTTATGAACATAACTGGAGTAAGGAAAAATAGGGTTGAAAAGGGATTGGACGTCGCAGGATGACGGAGGAGGAGGATCTGCGTCAGACCCCATCTGAAGCCCGAGAAGAAGGCCGAGGAAATAACCAAAGCAAAACCGATGGCACTGAAAGCTGCTTCACCCGCAACCATCATAACCACACCGATAGTCATGGTAGCAATGATCAAAATCAGCTTTATGGAGGGGGCTTCGAGGCCAAAGACAAAGGCAAACAGAAGCACGAAGGCGAGGGCGGATGATTTGCACATAGTCAGGAAGGTGAGCGAAATGAATTTCAAGGACATGTTCCCAAGGCCGACATCGAGGGAGGTAGCAGTGCCGCAAGGCACTAGGCGCGTCAGATAGAAAAATTTGGTCATGACTGGTTTTGCGTCCGGGGTACCGGTTCCAAAGGGCGAAGCTGCAGAGGGGGGAGTCGACGGGTGTCGAGGACGAAGGGAGGGGACAAAATACAGGATTATGGATGAGAGAGTGAACTGTACAGCCATGTGCAGACTGGTTGTAAACAGGGGAAACGGGAATACGACGGCGTCTTTGGAGAACATCCATTTGTTGTACTGTAGCACGTAACGTGGTCAGTCCTGGGCGACAAAAATAAAGGAATACATGGAGACTCACAATCGAGATGGACAGCGAAAAAAAGTACCACAAGCCGATCAACAAGGCATTGATCAGCAGCTTCTTGATGACATTCTTGTCCGCCAATTTGCGCCCATCTTTCCTGGAGGCCTTGACGCCAGCAATCCGAGCATCGAGCTGCCTCCGCTGCCTCCTTCTTCTCCGTCGTCTCTCGCTTCTCTGCCTGGCGGTGAGACCCGTCTCCTCGTCGTCGTTGAGGTCATCGTCGGAAGGAATGTAATCCATCTCCAGTTCCTCGCTCTCCGCGACTGAAGATAGGTCTGAGGAATCCCTGTCCTTCGCGTTGAGCGGCTTCTGTTCTTCTCCCCTGGGGCCGTCTCTGTCCACGGGACCCGATCTGGAATTCTCCTCCTGGTTCTCGGCTGTCGCCGGCCGTGGCTGAGATGCGCCTCCGCTGCTAATAAGCACCGAACTCCGCCTTCTGTGATGGCTCCCAGAAGGGGGCAAGTCCATGCTGCTTATATGTCAAGGAGTCCTTCACGCCATTTGACGACGACCGCAGGCTCCGACGTGGGGGATGCGGTGGATCGATCTGTTCTCGCACCGGACGGACAGACTGGACTGCTGGATGGTCAGGGGAGTCTCGCCGGCGCACACGCCAGCTCAGCAGACGGAGGAAGCCGTTCTCGAGCGTCGTCGAAGCGGTCGCGTGACGGACGCTCCGTCGTGGTCGGGAGAGGAGTCTGGGAGCGACGTGAACGGCTCAGCAGCGCAGCATGGGAAAGACGGTGTGGAGGACGGTACCTGGGTCCAGGGACAGCCTGGCTCGAGCAGGGAGAAGAGGTCCAGCCAAATGGGGCTCTGCGCAGGACGAGACGCTACCGGCTAGGGCGGACGATCCGGGGATGCCTCCAGCGGCGGGATGTGAGCTCCGACCGCACAGCACCGACAAGGGCCAGGCCGCCCACGGATGGATGCGATCGAGACTTCGAGCCGTTCTCTGGGCCTTCAGGCCATCGGGACACGGGCAGAGGCAAGATCCGCGGCGTGAGGGAGGACGACGGATGAGGGAGAGAGGTTGGGACGGGGTGCGAGGCCGCCGACGGAGCGTTTCACGCCTCCGCGCTGGGCTCTTGGCGTCCGTCCGCCCCAGAACACCAACATCGACATCCAAAGTCAATGGCACACACACCTGCGGTTCGGGCGTCCACGATGCTTTCTCTCCCTCGACGGAGCCTCTGGTCCGATCCAGCTCCCTGCGCCTGGACGCCGGGCACGATGACCTCAGGCTGGTCATCATCATGGCGTGGGCGTTCCCTGCCTTCCCGAGGCCGCGGATAAGATGATGCATATGTATCGGGCAGCCCGTCCAGCACTGATGTCTCGCGGCTTGTCTGTCCATGCTTCCTCTGCCCTGTCACATATTGAGAGAGTGCTACACCTGCTGTTCCTGCCCATACAACCCCTTCGACTGTATGATATCTCTGCCCTCCGAGACAACTCGGGATCACCATGGCAAGGGAATCGGGATACTGTGCCATCGAAGACTACGGCATCATCGGGGACATGCACACCTGCGCCCTGGTGAGCAAGAATGGTAGCCTCGACTTCATGTGCTGGCCCGTCTTCGACTCCCCCTCCGTCTTCTGCCGTCTGCTGGACAAGGACAAGGGCGGCCATTTCAGCATCCATCCCAGCCATGGCATCAGCCCAATCAGCAAGCAGAGATATCTGCCCTACACCAACATGCTGGAAACCCGGTGGATCGACGAAAACGGCGTCATCAATCTGCTGGACTACTTCCCCGTCTCCTCGCACAAATCACCGCAGTCGGACAAACATCTGTCCGGGTGGTGTCCTTGCAACGAGCCGGGTGTGAACCGGTTCAAATCTGGTCTTCGCCATTCAGGTTTTGTTAGGAAGATCGACTGCGGGCGAGGCGCCATGGAGGTGGAAGTGGAGTTGTTTCCCGCGTTCAACTATGCCCGCGATTCGCATATCGCCCGCTGCTCTCTTGACAACAATACCCAAGATCACCGGCTGCAGACCATCCACTTCGAGAGTGCCACAGAGAGACTCCAGGTGCAGATCTTTGTCGACTCCCGCGAGCCAGATAAGCATGGATTCCCAGAGACGCATTTTGAAATGCAGGAGAAACCGGGTCTTAAGGGGAAAGGCCTTTACGCAAAGCTGAAGATGGCCGAGGCGCAGACAGTAACGTTCGTCGTGCATAGCCCTGAGAAGTCCGTCCCGGGCGAGAACATCATGGGCTCGTATCTCAACAGACTGGAAACAGAGACCTTTGACTACTGGACGGAATGGACTCGCAAATGCACCTTTCGGGGCCACTACCGTGAACAGGTCGAGCGGAGTCTGCTGATTCTCAAACTGCTGACATACAAACCTACAGGTGCCGTCGTTGCCGCCCCGACCTTTTCTCTTCCAGAGAACATAGGCGGCACCCGGAACTGGGACTACCGTTACTCATGGGTCCGTGACACCGCGTTCACTCTGTACGTCTTCCTCAAGATGGGTTATGCTGAGGAGGCCGAGGCCTATATCACTTTTATTTTTGACCGCATCTTCCCGCCTCAACACAGCCAAGCGTTACTGGAGGGCAAGCGGCCATTTCTTCCGATCATGTTCACCATCCGGGGCGAGTATGAGATTCCCGAGTACGAACTCGATCATCTTGAAGGTTATAGGGGCAGCCGACCTGTACGGATCGGGAACGCAGCCGCCTTTCACACCCAGCTTGACATCTACGGAGAACTCCTAGACAGCATTTATCTCTACAATAAGCACGGGAATCCTATCTCGTACGACCAGTGGCTCGCAATCCGGCGCATGGTAAACTATGTTGTGGAAGTACGGCATGAGCATGATATGTCCATCTGGGAAGTCCGTGGACAGACCCAGAACTTTGTGTACTCCAAGGTAATGCTCTGGGTGGCCCTGGACCGTGCATTACGCCTCGCAGAGAAGCGATCCAGTTTGCCCTGTCCGGATCGAGCTGAATGGCTTCGTGTCCGCGATGAGCTTTACGATGAGATCATGGAACGAGGATACAACGCGGAAAAGGGTTTCTTCGCACAGAGCTATGAGAGCAGAGACATTTTGGACGCGGCCGTTTTGATCTTGCCCTTGGTCTTCTTTCTTCCAGCCAATGATAATCGGTTCCTGAGCACACTGGAGAAAATCCTCGAGCCGCCAGAGAAGGGCGGGCTCTCAAGCGCACGATTGGTGTTCAGATACGACCATACCAAAGCCAATGATGGTATATCCATTATCCTTGCATTGAGCCTTACAGATTTTGCTGATTGAACTTCCTCAGGTGTTGGTGGCCGCGAGGGTGCCTTTATAATGGTCACTTTTTGGCTTGTCGAAGCTATGATCCGCGTATGCCTTCCCCGAGCAGTCCGGAGTTCTTCTCACGACCTAACATGAGTGATCCAGGCCGCAAAATACCATTCCCGCCTTCCACACCACCCAACCACTTCGAACCTACACAAGAGTGCTCTTGCGCACTTTGATAATGTGCTCTCCTTCGCGAACCATCTGGGCATGTTCTCAGAAGAAGTGGCCATCTCAGGAGAGCAGATGGGCAACGTGCCGCAAGCGTTCAGCCATTTGGCGTGCATTAGTGCGGCCATGAATCTGGGAAGGGGCGGCGAAGAAGATTAAAAGGAGTTTGAACAGTCTGTTCTTTCATGTCTCGCTGGAAGCGTCGACCGAATGTTCCAGAATGCATCGTCATTTGAGGGAGTGCATTAAGCAACTTGCATCTTGGCGGCGCCCCGGTGGAGCGTCCAGAAATCACAAAAAATAGAAATTTCCTTTCAAGATTGTTATGCATCGATTCTGCCCAGGCCTTCAAGATTTCTGTGATGCTGTCTTTTTGAGACCTCAAAACGGCCGACGAAACTGTCAGATGCTTCCTACAGCACCTTAGGCAGAATACTCGCCAAACTGGGGATCATCAAATGACCACATTTCCGCGTGCATCAAAGGAGACGCTCCTTCGTCTAACTGAGAGCATGCCCATTCCGACGGCATCGCACATAGAGATTCCGGTTTCGGAAATAGCCTACATTACCTACATAGGTAAACTGCTCTTCGGGTTTGGCGTCTAGACGGAAATCCATTCCGACGGCGTCAAATACAGTTTCTCTGCAAAGACGTAGTTATGATTTGATTACTTTCTATTCACAAACTTACTGCCTTCTTTCGGTTTTGAAGGCCTGCCCAAGACCAAGGAGTCGTCTGCTTTCCTAGCTGACTTCGACACACGTGAACTTAGAGAAGTACAGATACTATTCTACACGGGACTGTTCTGGCTAAATGCTCAGGGTCCTATATGATCCTCCAATTGATCAGAGATGAGCGCGCATGGTATCCCTCGCAATATAGACATTCAGCAATCCCCTGGTTTACAAGATACTCCCTGAAGTTGGCAGGTTCACAGGGAACTCCGGCGTCGGAGTGTCGGCATTGGGTCGTTTAGCAGAATTTGCTACAAATATAAATATACGTCAAAATGACAATTGACCCCCCCCTCACCATAAGGGCTTAATGGAAGTATTCTTGAAATGGAAAGAACATACTCTACATTTCCCGTGGAAGTCCTATCGGATCTTCCACAATAATGGGTGATAATCATCACCAAGATCAAACCAATGGACCCAATAACGCGGAAACCTGCTCCCAAATCCCATCCATCCATCCAAACAGACTTCCTTCTAACATGACAATGGGACCCGCAAGTCCCGAGCCATGTCTCCGGTATACCTAAGTTATGAGCGGAAAGGGACGAAAGGAGAAACGATCATCGATACAGGGAGCGAACAAGGCTAACAATCTTAAATGAAAGTTAATTGATGTCCGGAAAGTCCAGATTTACCGACTGAAAGAGCTTTGAGCTTGAGGTTCAGGTGGCGTGTTTCTTCGCTGATCAGTAGCGAATGAATGACCGTTGTGGTTTATGGTTAGGTAGGCAGTAGTTTCCGAAGTTGTTGGGCGAATTGAGACTCATTCCTAAAAGGGCAATGCTTTGCCCTATCTAGGTACTAACCTAAGTATCTATTCTATACTTATAGATCTCGTCTTCCTCTTGTGATTATTAAACTATTCGGCATAGTTTATTTGATCCTTTACTCCCTAATAATCATTGGCGGGCTGTCGATTGACTCAATATCTTCCTCTAGTTGCATTGGTGAATCGATCGATCAGAGCGCCTTTCTGGCCAGGTATTGAAGAAATGAGCAAAGAGTGCTACCTACTGTAATATCTATCGCTGGTGTACACCATTCCTATCCTGGAATTGGGAATTGTTATCTCAGGGATATATCAGAATCCCAATCCACATTATTTTAGCACTGGTCCTTTACTAGTTTCTATCAGGAAGCAAATCACCAAACCTAACTAACTGTACTTAATTCCAGAACCAAGGGTGAGGAAGGTTTTGCAGCTCGTTCAAAATTTTCATTCCATATTTCAATCCCCATTGGATCCTACCGCGGAGCTGACGTCGTCGAAGGAACTTGAAGGACAATTGTTTAGGATAAATGTCGGCCGAATCCGGCTCTCTACAGTACAGTACGTCACGACGACATCAGACAGCAGACAGCGTCCAACGGGGCAGTATACCGCAAATTCGAGTCAATAACCCAAGAAACTGTATCAACGATCTCCAGAGCACTTCCAATCTGTCGGAAATTTTACTGCTGGGTCTTATATCAGACAAAGTCAATGCTCAACTCTTCGGCTCAGAATGGCCACCGATGTGATCGTCAGCTGATCCTACGATATCAGATCAAGATAATGGCAACTCAACCCTCACAGGAAGACCGCTCAACATTATCATCATCGTATCTTGTAAACCTCCCACGAGAACTCCCCGAGATCGCCGACTTCCTTCCACTGAGCTCAATCTCATATCTTGCGCTCATGTAAACCCCTCTTCCACCACGCCCTAGGGGGGGTCCAGATCTCAGTCTCTCCTTTGCACCAAAACCGATCAGCACCGGGTGCTAGCAGAAGCTCCAGTTCCTGGACCTGGCTCGCGAGAGAGAGAGAATTCCCGCAGCATGCATGTCTTCTGCCACGTATAGTATAGTATGCTGCACGCCGCATCCCCGTGACAACATCAACATCAACCTTAACCTCACCTCAGTAGTCGCAGAGCGCCCGGCTGAGCCGGCCCCTGCCATGCGGTGGCATAGATAATAGTATCTATCGCGAAGGCGAAAAAAAATCTCTGCGGCGGCATCGATTGCTGCCAGCACTATTTAAGTAACCTGCGGTTTAAGCCCGTCCAGCTCGCGCTGCGGACACACGAGCTGATATTGTTGTCCCCCGCGCACGGCGTACGGGATCCCGGTGGAGGAGGAGGCACTGGCGTACAGCAGCTGTGTGAGGACGTCGTCGACAACGTCGACGACGTGGTCGGGGCAGAAGAAGCGCGATCGAGTCCGAGCTCCTCTCGAAGATTGTGGTGGACGGGAGGTTCATGCTGCGGCTGCGGGACCGGCTGCACGTCACGCTTGGTGACGATGAGGACGTCCTGTCACAAGTAGAATGTCTCAGTAATTCCTCATGTCTGGACTCCGGGGATTTGTGCCTGAAATCTGTCAGTGCGTTGTCCTCCGCGTCACAAGCAACATGGCGGGAAAGACCCGGGCTAGTACCCGAAAAATAAATGCATCGGATGCAATCTGCTGCGGCGGTGCAAATAAAGAGTGCACGACCGAGTGCGGAGTGACCCTGGAGGACCTCACAGCCGCGTGGTCATTACGGCATGGAAAAGGATCTGGGCGGCGCTCCCATGTTCCCTCTGTGTCAACCGTAGCGCTCACATTGGACCGACTGTCTGAACGGAAGATCTGTACCAACGTGCGGATGATTTCAAGTACAGTCTGAAGTTGGAGTTTGAGGGCGTTCAAGTGAGCCACAACGACGGGGCTCCGGGGAAGGCCAAGGTGCCGTGCTCCAGGATGTTTGGGACGATTTTGCTTGTGAGTGGTGAGCTCGATATATTAGTACTAATGTATCAGTATATGTATACTATGTCATTCGTATTTAATAGGTCTATATTTTAATTATGTGGGAATTGTAGAATTTCCTTGCTGTTTCGAGAGTATCATATCCTCAATTATCTCTGAAAATTGCCTATGTTCTGACAACTCGCAGACCTTGTTTACTATGCCACGCTAGCTTCCATGATTTTTGAATGCCAACTGAAATCATTAGCTTATGGTCTAGAATAATGGTGGTACTGCTAACTACTTTACCTAACGTACTCTAAAATCACTATAAAGGCTGGACTACAAGCTTGCAAGCTTGGAAATCAAATCTACATATATCATTCATCAAGTCGAAAAAGAACACCAGAAACTTTATTATTGGAGGAACGAACCCAGTGCTCATCTTTACAAAGACCCGGAATGCCCTAACTGTGTGGAGTCATGGCTAGAGCATGCTACAACCGATACCATGTAATCTACACGTACATGTAAGTACTTAGGTACTTAGTTCTCGCCGCTGGAGCATGACTCGTGTTGTGAAGCTTGAGCTTATTTGATTTCTTCTATGATTTACTCGAAAGGCAGCTGGTACATACAGTATTTCCGTATCACACAGCCATCAGAGACTGAAAGAAGAACAACAAGCGCCACTCCCATCTTCGTATTTTGCTCTCACTGTCCCGGCTCCTGACTCAACTTTGTTATTTAGCATTGCTGTTCATCTTGCTTGAACTCGTTGACTGGGGCCAGACGGAGGACAATCATGATCCAAGCAGTTCCATCCGGGATGAAGACGGATATGATGTATCTTTTATTGAGCAATTTCCATTACTCGGTGAATCATGCGATGGAATTATGGAGGCCTCTCGATCAGCTCAGAAACCAAAGATATAACATGTTAATCAATTAATGCTACTGAATCTGCTGTCATCCTTACGCCTGCAAGTCTCACTCATTCACGGTGATGCATCCATTTATCGATGAAAATGGAATACAGGGACCAATGAATACATTCCTCTTGCACGATTTCAATTCCAAAACACTGAACTTGCAGGCGCTCCAGGCGGACAAATGGGAAATAAGGCTTACACCACAAACTTTGAAACACACACACCACACATGAAAAAAAGGAAAGCTACTACTGTACATACATCGCAGTCCCCGACATCACATACCATACTACAATCTATCTTATAAGTACTGTACAGTACATCATTAATCACAGAGACGTGATGTGATGTGGTAGATAACAGGTATTTTTTCCTTTTTTTCTCATTCTCTCTTGGTGGTTATACCTACCTGGGTACCTTGGGTACCTACCTATATGCAGCCATCAGTGCTGACATGCTGACATGCTGACAATGGGTGGGCGAGGTAAGATAAGTAGTAGTACTTGTACAGTACTTCAATCCCCTTTCTTTCTTGTCTATTTATTCATCACAACATCTAGCCATCTATCCATCCATCCACTCATCTACACCACGGAGGAAAGGCACCTTGTACAACTTTGCATGTGCAAGTTCTAGAATCACATACATCTCTAATAATGAATGAAATGAATATATCTGTGCTAAACCAACAAGTCTAGTAAGTAATAAGTAACAACATCAATAATGATGTTGATGTTTCCTTTTTTTTATATAAGGGAGTCCCACCCACGAGGTTTGTAGTGGACTCTCCTCTCCAGCCAGTTTCCAGTATCTACTCCGTACAAATAGTACGGTACTATGCATAGCCATGCATAAGCATAAGATGAGACATAAAAGACGAGGGTCAGATAGATGGCTAGCTCAGTAGCCAGAACAGCCAAGAGTCATCATCGTCATCATCATACAGTAGATACAGCAGATAGAGCTATAATTCAACCTAACCTATATTGATTGATATCAATTGTCCAGGCCAGGTACATCACATCACATTCCATGCAATGCTGCACAGATCTCGTTGCATCCGTATACCATAGCATACCATAACGTAACATGTGTAATAATAACATCCCATTCATCAATGCCTTTCTCCTCCCTCTCAGGCTCCGTTTCATCTGTCTTCGACTCTAGAAGCGACAGTAAGACCCCAATCCCAATCGTGTATCCTGTCCAGTAGCCATTCCCCCCCCGTACCTAGGTAGCCCTCCTCTCTCCATCCCGTTTCCAGCTCCATCCCGTGATCACCTTGGCAAAGGGCACGTTAGCCCAGAAGAGACTAGCGTGGCCCAGCCTACTTCTTTCGTTGAGGCATGTACTTGTTACGTTGGCGAACCACCACCGGGAATAAACGTCCCCCAATTCCATCTGTCTATGTGCCATTTCTTTTTGTTGCTTGTTTTACTCCAAAGCGTTATAGACAGGGGTTAGTTTTCATTTAATTGCCTACGATTCTTAACCGCCCTTTTTCTGTCCTGAAGCACCTGGCGTCGGGCCTACATGGTTGGGAACGGCCACGGCCGAGTTCCTTGCGTCCTTGTTTCCAGCAGCGCCGGCTACCCGGGCGAAGTTCACGTTTGCAATCTGGGCGCTGGCGTTGCGCAGTTCGATCTTCTTCTTTTCCATTTCAAGCTGTTTGAATGCTGGTTAGTTCTGTTGTAGATACAAGTGTTGAGTAGGGTATAAAGGGGTATACGCACCACCTTGCGCACTCTCGTTAGCGCAGCCGTATCACCTGCCACCAGTGGCCGGCAGTCCTCAACGCGGTACGGCTTGGCGATGACGACCGCATCCGCGACAACGATGCTAGTTCCATCCCACCGCGCAGGCATCGTCCGGCTGAACGCATCAAACAGGTCCTGCGCCTCCTTGGTGACACCCTTGCCGCGGCGCGCCTCGCGCTCCTGCAGCTTCGCGACGGCGTTGGCCTCGCGGGCCTTGAGCGCACGGATGTCGAGCGCGTGCAGGGCCGGGTAAGCGTCTGTGAAGGAGGGGCCGTCGGGCGAGTTGGCGGATGGAGCGAGAGAGAGGAGCTGGAATGACTGAATCTGGGAGATAGGGATGATGTGGTAGTCACCGGCCTGCGCCTGGGTGGAGTTCGCGGCGGTGATCGGGGTCGGAGGTGGGGGAGAAGTGTTGATGGCGACGAGGTTTGTGATCGGGCAAGCTGTGAAGAGCGTTCCTTCGAGAGTAGTGGCTGCAGGGGCGGCTGTCGTGATGCGGACGCTGTTGGAAGATGATCAGTCACAGCCTATATGTACTATATTGTCTTCCATCTTGTACTTGTTCCCAGTCATAACCTGATCGATCCGCCTAGTTCGTAGACGGAATAACACTCCAGCTGAATGAAATGCAAGACATATACTTACCGTGCGCCGATCGCCCCGCTCAGTGCCACCTCCAGTGGCACCATGCCCCCCGCCATCCCAGGACCTGTAGCAGTACCAGCAGGTCCCTGTCCTTGAGCTTTACCTCCCACGCTCTGGCGCTTGTTCTCCGCCATGAGACTGCGTCCACAGTCGAGACGAGATACTGCACCTCAACACGACGGACAGACGTTCAATTGCAGGCCCACTTTCTCTTCTGGAGAGGGGGGAGCCGCGCTGATGGGTTGTCGGCGATCAGATCTCGACCGTCGATTAATTAGGACATGGGAGAGAGAGAGAGTTGCTTGCAGGGAGACGATGCTTGCTGTCGGTTGCCGTGAAAGAACTGTATCCTCTTCGTCTGACCCGGCCCGGCCCGCGATGGTCTTGGATACCACAATGTCCCTGAATCCCGCCAAGCCGCCGCAGACAGTCCCTTGGGCGATAATGAATCCTGTGACAAACCAAGCTAGTAAAAGAGCGACAATGAAAACAAAAAAGCAACAAGAACCGCAGGGCCGCAAAAACGGAGGCGAATGGAAAAGAAGTAGGGCAGAATAGAAGAGGGATCCCTTCGTAAGCCTCCGGCTGTGCGCAGCGTCGGGAGGTCTGGAGCTCGCAAGGAGGAGTACAGCAACACGCGACGGTGACGGGGAACGTTGGACGTTGCGCCAGCCTGGAGCCGGAGGTGGGCGCCCCGATCGGGTTTAGCGCAGCCGCTGCGGCGCCGCAGCTTTGTTGGCGCAAGCGCAGCCCGTGACCGATACCTGGCCAGTTCGAACGTCTGGCGAAGCCCAGCAGGATCATTGTTTCCTTTCCTTTTCCCTTAATTTGTTTTTATTCTCGCTTTTACTGGCTGACCGGATGCACTGTGTTTACAGTAGAGTCCCTTTTTTAATGCATTCGTGACAGAACGCGCATGCTAGCTGGCTGCATCTAAATACACACTCAATTCATTACAAACAGCTACCAAGATCATTTCATCTCTTCTGTGGAGCCCTGCTCAGCCTCATACCCTTTTAGCACACTGTATCGGCCCTGGCCCGATCGTCTCATATGCTGGTGATTATACGACATACGTCGAGGCAGACACGTTGCCTCCACGCCCGGTCCAGTTGACGTGGATGTCCTTGCCCTCGGGGAAGTTGGCGTTGGCGTGTTCCGGCTTGATGCGGAAGGTGTGGGCACCGAAGTAGTCACGCTGAGCCTGCAGCAGGTTGGCAGGAAGCTCCTTGGTGCGGTAGCCATCGTAGAAGCTGAGGGCGGTGCTGAAGGCCGGAGCGGGGATACCCCAGAGAGCGGCCTTGCTGACGACGTTTCTCCATCCCTGCTGGGCGTTGTGGATGGCCTTGTTGAAGAAGTCGTCAAACAGGAGGTTCTCCAGGTCAGGGTTCTTGCGGTACGCGTTGGTGATGTCCTTCAGGAAGACGGAGCGGATGATGCAGCCACCACGCCACATCAGGGCGATGGATGGCTTGTTCAGCTTCCAGTTGTACTCCTTAGCGGCCTGGGGATTGGCGTCAGTATACCATCCACTGGACCTCCAACGTCGCGACGACTTACATTCTGGATCAGCATGAAGCCCTGAGCATACGAGATGATCTTGGAGGCATAGAGAGCCTGCTCCAGGTCGTTGATGAAGGCCTGCTTGTCACCCTCGAAGACCGGGGTTGGGCCACCGAGCACCTTGCTGGCACGCACACGCTCGTCCTTGATGGCACTCAGGCAACGGGCAAAGACGGCTTCACCGATCAGGGTGACGGGCATGCCAAGGTCGAGGGCGTTGATGGAGGTCCACTTGCCGGTACCCTTCTGGCCGGCCTTGTCGAGGATCTTCTCGACGAGAGGAGTGCCGTCGTCATCGTTGAAGCGGAGGATGTCACGGGTGATTTCGATCAGGAACGAGTCCAGGACGCCCTTGTTCCACCTGTCGAAGACATCGCCAATCTCGTTGGTGGACATGCCCAGACCACGCTTCATGAGATCGTACGCCTGAGAGGGGCGTTAGCGGGACTATACGGTCCAACTCGTCTCACGAGTCCCCTCGATCGGGAGTTACCTACCTCGCAGATCAGCTGCATGTCACCATACTCGATACCGTTGTGGACCATCTTGATGTAGTGACCAGCACCCTCGTCTCCAACCCAGTCGCAGCATGGCTCCCCCTCGCTCTTGGCAGCGATGCTCTGGAAGATATCCTTGATGTACGGCCAAGCCTCCTCGTTCCCACCGGGCATGAGGGAGGGGCCATAACGAGCACCTTCCTCACCACCGGAGACACCGGTGCCAACGAAACGGATGCCCTTCGAGGCCAGGTACTTGGTGCGGCGGTTGGTGTCGGGGAAGTGGGAGTTACCGCCGTCGATGATGATGTCGCCGGGCTCGAGGTGCGGCAGGAGGGCCTCGATGAAGTCATCGACGGGCTTGCCGGCCATGACCAGCATCATGATGCGGCGGGGCTTCTTCAGCTTGGCGCAGAGCTCCTCGATGGAGTGAGCGCCGACGATGGACTTGCCTGGCAGAACCTGTCAGTCCTGGGAACGCGGTGCCTGGCAATTCAGGAGCGGTGTGCAGGCGCACCCTTGGCTTCGTTCTCGAGGAAGCGGTCGACCTTGGAGACGGTGCGGTTGTACGCAACGACGGTGTAGCCGTGGTCGGCGGCGTTGAGGATCAGGTTCTGGCCCATGACGGCCAGACCGATCAGGCCGAAATCACCACTGGGGACAGGACGCGCCGGAGAGCCGACGTTGACGCCGGCCAGGCGGGCGCTGCAGTCAGCGACCGGTTCATGTCAACATGCAGGCAATGGCTATCAGGTTTGGAGAGGGAGCTTGCGGGAGGGTCTTCACGCGCGGGATGGCCAGTCCGCCAGCATCTCGAGTGCAATGCCATGCAGCATCCCGCGACGATCGGACGAACCCACGGGGCGTGACCGTGGCCGGAGGGGAGGACTACTCACACAGCCTGGGCTGCCATGACGAAAGCGGGAAGTCGATCGGGACGGGGAAGCTTAGTCTCTGGAGGGGGGGGGGGCAAGGGCTCTCGCGGATCAGCAGCTGTCGCGTCTCGTGTACGGGAGACGGTGGGCGAGGATGGATGGAGGGAGATGGAATTGAGGATGGAGGAGGGAGTCTGGAGGGGAGAGAAG
>Ga0207748_1000510_pt1 | contig 22801 bp, 19 predicted proteins | sample HigsolmetaGSP13D_FD_184841 | JGI IMG/M metagenome (GOLD analysis project Ga0207748, IMG submission 184841) | High solid enriched microbial communities from the Joint BioEnergy Institute, USA - SP1-3-D (SPAdes) | ecosystem: Engineered > Bioreactor > SSF (Solid state fermentation) > Aerobic >...
CCCCCCCCTTCCCCGCTTCAGTAAAAACCCTCTCCTTCTGCTCCTAAGGCAAAGCTTATACAGGCTTATCCCAATCTCCCATCCAGATCCATTCTGCCCTTTCTCCCTTCTACACAGGTTCTGTTCATCGAGCGTCCTGCCGGACTCTGACTCGGATTCATACCCATATTCATATGGAGAAAGGAAAGAAAAGGGAGAAGAGGAAAGAACCAAACCGGCAGTCTTTTTATTTGGGACTTCCAAGGTTCATGGCCTATGGAGTTGAACTGATCACTCACTCAGCATGATGATCCCTGCTGACCATAGCGAGTACTACAGTAGGAGCTCCTATTACTATTGCTATTAAGTTCCCAAGTCATCTCTCTTCCAAAGCCTGGCCCACGCTTACATAGAGCCAGTAGTACTGTACATATATATGCATGTATGTATATATTTTTGCCCGTTTTAATCTTTACCCATAAAATATTTAGACAATTTTTTTCTTTCCTAACCACAGGCCGTATCCGGCCCAGGGTCTCAACCCATACGGGTTTAGCCGCCCTCCTTGCTTTCGCGATCCGGGTGCACGCCTTCGGCGTGCCTGCCACCTCAACGTCAATTTCATGAAAAAGTTGAATTTAACCACACACAATGATATTTATGCAATCTAACGGCTCTCTATATTATTTTATGTATCTAGGAAAATCATTATATATATATATATTTTTTTTAAAAAAATTTATAACCTCAAATATATAATTTTAAGCTTTTTTAGCTTTATTATATTGTAACGACAGGCCTAGATAACTAGACCTAAGGGGTTGTTGGTTTATCTTGAAGACAAGAAACAAGGGGGTGAGCAATATAAGAGCAAGAATAGACCTGTGTTACTAGCAATGCCTATATGACAAGTTGCTATGTGAGTTGACCACAAGGGTCTGATTCTGTCTGAAAGGAATGTCATTATATACATGCTTGTCTCCCAGTCTTTTGGTGATCATGGTGATCAAGGTGATCGAGCTGATCATGGTGATCAAGGTGATCAAGGTGATCATGGTGATCAGATCAGTTACATGCCAATCAGTTACTTCCCTCGGTCCTTTAATTATCCGGCCTTTGTTTGGCAAAGTCCATAACATATATATAGCTTATTATAAGCTTATTATATGAATATGAGCTGTTTTTATACTGCCTTTTTTTCACTATATAATGAGTTTTATAAGCGTATAAAACATTCTCTATCTTATATTTTCTTATTTATCATAGATTTCTTCGATGACTATATAAGCTATAGTTATAATTGCAGAGATATTCATTGGTCAAGACATTTATTAGATATAAAGGATTTTGGGCGGGAGCTTCGCTCCCGCGTCAGGGTACCTATTTTACAAGTGAAGCCCTGACGGCGGGGGAGCAAAGCTCTCTCTCTAGACCGTCAGGGACAAAGAAATACTTTTTTTCGGGGCTTTAGCCCCCTCCGCGGAGGGGGGAGGGGGGGGGGATTACGACCCTGACGGTGTGGCAGTGTAACGACAGGCCTAGATAACTAGACCTAAAGGGGTCGTTGGTTTATCTTGAAGACAAGAAACAAGGGGGTGAGCAATATAATAGTAAGAACAAGCCTGTGTTACTAGCAATGTCTATATGACAGGTTGCTATGTGAGTCGACCACGAGGGTCGGAATCTGTCTGAAAGGAGCGTCATTATATACATGCCTGTCTGCCTGGATCAATGAGTTGTTTGGATCATTCCGGGTGTTGGATCATGGAGCCCGTTGGATCATAGGGCTCGTTGGATCAAGATGGCGGGTTTTGATCCATTGTCACGTGATCTCTGCATGACATACCCCTCCTTTATGCCAACTCCGGCTATAACAATAATAGCCTATAATATTAATAATTAGAAACTAACAAAAAGGATTAATTTCTTGGTCAAAACACAAGATATTTAATTTCTTTAAAAGATATATAATAGTAAAGATGGTATATATAAAAGCATAATATATGTTGATCATTGTGTGCTGAGGTATTAAGACTTATTTCATTTTTCTATGAAATTAACGTTGAGGTGGCAGGCACGCCGAAGGCGTGCACCCGGATCGCGAAAGCAAGGAGGGCGGCTAAACCGTATGGGTTGAGACCCCTGGGCCGGATAGTGTAGCCGTAGTCCCCGACCGTTAGATAGTCAGTCCATTGCGGAGTGGCCGTCTCCGGCTGCAAGTTGTAGCAGACATCAATCACTATCGCTCGGCGCTTGCTACTACTGTACTGGACTCCGCACTATTACTAGGTAGGACCTAACCGCAACCATAATAACCGCGTGTCTCTCTCTCTCTCTCTCTCTCTTGATCGACGTACAGTCTAGTCCAGTACAGTCAAGTCGAACCTGCTTCGGGAATGAATACAACGGTTCCTCCTCTATTCTATCAACTAACTGACTAACTAACTACCTGGAATTCTCCGGCGTTATGTTATCAATTCGAGAGGTCTATCTGCTGCTGCGGGCGGGCGGGGATGTCTCAGCTTTTCGTTGGCTGCATCTACCTACATACCTAGTATCTACATGTATCTATGGTGACATCAAGTACAGTCCTGTGCCAGGATCTACGTGACCAAGGATCCCTTGTACCCAGGCAGCTTGGCAGATTGCTCCTTTATACCCACGTGAGTTTGAAGCTATCTAAAAAGGTAATTAAATAATATGATTATTATGATAGGTAACCGAACCCTGAGCGAGGCCAGTCCGGGTCACAGTGGAGTAAAAGCAGCGAGCGAGGCAGGTGGCTTGGGCAGAGGGCCCTGGGTAACGTAAATTGCGGCATATGACTGTACATGTATGTACATACTATATGTAACTATGTGGATCTACCGATAATATGATAATAATAACAGGCCTAGCCTTGGAGGTAGACAAAATTTCCCTGACTAAAGAAAATCCCTGTCTAAAAGAATACTTAATCTAACAACTAATGCAGATTAATCAATATTAACTAGACCAGCTTTTTCTGTTACATAACCACAGAGGCAGAGGCAGAGAGCTGCCGATGGCAGGGCAACCAACTGTTCATTCATGCATGCTCAAGAAATCTCTCTCTCTAGTCAGTAGATAGATAAATAAAGCCCACAGGATGTTTCTGGACACTTGGATCTTTTTCAATACATCTCCTGTATTTCCTTTTACAGACCTTGTCGCTACTTACGTTGCTCATATCATCATCTGAGTCGTGTCAAAATAAAACAAAAGCTACTAGCAATGTCCACCATCACCTTGACGGAGACTTGCTCTTCGACATCAGAGAGCGAACGCTCGATGCTCAGGCGTCTCGCGCCATCCGCCAAACTGCCTGTCAACCGCGTGCCATCCTACTTCTGGGGCCAGGACGTTGTCGATGCAGGGCAAGGGTTCCGGTTCCGCTTCCCCGTCGAGACAGGATACATCCAGGAGCGGAAGCTTATCGGCGATGGAAGTCCCGAAGCCTTTGAGAGGCTCGTGGGTACCGCATGTGAAATTGTTGCATCGGCTTTTAGGGACTTGGATGACGACTCTAAAGACGGTTCAAATGAGAAGAAAAGGGTGGTTGAGCTCGAGCTCTCTGCGGAGCTGCAGCAGTGGCGGGAGGACCAATTCCGCATGGGGCGCAAGCTCCCGAGCAAAGGAACCGGACTGACCCGCACGTCTGACGAGGTGATCCGGCTGTTGCGTGTTGAAGACTGGCCCCAGCCGCTGTTGATGAACGGGGCCCTGTTTGGGTCAGGCATGGCGAACATGTTGATCGGGGCGTATGACGCGGAGACGCTGTATTCGAATTACTGCGTCGACATGGGATTTTTCTACGAGCATGGCTATCACAGGGTGTTTCCCGAATTCGAGCCCCTGCTCAAGCAGGCATTCAATGACTCCCACGCGCTGCAGACGTTGGGAGGCAGGGAACGGCGGACTGTGGCGGAGATCGGCCTGAGGTATATTCGAGAGAAAGTCTCTCTGGAAGAAGTCCACAAGGCAAAGTTGGCCAATAAGACGGCAAGGCTGAACCGGCATGAGATGCTGACACTGTATCCCTTTGAGAGCAGCATTCTGGGGATGGCCGGTGAGGCCATTGCGCTGGGGCAAGATCGTGGAGCAGTCGTGAATGATTGGATCTTCAGTTCCCCAGGCACAGATATCGTCGACGTCGGCTCTGATCTTGTGAACTCGGAGCTTTTCAACGCCTTCCTCAACGTCACCGACTTGACTGAGAGTGGAGTGATCACCGAAGACGGCCTGAGACGTGTGTATGATGCATGGGCTCACAGCTGCGGGAGACTCTTCACGGAACGGTGGGCGGAGCCTGGCGCTCGCTTGTGTGCCACGTTATATTCCTGGCACATCCAGAATGACAGGCATTACTTTCTCCGACGGGCATTGCTGGGATATCCAAAGGCACGGAAAAACTATAGTGGTCAACGCGAGGCGGAATACTGCGAGGTTTTCGACCCAGAATTCCGAACTACCGGGTTCAGCAGACCCTTGAAACAGGCCTGCAACGGGGCGGACATATGCGACCAAGTCGAGCAGCACCTCCGCTCATGGAGTGACGACGGCCTCTTAGCCGAGTTATGGAGGCTACTTGCGGTAGCTCCCATGCAATACGTCACTAAGGGTGTTGTCTGTCCAGAGGAAGAAGCCGCACATGCTGAACGGTCGAGGGTCACAATGTGTCAGGCGTATTCCCAGGGACTGGCGGACGAGGTTGTCTGGCTTCTGGCCCACGCCAGCCAGCATGCATGGCAGGTGAATTATCTTTTTGAAGCAGCGATGTTTGGAAGCTTGCTCGACAATGAGGGGCTCAGGGGGAAGCTGGATAGGTATGACCCAGGCAGCGTTGAAAGTCACACTGTACAAGGATGACTCCTGCTATGTTTGCTGTGGTAACAATCACACATTAGCATAGAAGTACATCAAAGAAGACCCTTACAGGCATCCAGGATCACGATCGGAGATAACGAATCCGGTATATCATCATCTTCGCCCTAGTCCGGAGAGAACTTGGGTTAGTGCATCTGTTGAGGGAGTTCGTTCCCTCGAGTCTGGCATCTTGCTTTGAGAGCGCTCCATATTCGTTACTAGTAGATACACCACTTAGTAGGCAATACTCGTTGACTGCACAGCCATGATACCACCGCGCCGGCTGAAGAGCATCATGTAGGGCTGGCAGCCACCTTGGAGTCCTGATGATCTGATCAACCCCACAGGCGGGAAAGTCTCCGGGCCGGCCCAACCCGACTCCGCGACCCGCCCGGTCCGGAACCACAATTCCTCCGAGTCGTCTCCACCCCCATCTTGCAGTCAGTATCTCCGAGCTGAGGCCCGGTCCGAGTCGGACTCGGGGTTCCTCCTCCAGCTCCTTGGGGCTTTCTCCTGTTCCAGAGTGAAGTCTGATCTGAGTGAACTGTAAGGCTCTGGAATCCGTCATATCCGATGTGGATTTTTATATGAATGCCGCGTAGACCCACCGCCAGACCACATACAGAGAGAGCCCGACAGAGACAGCAGTTACACTCGCAGTTCTAATTACATCAAAAAGAGGCTCCAATGTCCAAATCAGACCAAAATGACAATCGTGCACATCGTCCTCGCCACATTCAAGCCCGACGTGGGGCAGGATGTCATCGAATCTGTACGCTTGACCTTCCAACTCTCTCTCTATATACACCCTTGGTTAGGTATTTAGGTGTACAGACGATGTCACTGATAGTCTGACTTTCCGTACCCTTCAGACTTGCCAGCACTTTCTGTCCCTCAAGGACCAATGCGTGCACCCGGAGACGAAGAAGCCGTATCTGCGGTCCGTCGTGGGAGGCCGGGATAACAGTCCGGAGGGGTTGTCGGTACGTGCGGTACATTCCTATATCAGATACAGTACACATATACATGTACCCCAATATCTCTGCGGATCCATCTATTCCTTCCCCTCGTCATTATCATACCTACAGTATCAGACGCTGACAATAGTAGAACGGGATCACGCACGCGTTCGTGATCGAGTTCGAGAGCGAGGAGGACCGGAAGTACTACCTCGAGCAGGACCCGGCGCACCTGGCGTTCGTGCAGAGCATCGGAGCGGTGGTGGAGCGCATCCAGGTGGTGGATTTCACGCCGGGGGTGTTGTGAGGTGAGGATGCATGTACAGTTCGTATCCCAGGCACCTAGGCATGTGGCATGATGAGGGTGCTGTATTGGGACTCATTACTTCTTCTTCTTCTTCTTTACGGTCTTGAGGAATGAGGAATACGATGTGGATAAGATATGCAAAGTATGATAATGCTAGAATTTTGATTTCCATCAGATAACGATCTTCTATATCCCGCATGCTCAGTTTATACTATACTTCTACAGTCAGCAGTTTCATCCAGCAATCTTGTTTCTGGATGAGATCGCAGATTATACTGTCAAATAGTTCCAGATGGTGAGATCCAGCCATCGCTGATCTCTGAGGCGGCAACGCTGCAAAATACCAAGTGAAGATACCTCCGTGCAGGGCCCTACCATCTCAACGATATGAGACTGCCCTCAGCAACAGATCCAGTTCTCCTGTCAGACTTGTTATGTCCTCCATCCCTGGAACGAAAGCTGGTGCGTCTGATCCGCAGCTCTATCAACTCCTCCAGGAGCCTCTTCGTTGAATAGTACTCTTGCAGCCGTCGGGACGCTCTTGGAGATTCGTGAGTGTTGTCCACATAGCAGAATAGAGCAATGAAAAAAAAAAAAAATAATATAATAAAAAATAATATAATAACTGCAAGTAATAGCAAGATCGCCAAGGCATGATTGACAGTCAAGTAGTCAATGTTTCCATTGGCACTGTTCACACCAGTGGCCAATTAGTGATAGTGCGTTCGATGGCGTCATCGCATGAAAATGGATAGGATCCTGATGAAAAGCCGATTATTCGATGACATCGAGGACTGTTGCCCCATCATTTCCCACAGAAGAGCTCTGGATCATCTGTAGAGACGTGAATGAAGGGATTGTTGGGGCTTTGGATGGGCTTCTCTTGAGCCGCCTGGAATCCCTGATATTAATTAATAGTCCCAGTCCACGCTCCAGATCACCGTCACCTGACGGTGAGGCGGCGTAAACGCCCACTCTCCGAGGTATCGTCATCTGTTTACATGTTCCCAGAATCGTCTGAGGTGGGCCGACGATCATGCCCGGCGAGAGGCGGCTGTAATTTGTCTGGTGGTGATGAAACGCCGGTCCTATGAGGATCCCGTATCAGGCCAGCGTCGACCTCAACAGGCTGAAATCCGCAGCGCGCATGGAGGGCAGTGATGCCCTCGCTCCGCAGGGCGCATCAGTGTCCAGAGGACTCGGGGCTGCAAAGAAGGGCCATGTCGGACTCGTCGTCTGTCTCTTATCGACGCGTTGCGCTGGAGCGAGGGGCGGCGCGACAGGGGACGGGCGGGACTGCTGGCCAGCCTCGTCCCATCTTTGTCTCCTGGGCGCCGTCGCTGCTCCTCCTCTAATTATACACTGAGACCTCCTATTATCATTTCTTGACAACGTCTCTTCGCTCCCTCCGCGCGCTCTGCTGGCCTCGTGGTGCCCTGCCACCCTCTCTGCGCCTCTCGACCCCCGCACTGCCCGATCGTGCTGCCTGATAGCGCCGGGCCCCTCTTCCGGCCTTCGTCTGGCCTCTGAGACGGCGGCACACGACAGACACGACAGACATCCAACGAAGCGTCGACCAGTGTCTCCGCCATGGAACACGCTGGCCGCGCCTGAGACCGCCTCGTCCTGATCGTTGTTTCTGCATTATCTCTTTCTTTTCCTGTCAGAGCCTCCCTATATCCACGGTAGGTTCCCCCCTCGTCCACTGCTGCCGGTCCCTGCCGCTGACCCTCCCAGCGGCGACAGTCCCGTATCTCGTCTCATCCACCAGACCTGCGCCGAGAGAGCCTGATCCCCTCCTTCCACCTTCATGTCGTCTCGTCCGCTGCCGTCCTCGCCTCTCATGATATCGACAATCCCTCCTCCCCGGCCCGTCTCCGTCAATTCGCTGGCGCGGGCCCCCGTGTCTTCCCCGCTGTCCTGCCAGAAGACCAGCCGCAGCACCAGCGCCGACATCCAGATCCACGATGGCCCCGAATTGGCCCTCCTCTCGTCCCCGCACCTGGACTGCCAGGGGAGTGTCGACACGGAGATGGAAGATTCGCAGATGAGCCCGGAGCAGGAATTGCGCCCGCAATCCCGTCCGGAGCTCCGGTTCGAGAATCTCCCGATCGAGATCCACGAGGCCATCCTCGACCACCTGTTCGGTGAACGCGCATCTACCTTCACCACTGCCTCGCCCGGCAAGGCCTCCGCGCGCAGCTGGAGCAAGGCTCTCCGCCATCCGCGACGGAAAGCCCTCTCCAATCTGGCTCTGATCTCTCCGGTGTGGAGGCCATTGGTACAAAGCCGCATCTACAGACACAGTCAGTTGCCCCTGGAGAAACCGCCAGCCTGCCTGCCCTTCTTGTCTGGTTGCTGACTGTGTCATAGTCAAGGTGAAAGGCACGACAGACGGACTGGCGGAATGCGCCCAATGGTTCACAGAACACCCTCACCTGGTCCCGCACGTCCGGCACGTCGAGGTCTGGGTGCCGGTCTGGGGGAATCGGGCAGCCAGGAACATGGCGTCGCACCTGCCTCCCTCGCGACGATACAATAACGAGGAAACGGGTCTCGCAGACGTGGCCGCCGTGCTGCAAGCGACGATGGCCGGCTGGAACGACTCGGATACGAACAACGGCAGCAACTGCAACTACCAATACGCCAGCCACAATGCAACTCTCGAGGAGATCTTCTTGCACGTCAAGAATTTCTTGCCCGAGGCACGCATTCTCACGCTGGAGGGCGGCCACTGCAAGAAACCCCCGATGATTCGACATTTCAAGAACGACCCGTCCGGCAGGTCCGGACGGGAGCGCCTTGCAGTGCTGCCCAATATCCAGACCTTTGTCATGCGCGGTGCGTGGAACATCATGCGGGATTACCAGCACTGGTGCAATCTTGCCCGCGCACTACCGTCCTTGCGGGAGTGGCACTGCTCGTACGCCAAACCCAAGATTGAAGGCTACGACACGATTGCCAGAGTGCTGATGGATCTGCCGTCCACGCTGGTGCATGTCAACATCAGCCTGGAAGGCTTCTACAACAAGGACGGGTCGCAGTCGCATTGGTTCGGTGACATGCCAAACGAGCCGCATCTCTGCCGGTTACTCGGGGAGGTTGCTCCTCGCCTAGAATCCCTCTCGTTCACCGGAAAGATCTGTGCCTGCTTTTTCCACAGCGCGCGGGCCGTCATGGCGAACAAGCAGGCCGAGTCGAAGCTCAGGTCGCTTGATCTGGTAGTGAAGACGTGCTGTCGGGAGAAAAAGACCGAGCCGACTTCGCCGCTTCTGGACGACGCATCAGGGATCACAAACTTGAAATTCATCAAGGCGTTTGAGAAACTCGTCGTGGGTGCGGTGCACTCGCTCGACAGGCTTCAGGTTCTCGACTACATCCGCATCCGGTTCATCGACCTCGACTCCGCCTGCCCGCTGCTGAACCCGTACTTCCAGCTCGTCAACAACCGGTGCACCGGCCTGTGGAGCGAGAAGATCCTCGAGACGCTGCACGAGGTGCGGCCAACGGCGCATTATGTCGAGCTCGCGGAGGGCATCTATCCGCAGTACGGGCCGAACCATCAGATCGTCGGGGCGATCTACCCGCGCACGCGGCCGCTGAGCATCAAGGCCAGCACCTACAAGATCATCGCGGACGCTTCAAAATCATGAAACATGCTGGCAGCACAGCAGCATTACTATCATACCCAACGCATATCTGACATACTACGACCGACATTGGTGGCTATTTCCTACTTTCTAATCCTATACCCGATTTCCTATGTATCATGACTCTGCTTTTGTTATCACGGCGTCCTAGTCCTTTTTTCTTTCGATCTCCCTTCTGGGTTGGGAGCTATACCGCGGAGGAGAGGGCTACCCAACGCACAAACCAACCGATACGACGCGACGCCGATCCTTTCATGTCCCCTACTCACTCGTACTCATCTCTCGTCTCGTCTCTTCCTCTTTTCTTCCTTCTTCCTCTTACTGTCCAAAACCTTGACTTGACCAGAACTAGCGGGCGTGAAACGGAACGGACATGTGTGTTTGAACTGAGCATCGAGATCTTGTTTGTTGCCGGCTCAGTTAGGGTAGGGGGAAATCAAAAAATTTGGACGGACCTTTTGATCTTTGTTTTCTCTTCCCTTCGGCGTCTTCGTTTGAAACGAAATGATAGTTCTTGGAGGTTTGTCATTGGCTGGTTTGGTGGAAAGGACAGGACAGAACAGAACAGGACCGGACAGGACGGTTTATTTATTCTATGACAGACTTTTGATTCTTATTTGATTTGATTTTATGGTTGAAGCAGCATAGCAGAACAGAGAAGACAAGACAAGATGGGATTTAGCATTTTTTTTCTTCTTTTCATTTCCTATGAAAAGAATAATCAATTGGTAAATGTCATTCATCCAACCTGCGTTCGTCTTTTCAATCAATCAGAGGAGATCAGATCGGATCAGGACTCGGAATTGTAATTCAGTCAAGGGGAACTGAACTGAACTTCCGACATCTGTCTGATAACTGTCGTCTGTCGACCACTTGCATGCATTATCATTATGAACTTACCCAAGCGTGCTGATGAAACCTGGCAAGTGAATCGCAGCCCCGGGAGACCTGTACCAGTACCACCATATCCTCCAGGTTCACCTGATCCCGTCGAAAAAAAAAAAAAAAAAAAAAAAAAAAAAACCGCCTTTGCCCAGCTGGTACAGTACAGTACAGATCAGGGATTGCCTGGGGGATAGATTGCTCCTCCTGCATTGTCTTCTTGCTGCGGCCTCTCTGTATTCATGACGATGTACAGTACCGTACCTCAGCCAGCTGCTGTCTCTCTTCTCGATCTCTGCTCTGCTCTGCCCAGATCCATGAGCAAGCACTGTGGCAGCAACCATCTCCCCACCCACCCCACAGAGGTAGGTAGGGTGTCTTGTAGTTGGTTCAAAGGGATGACTGTTGACCCATCCTGTGGAACGAGGCATCATGAAGTTTGGGTTGCTATCAGGGTTGGATGTATTCGAGCTTCATGTACTGTACTGTACTGCAGCGCCCATGTGCCAGCTTTAGCTTTATCTGTAGCAGCATCCCTGCACTGCAGACTGCTTGCAGACTGCTTGTCCTTGTCTGCAGCAGCCTCGTCAGGTCCTGCTTGATGTCCTTCGTCCAAAAGTCGGCCGGGAATTAAGATAAGCCAGCAGCAGCAGCAGCAGCAGCAGTAGTCGTCAAGTCAACAACAATCGTATTATATTATATTTGATATTGTATTGTATTATTGTTAGATAGATAGAAAGAGAGAGGACAGGATACAATTAAAACACAATAAAATAAAAATAGAATAAATAGCTACACGGCAAGGGCAAGGGAGGGATTTACACCAGTGAAAATACAACGGAACAAAATGCAATGCAATGCCATGCCATGCAATGCGATAGGATCAAATCGCTTGAAACGGTCTTTCTTCATATCATCTCGTCTCATGTCAATGATTAATCGATCAATCGACATGATCAATTAACATGATCTGCTGCGTGCAATGCATGCGTGCCTATCCTATCCAACAGACAAGAAAACAAGAAAAAATAAACATGACAAAGTAGTAAAGTGCAAACGACGTCATCAGACTCGAGTCGAGTCGGGTCCACTCTGTATGTAACATGCTCTCGGAGTAATGGCAGAGGAGCGGGAGAAACAGTGGAGGAGCATGAAGGAAGAGGAGGAAGAAGAAGGTGGGAGGAAGAGGAGGCGGGAGGGAAGAAGGAACAAGGGAAGCTACGAGGTAGCCTCGTCGTGGTGCTTGAAGGGCTCATACTTGGACTTGCGGTCCTTCTTCTTCTTCTCCTTGTCCTTGTCCTTGTCCTTCTTGGAGATGGCCTCGGCCATGAGCTGCTCAAAGGCCATGTAGTCGCCCTCTTCGTCGGGGTCGCGCTCGGCCTGTGCGTTGCATGTTAGATGGAACATCGAAGATGGGGCAACGAAAGAAGAAAGTTAGGTGGGAAAGGTGACGTACCTTTTGGTAGATGTTGCCCGCGATGACGAGCGCGTGGGCGCGCTCGATGCGCTTCTCCAGCTTGACCGACTTGTCGCCCAGGACCTTGTCGCAGACGTCGCGCAGCACGCTCTGGATCTCGAACTTGGAGCCGCGCCAGGCGGCCGCGAGGATCTTGCCCGTGACCTTCTTCTCGTACTCGGCCTTCTTCTCCTCGGTCCAGTCCTCGCCGCCGCGCTCCTCGAGCTTGGCCATCTCCTCCATGGTCATCTGCGCGTCGATGGCGGTGGAGATGGTGGTCCACGTCTCCTTGGCTAGGGTGCCCTTATCCTTGAGCCGCGAGAAGAAGCCCGAGATGCCCAGGAACTTCTGACTCTTGAGGAAGGTGGCGCCCTTCTGGACGTAGGTCTGGCCGATGGCGTGGAGGATCTCGATGCCGAACGACTCCATCTTGAGGTTCTCGACCTCCAACTTGATCTTCTCCTCGAAGGCGCGCGTCATCTCGGGCCCTTTATCCGTCTCGGTCCAGACGCTGATGCGGTCGATGAGCTTGCGGGCGAGCGTGTCGACGCGCTCCTCGCGCGCCCGCTTGCGCTCGGCCTCGTACGCGGCCAGCCGCTCCTGCTGCTCCTTGGTCAGGCCGCCCTTCTTCTTCTCCTTCTTGCGCAGCTCCTTCTCCTCGGCCGACACGCCGGCCGCCTCCATGCGGACGTCCTCCTCCGACTTGTACATGATCGCCTGCTGGCCCAGGTACCGCCGGGGCGTGCTGGTGCCGGAGCTGCGGCCTGAACGGGTCTCCTGGGTGTCTCCCGCCTTGGCCTCGTCGTCGTGCACCTTGAGCTTCTCCTCCGCGGCCTCGGCCAGCTCGTCCTCCTCCATCTGCTGCATGGTGATCTCCATCGTGGCGGTCAGGTCCTTCATCAGCGAGATCTCGCCGATGAGGTCCCTGAAGGCGTCGCCGCCGAAGATCATGCTGAAGAACTCCGCGGGGTCCTCTGTTGTCATCCGTCAGCGAAAGAGATGCCTTGTAAGCTGTCGCAACGCAGATCGTAGAGCACTCACCGAAACCACCGCCGGGAACGGCCTGCTCCTTGCCATACTTGTCGTACTGTTTCCGTAGCTCCTCATTGCTGAGGACCTGGTATGCCTCTCCGATCTAGGTGCACCCGTCAGCCTCGTCGACCCGCCAGGTGGGTGATGATAGAGCGGGGTACGGCATACCGCCTGGAATCGGGCCTTGGCCGTCTCATCGCCGGGGTTCTTATCTGCGGGAAGTCAGCGATCAAGCTGATACAAGGGAGGCAAAGCACAGGACGTACCCGGATGGGTGGTGATGGCGAGCTTGCGGTAGGCCTTCTTGATCTCGAGCTCGGTGGCCGTGGGCGGGACCCCGAGGAGGTCGTAGTAGGTGGTATCGACGACCATGGCTGGCAGCGCAGGGAGGGATGAGCCAACGGTCGCGGGGGAGGGAGAAACAGGGAAAGAAAAAGAAGGAAGAAAAAAGGACAGCCAAGCAGGGCTGCACAGCGCAGGCAGAGATGCTTGTCTATATCGGCGGGATGCTTTTTTTCGGGTGTTTCGTTTCGTCTGCAGCGCGGAGGCGTGTCGTCATCGGCGGTCCGCGTAACTTACGTACGGTACCGTCACGGCTGCTAAGAACCCTGCAGAAGACCAGGGCAGACCGCGGTAACGATACCACGGGACGGTACGGCGGCGGTACGGGCGATACGGCGTCTCCGCGATCGTCCCGCGCTCCTTTTTTTCCTCCGCGCCAGCGCTCGCTCAACCTCTCTCTCTCCTCTTCCTCCTCCTCCTCCTCCTCTCCATCCTCCCTCCTCTCCCTCCCTCTTCCTCTTCCTTTCTCCTCTCCTCCCCTCTCCCCTTCTTCCTCTCTTTCTCTTCCACTTCATCCTACTTTCCCTTTTCTGTCCTGCCTTGGTATATGTATACCCGAGACGGTTCGCTCGCGTCTCACCTGCCCAACAACCTCTGCCATTGACCGTCGTTTCTCCACCTGTCCTCTTCGGCCACCATGGGGCTCGCAGCGGACGCCCTCTACTACGCCTTCCACCCCTCCCAGCTGAGGTCCATCATCCAATGGTTTGTGATCGACCTTCACTCCGCCCGTCGCGCGTCTGCCTGCTGCCGCCCGTGCTTACTTGCATAGGAAAGTCTGGCACACCCCTGTCCATGAGCGGAACGAGGCGTCAGAGCCCGAGACGCAGAAGATCTGCTTCAAATTCCTTGAAAAGACCAGTCGCAGCTTCAGCGCCGTCATCAAGGAGCTGCATCCCGAGCTGCTCGTCCCCGTCTGCGTCTTCTACCTCGTCCTGCGCGGCCTCGACACCATCGAGGATGACACCTCCATCCCGCTCGAGACCAAGGAGCCCCTGCTGCGCGGCTTCCAGGACTTCCTCGAGCAGGACGGCTGGACCTTCAACGGCAACCGCCCCGAGGAGAAGGACCGGGAACTGCTGGTTCAGTTCCACAACGTCATCGCCGAGTTCAAGAAGATGAAGCCCGCCTACAAGGCCATCATCAAGGACATCACCAACAAGATGGGCAACGGCATGGCCGACTACTGCCGCAAGGCCGCCTTCGAGGACGCCAGCGTCAAGACCATCGAGGAATACGACCTGTATTGCCATTACGTGGCCGGTCTGGTCGGAGAGGGCCTGACCCGCCTGTTCGTCGAGGCCGAGTTTGGCAACCCGGCCCTGCTGAAGCGGCCCCGTCTGCACAACTCGATGGGCCTGTTCCTGCAGAAGACGAACATCATCCGTGACGTCAGGGAGGACCATGACGACAACCGGCACTTCTGGCCCAAGGAGATCTGGTCCAAGCACGTCGCCAACTTCGAGGACCTGTTCAAGCCCGAGTACCGCGAGGCGGCGCTCAACTGCAACGCCGAGATGGTCCTGAACGCGCTCGAGCACGTGGAGGACTGTCTGTTCTATCTCGCCGGCCTGAGAGAGCAGAGCGTCTTCAACTTCTGCGCCATCCCGCAGACCATGGCGATTGCCACGTTGGAGCTGTGCTTCCGAAACTACGCCATGTTCGAGCGCAACATCAAGATCACCAAGGGCGATGCCTGCCAGCTGATGCTGGAGTCGACCCAGAATCTCCAGCTGGTCTGCGAGGTGTTCCGACGGTATGCCCGCCGGATACACAAGAAGAACAGCCCGAAAGACCCGAACTTCCTCAAGATCAGCATCGTCTGTGGAAGGGTAGGTGATAACGTGACCCGTCGGTCCCAGTTGGCAAGCTGACCGTTCCTAGATCGAGAAGTTCATCGAGACGCTTTTCCCGTCGCAGACCGCTGACGACGCCCGTCGCAAGGTCCTTGGCCTGGCGCCGGAAGCGGACGAGCAGAAGGCCAAGGAGCGGGCAGAGGATCGCAGCGAGATACTCTTCGCTTTTGGTTTTATGTTTGTGGTTCTGGTGGTTGTCACGGCGATCATGGTACGTTCTGCCTTCCGATCGTATCTTGCTCCGCATCCTACTTACGCTGCTGAACAGATGGGTACAGCGTGGTATTTTGGAGCCCGCTTCGACCTGGCCTGGCAGGAAATCAAAAAAGGCAATTTCCGGCCGCCAAACAAGATCCCTCACGGGGAGCTGTAGTAGGTTCCCTGTGCTGTACATGCAGTTACGATACGACCCTTGGGTTTTCACGCTCTTCGATTCGGTTACCCGGTGCCTTGCGGATGGCCCATGTTACCATATAATAATGCCTTAGTGATTTAATTTTTCATGCCCTACTAACTAGGTTAGCCGACGGATGTACGTATATCTAATATGACCTCTAATCGATCTTCCTCATGTTCCTTCCAGCTTGTTTTGCCTGGCTCGTTTCGGCCTCGAGCAGAAGTCACTCAACGTTATCCACCCAGATTGCGTACTGTATGAGATTGTGTCCGCGCCTGTCCGCCAGGAAGCACTTCTCATTTCGACGCAATCCGTGTGTCATTAGCACGGTTGTCAAATTGCGATTCAGCTTTCTTAATGGCTGCAATTGTGCTGAGAAGTGCTTAGATCGAACCCAGCGACGTACTGGGTGTGTGTCTTTGGCGTCCGCAAGGACGCAGGTGGCATACATCTATTGAAGACCTGGGACATTACTCTTATCAAGTTGTCCATTTGGACTTGGCGGTCTTGTAAAATACGCAGTTGGTCTTGGGAGATGACCAGCTCATGTATATTGCTTAGCATTTAGATAGCTATTCCTTAGGATAGGAGACGACTTAGTTCAGCACTCTCTGAGTTCTTGAGTTGGCAATGACCAATCCCCTTTATCTATCTCCGCGTGTATGTTTCTTTCGTCAACGGCAAAGTCTGTGGATAAACTAATATTATTGCTTGCAATGGGAATCATTTGTCATTCATTGTATGTCCTATGTTTTTCATTCCATCCATTGACTGATTCAATGCTTCCATGTAGCTTTTCCCTGCCTCGGAGTTCTACATAAATGGCTTTACCATTGCCAGAGTTGATAGATAGGAGCTGTTGAGCACGCAATTCACTATGATAATAACGCAATCGATCTCCTCGAGGTTCAGTTTCGCCTCGACGCGGCACGAACAAGGAAAATGAAGAACAGCAGGCGATTGACCATACACTCGCAAACAGATAGTAGACATGCTTTTTCTGGCTAGGATGTCCTTGTTCTGACATGCTCGTGTCTAGCATGTACAGTAAAGTGCATCCTGAGAGCAGAGAGCTCTGGGGCGACGAGGCGCTGATAAAAAGAGCCCCAGCGGTCTGCATCAGCTACCGTACTGTACTGTAATGCATCGTCGGTTCGGAGACGGGGAGGGCGGCGAAAGTGAAGACATGGATTGATTGAAAGATGAAAAGAATTATTACATCTGCTGTATAGTACACTATGTTGTATTATGGCTTCATATAGACTGGTAGGATATGAACCAGCTCTGTTGTGTTCTGTTCCAGGAATCTATATATATACAGGAATAGTAGGAGTGGCTTTCTGGAAATGAATGGAAGAGTTCACTTAGAGGGGAGGTTTCTACTTGTTAATATTATCTCCATTTCTGTATGTATCATTGTCCAATTCTGGCTCGTCTACTGTTCATATAAATTCAAGGTATCTTCCAGTGTAGACATCTGAAGCAAAGCTTTCTACACATTAGTCCCTATGCACTGCACCTACCTTCTCCCACAGGCTAGGCATAGATAGTTTGACAGATTCTTATCATAGTTTACATCTAACATCCAACTCCCATCTATTTGAACTGTACTTCCGGATCCCTCTGATGCTCAGTATGAAAGTACCTTGTCACCAGCACCTTCTTCAACGCCTTCCTGCTTGCTGCCTTGTGAGACTTGCTCTGGTCAAGTGATCTAATTGGATTGAATCTGCTAATTACTAATTAAGTGAGCGACTACTAAGGCATTTTTTTTTTTTTTTACTTGCAGTGAGGCGCAGAAGCCTTCTTCATCTGGTGGACTCGGTATCAATATCTATCTCCTGGATCAGACTACCTAATTCATGGACAGTTCCATATTCCTTGGTCATGATATGTACATCTCCTCTACTATCTAACTGACGACAACGGAAACAACATAGTTTTACATTCATGATGATACCGACAGACACTCCTCACTCAACAACAATGCCAACACAATCCAGTCCAACACCAAGAAAATTGCCCATGTAAACGAAACAGCCATCCACCCAATTCAGTTCTTGGCTACATCACATCAATCAAATCGGCAACCGCCTCACCTCCTCCAGGCTCCAATACCGCCGCATATTCTCCGCCCTCAAGGCTCTCACCTCCTCATCGAGATGCCGCCACAGCACCTCCCCAAACCCATCCATCAGCCTCTTGACCTCCTCCAGCCTCAACTCCTCATCGTCCCCTTCCCTCCCCATCTTGCCCCGCATGCACCGCCGCAGGTACGCCTCCAACCGGTCCATCCCGGCATGGATCTCGCCGTGCTGGTCCAGCAAGAGCGAACAGCCGGGCCGGAAGTCGGGCATGCGCCGCGCGAGCTCGGGGAAGAGGTACTCCTCCTCGATGGCGTGATGGATGCCGAGCTGGGAGCAGAAGTCGAGGCCGCGCTGGATGAGGCGGCGGGTGGAGAGCCAGTCCAGCTCTTCCTCCTTGTTGTCCGTGCAGGCGCCGTAGAGCTCGTTCCAGGCGAGGCGGAAGTGGTTGTGCTGGTAACATTATATCATATCGATCAATACCATGTCTCTTTCTTATATTATCGATATTTACTAGTAATAGAAAATGATAACCGGATTGGATGTATCCTTACAAACTGCTCCATATGCTCCGCCAGTCTGTTGTACGCTCTGAATTCGCTGAGGGAGAGCTTGGTCTCCTGCTTCTCCTCCTTCTCCCCCTCCTTCTGCTTCTCCGCGTTGCCGTTGCCGTTACCGTCTACCGACGGACTCCGACTCCGACTCGAAACGCTGTCCATTACCGTTCGGACCGTGCAGGGATAGTATGACTGGCGGCATCTGTATCTGTATCCCGGCCGATAGTGATGGTGTGGACCCGATAAGCCTGGACACAACAACCGCGGTCGAACACGTAGCGGGGCAGGAGCTAGCGGACGGGACAGGAAAACCACATCGCGTATCAGAAGAAGAAGTGATCTCTACATCCATATCCATCGAGGAGGGTATGCATCCGACAGCGGGAGGTAGTCTTACATCCTCTATGCATGTTCCACGTATCCGGCAAATTTGCACCTCTATAGTATCAGATACGGGCTGCGTTCGGACTTTAGCCGGACTTAAGCCTGTCGAGAGAGAGCCATCATTTTGTTTACATTGTTGTGGAGTTCTCGAGCAGGAATCAACAGGAAAAAAAAATAATGAATAGGGACAGGTAGATTTCGAAATGGCTGTTGATTTATCTGTTTACTTTTTGTTTGCCCGAAAAGGGTTGGACGAAAAGGCAACACCTATCCCAACAAGGGTTCAACGCAGAAAAATGTTTTCTCCAGCTTTATTTACTTTTGTTTTGAGAGCAAGAGGACTTGGCATGGATATTGAGAAAAAAAATGTTTGCAAATTGTATACATGTTGTAAGTACCTAAGACCCTTTTTCTCGCTGGAAGATTAAAAAAAAAGAGCTGGTGCAGAAAAGTGGTTCCTGCAGCTTGATTTCGTGAGAGAGAAAACTGAACAAAAAGAAAATCGCAACTGCGTAGGAATTGCTTTGGAATCGACTATTTCATGTCCATTTCTACCCTTATCTCAATACTATTAAGTGCACATGCTGACCAGCTGAACCCATTTTCCCAGAAACAAGCGCTGTGGACAGGCGTCGGGTCAAGAGCTCCCGAGCAACGAACGACCATAAGGACGTCTCCAACTCTGGCTTTCTCTACTGCACCACTGATGCCATTGCCCCTCATTATTACTTCCTGTTATCTATCTCATGCTGGATGCGCGATGTTACGACGGATAGGCAGCGCTGCACGCTATGCATCTAGTACTGTGCTGTACCTCTGCACTGCGCTCTGCATGCAGGTCTCTCGTGCGCTGCGCGGGCGGGCGAGACCATGATTCGCATCCATCCACCCAGACCTCACCATCACCAAGACTCTCCTACCCACTTGTCTCTCATAAGTTGTCCAGAACGTTCCTCATTGATAACGGCAAGGGTACTATTATGCTGGAGATGGCCCATCGCGACGTTGAATGACAAATGTATGGTCACTGGATTTCGTTGATACATCCCGGCATGCCACTGCATGATGCATGACTGCGGCGGGATAAGGTATCATACTCAAGTTCAAGCTTTTGCCTAGAGAAGGCTTATCTATCCGTCCGCTGCAGAGATGGAAGACCAGGGTTCCTGGCACATCTAGAATGTGTGGGTGGCGCGGGGTTCTGCAAGGTAACCCTGTACGGAGACGGAAGACGGAGGGGCGGAGAATTAATGCTGTTTACTACTAACGACGTACCGATTCTGCACTGCAGGTTGTATCGAGACGGCTTGCAGCGATATCACCCCTCGTCTACCTACCTACCAAATTCTCAGGAACAGGAGTCGAACTGTTGAAAGGGGAACAACTTCGACGGGATCTGAGCTTCGAGTCAGGGGCTTATGAGGATCTCTGCCAAGGAAGCACGATGAAGTCGGCACAGCAATAGTCCTTTGCGGTGGTTTGACAATAACAATGGCAATCATAATATAGCGACTCGACCTCGAGGGGTGCAGTGCGTCGTGAGCATGCTACATGGGCGTCAAGTCGACTTCCGCTCCAAGCAGCGCAAGCAACCGGAGCACTGTATGGACGGAGTACTCCGCACATGTACGGGTACATACTACCATCGGAACGGCCTCCAAAACGGGCAACCCGCAGGATTGCAGAATCAGGAACAGGGCGCCCCCTGACGTTCAGACCATCCGCAACTAACGGGGCTGCTATGACCTACAAGGGCTCCTGCGTGACTGCCTCTAAAGGCGCTATCATGCGTCCCTCTGGCGTGCAGATTCAAAGTGGGAATTATTTGGGAAAAGCCGTCTCCACACGGGCCCGCTGGCGGGGAACATGACAACATCCCTGGAAAATTCGACACTCACTCTTCCATCACGACATGATTCTCGGTGATGATGTTTGGAGAACGTCGCGTCAATATACCGGCGGTGTTCCGCCGCAGGGCGAGTATGGTCTCATCCGACGCTACGCTGCCGTCTTCAGGCTGCCACGACCTCAGGTTGGTTGGATCGTCAGCGTTCACCCGGGCTAGCCGGAGCGATCCTACCTCGTGCCATTTAGCATAGCGCCTAAAAATCTTTAATTTCTGCTGCAGGCAAATCATGGACACAGGGTCTCTTCGTTCAGGCACGACACCCCACGGAGGCCCGCTCGCCAAGTACGCAGTTACCGAACAGGTTGAGCAAATCGTTCATGATCCGACGAATCGTCGAACAGGACCCTCAGAGCGTCCTGCACCTTCAACGTCGATCTTCGTCCCATTCGTTGAACGATGCGGGCAGTCTGTGCTCTAGCCCGATGCTACCGAGCACGCGAGGCGTCATCAAGCTTTCCATCCGCCTTGGCTGTCGAACTGTCTGGACTTCGCCTGTTGCGCCTCCGGGCAGCCACCAGCTTTTTCTCCGGCTGTTACTCTCCTCGGCTTCTGGATCGATCGCCGCGGTGGTATATGCCGCTTGGGGAAATGCCACAGTGGTCGTCTGCGGGAGGGCTCAGCTTTGCTGCCATCTGGCGTGCTTGGGAGCAGGGTATCTTCTGCAACTCGAACAGGGTTGCTTTGCAACATCGAGCTATCACCAAGGAGCTACAGATCTCAATCTCGATAAGGTCACCATGGGGCCCGACGATGTCTTAGAAGTCTAGCCCGCCAAGCGGAGCGCCTATATAGCGGCGTTCTTTTTTTTTGTTCAACTCCGTAGGGTCGAGGACTATATAGTCCCGGCCTGGAGATCTCTCAGACCTACCTACCAACCCACACAGTGGACCGCAGTCCTTCAGCTTGTCTTTCAGACCATTGAACATACTTTCCGTCCCACCGATCGTTGCTCACCATGAAGTTCGCAGCAGTCCTTCTCACCGACCTGGTGCTGGCGGGAGCAGCCCTCGCCGCACCGCGTGGAGGTCTCGCTGAGCGTGTGAAGGCCAGAGCCCTCCGCGCACATCTGTCTCATCCACTGCTTCCTGCCATATCGATTGGCGGTCTCGACCGTGAGAACACATCCCACGTCGAGTACAGCGGCAACTGGGCCGGCGCGGTCATCGAGTCTCCTCCTGCCGGCCAGACCTTCAACGGGGTTTCCGCTGTCTTCACCGTCCCGACACCCTCGGCGCCCAGCGGCTCCCGGAGTGGCTTTTCGGCTGCCTCTGCCTGGGTAGGCATCGACGGAGACACGTACCAGAAGGCGATCCTGCAAACGGGCATCGATTTCACCGTCGACGAGGACGGGTCGGTTTCGTACGATGCCTGGTACGAATGGTACCCCGACTACGCGTACGACTTCCCGGGCTTCCTCATCTCCGCGGGCGACGTCATCAGCCTGTCGGTCGCCGCGAGCTCCAGCAGCAAGGGGACGGTGGTGATCGAGAACCAGACGACCGGGCAGAAGGTGACCAAGACGCTCAGCGCGCCGTCCGCGTCGAGCACCCTGGGCGGACAGAACGCGGAGTGGATCGTCGAGGACTTTGAGCAGAACGGACAGCTGGTCCCGTTTGCGGACTTTGGCACCGTCGTGTTCACGGACGCGGTGGCCCAGACGGCCAGCGAGACCATCGACCTGAGCGGTGCTACGATCCTCGACATCCGGCAGGACGGACAGGTGCTCACCAACGTCTCGATCCCCAGCCCGTCGGAGGTCAGGATCGAGTACGAGTGAGAAGGAGAAGGCCGGTGGAAGGGGGTGCTGGACAGAATTATTCAGTTCGGAGTAGGGGGTGGAGGTCAGGAGCATCAGGCTGTACATAGGAGGGGGAGAAGGGGCATATCCAGTGTATATACGCTTCGCGCTGCATCCCACTTTGCTAGATAGATCCTTTTAATGGTACCTGCATATCATATCTGCGCATCTCCAACGTGCTCGGAAGAAACGCCCGCATCGGCCGACAAGCCCGGCATCACGTGGCGCGGGGGACGCTCCGCCGCCGTCGACGTCGAGCAACATCTCGTCCGCCTCTTCCTCTCTCTCTCTCTCTCTCTCTCTCTCTCTCTCTCTCGCGATCCTC
>Ga0207748_1000520_pt1 | contig 22051 bp, 19 predicted proteins | sample HigsolmetaGSP13D_FD_184841 | JGI IMG/M metagenome (GOLD analysis project Ga0207748, IMG submission 184841) | High solid enriched microbial communities from the Joint BioEnergy Institute, USA - SP1-3-D (SPAdes) | ecosystem: Engineered > Bioreactor > SSF (Solid state fermentation) > Aerobic >...
ATATTCAAATAATTTTTGCTTTGGTTTGATTCCGTAGTAAAGATATCTCATGGCTTTTCACCACGGCAAAAATCATGTTCAGGTGGCTCGCTCGGTTGGGTGGCTCGCTCGGTTGTGGATTACGTTACTATATGTGGATTACCTAATACTGGTGCTGAGGGAGAGACATGTTGAGAGGAACTAATTGGCTGATGCGGTTGCAATTTTCCTTCTATATAATATGTGTTGTACATATGTGTTGGTCTTCGGCACAATTGGTTAGACAACCTTTGCTGCGCTGGTTCTTCTGCCATATGAGAAACATATAAATAGGTTTCTATACAGAAGGATAAAATCTCTTGTGTGAGAAAGCCGTGGGAAAACAAACTGTATTTTTGTTTTGGTTATGTTTATGTTTATCTGAATGGTTGTGATGGCTATCTATCTGCTTAGATCTAGAGTTGATTATATATAATTGATGCTATCTATCCTATTACATACATATTGGATAGGGTGATCTCGGCGATAGAGCTTCATGAATCACTAAGATGTTTGATGTCCCCAGAAAGCAACAGTGTTTGCAGAATGAGCGTCCATAAGAGGGTCTGGAATGTATAGATGTACTCTACCTAAGCATCTAGGGATGTATTCCTCCCACCTTGTACTGTACAGTATAACCTAATCGTCTCTACCTATCTAACTAAGGCGAGAGGACCCCGCAAAGCAACAGTTGCACAAAGCGGGGTCGAGCACTGAAAAGGTAGAGAGAGCACGATGCTTCCTTGCCATGCTGGTGTTTCTGGAGTTTCGGGAGTCATGTCTACTGTAGCTATGATTCGGATTTTTTGATTTGAAACTTGAGAGCTGGACAGACGGTGGGGTGAGGAATAGGGGTGTTCCTTGTTCATGCAGATGTAGTGTACTACACACGAGTAGAACGAATGAACAGGGATTGTATTTATACCTCGGTGGGTAGGTACCGGAAGCAGATACATATCTAAGCTCTGAACACCCGGAATGGGTACTTGATTCTTCGTTCATATCTACATAGTTTGCAGTTCCGCGCTCCCTCGGGATCTATCTGTCTGTCTGTCCCGTATCTTGAGCTCTCGGTCGGGGGCGAAATATGGTGGGAATAATTCCCACGCAAGTGAAGTAGCAGGAAGTGGTGAGTGAGGCTTATGCATTATTTCTTATGGACAGGGAAATTTAACTTTGTCCGCGTTCGCCTGATCAAGTCGTATCTCTGACACGGAGGTAATCAAGCCGATCTATGGGCAGAATTCGAAGTTCAACAAGGTCTGCCAACTGTGATTGCTTAGTGGTTCGCCTCTTTCTGGCTAACTATGCCTTTCAGACCGGCATGTGCGCTGCTCGGAAAGCAGCATGTTCACCTACCACGACGAGGAGGAGCATACAAAACGCCTACACCATGAGCTCAGTGCTCGATTCTGAGCCCTGCGTCGACGAGTGCCCAAAGCTGTCCATGCAGCGGCTCGGAGAGATGGCGGTGAAGCCGTTCGACCGGGCCATTCGCTACAGAGGTAACGCGTTTAAAATCGTCACGAAGCCGTTCCCTGGCCACTGTGTGGGGGATGAAGTAGAGGAACAACTTTCGGTGGATACTTGTGGCGATCGTGAGTGTAGATCCTAGAATTAAATTCGTAGATGACTTGGCGATGTTAATACGGTTATTTGTGTAGATGGGCATAGTCACTATGTCGTCCATCTGTTCCTTATATCCCTTTGGCAGAAGATCTTCACTGGAGTCGGCGAGGAAAAAAAGAAGCAGGGCAAGATGGAGCGGCTGAAGAGACAGGGGAGAGGAGAGATATGTTGGAGAAGCTGATCAAGCGGCACTGAGAGCCCGCGAGAATGACCGTGCAGGTTTACAGGCCGGTACTTGTGGGTGTACTGTATTTTCTGGATGCAACTGTTCTTCAGTTATGTCATTTGCCTGTCTCATTCTGTCAGTGTGTTGCATCCGACGAAAGCTATAGTGTTAAGCGTCATGTTCTACTGGCCAGCCTACCAGACTTGATACATGTCCCGGAGATATCAATCACATAGACCAACCAAGATCGGGATCTTCTCACATTTCCTTTCCGATCCTCAGGTTCCAGTTCATCTATTACCTCCACACACAAAAACCAGCTCCTGCACCCTCCACACATCGCAATTCAGAGTACAACGCCAGCCCTCCGTATTCCGTCCCGAGCAGACCAGCTCGTCTCTCGGCGCAGCGGACGGACGTGGCGCCAAGAGCGGATGCTTCTCCCGAGACACCCGGGTTTTGGCGGGCGGGTCTCGATTGCTGAACCCCCGTACGCCAAGGAATCGACGGGCCAGATGACGGACTAGAGGTCACTGCCAGAGCAGGGATGGACATGAGTCAGGGTGCCGAGTCGGACTCTGTCGGGCCGTGTTGCGGACCGCGGTCAGGGGGACGGCGGAGGAGTGCGTGCGCATGCCAAGCTTCATGGCGCTGCTCCACAGACACGTCTGTCGGATATCCCATGCGTTTGGGTAGGCCTCCCTCCCGGTCGACTCGAGATCTCTTCCTGGAGGTCCAGGGGACGCTTCCAGAACCCCCGGCGAACCTAGGGTTACACAGATCATGTGACACTGATCACGTGCCAGATACAACGACGACGCGTTTCCCGATCTAGCATGTAAGCTTATCGCGATGACTGCGCGATGACAAATGCGCTGCGCTGCTGCTGCCCCGAGCTCTGCGGCCATGGCCAGAGACAAAGGGTCTCCGATATTTCCAATTGCTCCATCTGGAACGCTGACGAGCTGATCACCGCAGAATTGATCAATTGGCTGTAACGAACACAAAGTTGTCTTCATCAAGATCGTTATCACCTCCATCGGGATGACTACTGGACACCAGCCAGCAGACAGAGATATGCCCCTGGCCCCGACGGAGGAAACGCCTCTGCTGGGGAGCTCGTCCGAGGTTGATGAGATTGAGAACCTGAAATCAGAGAAAAAGATCACGCTGCCTCGAGGACTATGCATAGGGTTCCTGCTGGGCGTGCTCATCCTCATCCAAGGTGCTTATATATAGCGGTACATGTCTATACATGAATTATACTGAGAAGGAAGCTGACTGACGGTCCATTGCCACGGTAGCAACCAACATCTCCATGATCTCCACCACGCAGTCGGACATTGCCACGGATCTGGATGCGTTCGCGGAGGCGACGTGGTTTACGTCCGCGTATCTTGTAAGTCACCTGCACCACGGTCTGCTTCGCAATTCCAATGCAGGAGGAGCAATACGCACTACAGACTCAAAGTTACTAATTGACATTGTCAGATCCCCATGTCCAGTGTCGTCCCCCTCGGCGGCCGGCTGTCCCAGATCTTCTCGCCCCAGATTTACCTCCTCTTCTCCAGCCTGGTCACCGCGGCCGGCCTCCTCGTCACCGGTCTGGCAAAGACGTTGGCGGTGTTCCTCCTCGGGCGCGTCGTGACCGGGTGCGGCAGTGCAGGGGTCATGACGACGTCGATCATGCTGGTGCTGGATCTGGCGAGCAAGAAGCGGCGGGGGCTGTTCATTGGCATGGTGAACACGGGGTACACGACTGGGGTTGCATCGGGGGCGGTCTTGGCAGGGGCGTTGACGCCCGTGTATGGATGGGTGGGCTAGAAGATCTTGAACGCGAATGTTGATCCCAGGCTGACTGTGATAGCGACTTATCTACTGGGTCCAGGCGCCAGTTGCGCTGCTTGCGGGCCCGTTGCTGTTCCTCGCGATGCCTGAACGAGTTCGGGACGACTCTAAGGATTTGCAGAAGCAGTCGGTGCTGCAGAACCTGGCGAGAGTTGACTATCTGGGGATGTTGACATTGGTAAGTCTTCCAGCGGGGATGAGAAATCTGGAATGGACGCTGACGGCCTCCAGACCGGTTCCGTTGTCCTGCTGCTATTCAGCCTGGCCTCTCCTGACGTCTCCACGACGCCGATCGTCCTGTCCGTGCTCCTCTTTGCCGCATTTCTGATCGTCGAGTCCAAGTACGCGACCGAGCCGATCATCCCGGTTGCCCTGCTGCGGACGCACAGCGTGCTCCTGACCTGCTTCGCCGGGCTGGGGCTCATGATGGCGCGGTGGTCGGTGCTCTTCTACACGCCCGTGTATGCGATCGCCGTCCGGGGCTGGTCACCGGCGTCCGCGGGCCTGATCCTGGTCCCGACGAACGTGGGCTTCGCGCTCGGGGGAATTCTGGTCGGATGGGTCCATATCCGCAAGGCAGGCAGTTACTATATGTAAGCCTCTATCTTTCTCTATATTGTCCGCAGAGCTCTGTTGACGACGCAGCTCCTCGCTGGTTTCCTACCTGCTCTTCGCTCTATCCCTGCTGGCACTGTCCATCCTGTCGACGCCTACCTCGGCCACAGCAGCCTACGTGGCCGTGACCTTCTGCAACGGGCTCTTCACCGGGGCGCTGCTGAACTACACGCTGTCGCACGTGCTGCACCGGACAACCCCGGACACGCACTTCATCGTGACGTCCCTCGTGGCGACGTTCCGGGGCTTCGCGGGCAGCTTCGGGTCCGCCATCGGCGGAGGACTGTTCTCACGGGTGCTGAAGCGGAGCGTCGAGACGGGCCTCGCGGCGCACGGCATCCGCGATGCGGAGCTCGTGCGACGGCTGCTGGGCAGCCCGGCGCTGGTACGGACGTTGACCGGGCTGGAACAGCGGGTAGCGGTTCAAGGATATGAAGATGCAGTGTGGACGCTGTTCGTGGCTGGCAGCGCGCTGGCGCTGGGCATGTCCCTATTGCAGGCGGGCACGGGGTGGGCGGCGGCGGAGGGCAGCCACAAGGACGAGAACTCGGTCGAGTCGCGAGACAGCTCGGAGTAGATAGATCTTGTAGACCCGTTTCATAGATTTTTTTTTCCTTTTCTTTTCTGTGGGAAAACCTGGTCCAGGCCGAGGTGGCTGCTGAATTAGATGTCTCGGGAGATGTGTCGGCAGATACAAGACCAAACACCGCGCGCCCCCAGATCCACCATCCCCAGTTGAAAATATTGCCGTTCGCTGCGGGAGAGTCTGGGGATCCCCGCGGGCGATAGCCGAGGTGGATCTGCGGAGAACCCCGGACATCCCCCGCTCACCATCTCTTTGTCGGTTGCAGCCCCTGATGCGGCGATGCTTGTCTCTGCCACCGGCAAAAGTCCACCAATGGCCCCGGGCAGCTCGCAGCGCCTCGGTGCTTGTCTGGCCTGGCCCGTCTTGTCCCGTCTTGGAGGTTGATCCCCATTGTAGCAGACAAATGGACGGTCCATGCCCTCCAAGTGCGAGCCGGATGTCGGTTCCTATATAACTCATCGCGCCCCTTGCGCCCGGTCTCCGCGGTCTGTCCCGTTTCCCCTCGCTTTCGTCGCCTTCTGCACCCCTTTCCCGGCTGATGGCCGCCGAAACCGTGAACAACATGGCCAAAGACGAGAAGACGTTCGCTGACGCTGCCCTCGAGGCAGCCTCCGACCTGGCCATCTCGCACGAGCACCGCGAGTACGTCGTGCGGCGCCATGGCACCCTGCAGCTGGATCCCATCCCGTCTGCGGATCCCGCGGACCCTCTGAACTGGCCCAGCTGGAAGGTGAGACACTCTGCTAACATCGAGGAGACTCCGCTGACTCTGCAGAAACATGCGAACCTCTTTCTCGTCGCCTTCCACGCCATGATGACGACCTTCATCGCGTCGGGCGTCATCCCGGCCTACGTCGAGTTCTCCAAGCTGTTCAACATCTCGCTGCAGAAGGCGTCGTACTTCACCTCCGCCCAGATCCTCTTCCTCGGGCTGGCCCCCTTCTTCTGGAAGCCCGTCTCCAACCGCTTCGGCCGCCGCCCCGTCTGGCTGGTGTCGACGCTGTGCTCCATGGTCTGCAACATCGGCTGCGCAGAGAGCAAGAGCTACGGCGCCATGATGGTCTGCCGCATCCTCGTCGCCATCTTCATCAGCCCGCCCGTGGGCATCGGGTCCGGTGTCGTGACCGAGACCTTCTTCCAGCACGAGCGCGGCCAGAAGATGGGCATCTGGACGTGCGTTCCCCTGCCAACAACGTGGTTGATGTTCTCACTGACCATCGTTGACGAGAGAGCAGGCTGCTGGTCACCCTCGGACCGCCCGCCGGCCCCTTCATCATGGGCTTCGTGACGTACCACCTCGGCTGGCGTTGGGTCTACTGGACCTTCGCCATCATCAACGGCGCGCAATTCGTCGGGTACCTCTTCTTCGGGCCCGAGACGCGATACCTGGGCCCGCACCCCCCGCGAATGACGGCCTTCCAGGCCGAGTACCTGCGCGTGCGACGCATCGACCCGACGCCGTTCACCCTGAGGGACTTTTACCAGCCGCTGCTGCTGGCGCGGTACCGCAGCATCGTCGTGCCGGCCGTCAGCTACGCGATCGTGTTCGGGTTCTGCTCGGTGCTGCTGACGGTCGAGATTCCGCAGCTGTTTGGGCTCAAGTTTGAGTTCAACGCGCAGGAGATCGGGCTGCAGTTTCTGTCTGTCATCATCGGGTAAGTAACACTCTGTTAGATATTGCGTTCTCGTTCCCCTTCTCAGCCTTTTCCCGTCCAAGTATCATAGATAGCAGGAACTGACTCCTGCAGAACCGTCCTCGGCGAGCAGTTTGGTGGCCCCTTCTCCGATTTCTTCATGAAGCGACGCACCAGGGCCCTGGGCGGGCAGCGGCCAGCGCCCGAGTTCCGGCTGTGGAGCAGCTACCTGGGCTTCGCGTGCGTCGTCGTTGGCCTCGTTGTCTTCTGCGTGCAGCTCGACCGCGCTGTGCCCCTGCACTGGAACGTGACGCCGCTGGTCGGGATCGCCATCGCGGCGTTTGGCAACCAGATCGTCACGACCGTGCTGATCACCTGTGAGTTTCCTCTTCTATCGTCCTCCTTGCCGTACATAACTGATCTAAAGATGTGATGTAGACGCCATCGACTGCCACCACGAGCACTCGGCCTCCATCGGGGTGTTCATCGGCCTGGTGCGCCAGCTGTGGGGGTTCATCGGGCCGTTCTGGTTCCCCGACATGTTCACGACTATGGGACTCGGCGGATCAGCGGGACTGTGTGCCGGGCTCGTGGTGGCCGTGAGCGTCCTGCCTATTGCGCTGCTGCAGTGGGTGGGCGGGTCGAAAAGTATAGAGTAGGGGAGCTTCGTGATAGATTTCTTTTTGAGCTTGGGGACACGAAGGATAGAAGTATAGAGATCTTGCTAGCCGTGACAGGCAATCATGTTTGTAGATCGGAAATGGTTGATCTGATCTGATAGACGGATGGATAAAGCGTCCACCTCGACGTTCAGGTCCACTGGGGAGTTTATGTTTATACCCAACGCGTACACGGTCAGCTCAGTGAATGGACGGCCAACGTGACCACTGGAGCACTCTCCCTGTTCTCCCTTGCCTTATATTGCCCTGACAACGTCACCTTTCACTCAGAACCGGGCTCCCTAGCTCAGTGGGCAAGTAGCAGGTCACCGTAGCAAACAGTGCCGCAAAAAGCCCCGAGTCTCAGATGGCTAACAGACCTAGGTGGGGTTCGAGTCGTGGTCCGGGAGGCGGGAATATATTATAGGGGACGAAGCGGGTAGTAGTGGTCTTCTGCCTTCCGGACTGAAAAACCCCGCCGCCTGCGGGTCTAGACAGGCGGGGTTTTCGTAGCATCCCTCCCCCATCGCTAGGTGGGCCAGGGTGTGAGCTTTTTGCTTTTTTTCGACTTGTTGTATCTCTTTTCATGGTTGATATGTTGTGCTTGTTGATATATGGAAGCATCACTCGACGATGGTCTACAGGAGTAAGGTAGAAACTGTTAACATATTTTATTTCACGGATGAAAGGAAGCCACTAAGAAAAAAATAGATAGTCATGCAACTAGTAGAATTTTTAAGAAAATCATGAATCTACATCAGTAGTGCTGCAAGGTGAAGTTGGATGAGGAGTCGGGGGCGGAGGATCCCGCCGGTCTTGGCGCGCCGGTTGCTCTGGAGGCCCGGGCGCGCAGCGATGCCGTTCCGCCCGTCTTCACCGCGAGCACTCACCACCTTGCGACGTGCCATCTTCTGCATACTTTACCAAGTCCTACACTGCTGACCTAGCTAGAACGTCCATAAGATACAGCCAACATGCCCCGCGCGGTCAAAGGTATGTCCCTTGATAAATCCTTCACCCTATCTAGACACCCGCCGGCAGACACAGCTAACGCGCGCGCAGGCGTCCTTGTCGAGTGCGACCCGTCAGTCAAGGCCATCATCCTCAAGTACGATGAGGAGCGGCACGACTACGTCGTCGAGGACCTGGACGACGACCGGCATCTCGTCATCAAGGAGAGCCAGCTACAGAACCTGAAGGCGCGGCTGGGCAAGGTATGTCTATGTCTCTTTCAGTCGTGAAGAACGATGAACCTGGACGGATTTGAGGGTTGTGGGGAATACGTGCTGACGTGGTTTGGTCTGGTTTGGTAGGAACTCGATGAAAAAGTGATGCAGCCCGAGGAGTCGGAGTCGGAGTGATCTGCTGTCTTTGGGCAGCGTCTGCTTCATTCGACAAGGACATCAGAGAGAATCGCGTGTGCCCAGGCACTGGCATCGTATACGGCTTCGCGGACCTGCGGTCCATCACCATGGATGTTGGCAACATGTGTGCAGCTTCAGAGCCATTACAGCCATCAACACTCCATCCACCAGACAGCACAACCTTGCCATGGATGCTCAACTCTAGCCCGCCGGGAGGTCCGCACCGTTCTCGACTCGCCGGCACGGCATGTTTCCCTGTATGACTGAAGATGCCTATGTCTATATACAGCACACGTGAGGTAGTCGTGAAGTCAAGTCGAAGTCTACCGGTTTTCCTTGATATCAGCATCAGACGCTGGGCCGTACGCCAAGCCCTCCTTTCCTTCCTGTTGATTCCGTCCCTGTAGAACGACCACATCATCTACGTCCTTGTTTGCAGAGCAGGTCTCGTCCACCCGCCCTGCGGGTCTCCAGCTCAGCCCTACTCCGGAGCCAGTCACCAGGAACATCGCCAACCATTGCTGCCAACGGAAAGTCGATATGGGTACCCAATGGGGACGCTGGGACGGCGCTGGATCTCGACACTGCCCAACCTCGTATGTAGTTCGAGTCATCTAGACCAGCTGGTGACTTCATCGGCCAGGAAATCTTCCCCACCGTCCAAGGCCAAGCTCACTGCGACCAGGCAGCAACAAACCCATTCCGTGATGTCCCATGCGATGGCCTGATTCCTGCGTCGGATCCCAGCTGGAGAAGACGTCCGACATCCTCCACTCCGCCACCCGTGAAGCTTGCACAGCCCGCCTGCTGTCTGGATCGGGCAGGGATCAACATGCTGCCCGATCCGGCCAAGCGCATCGCGGGGATTCGCTAATCACGTGGCACCCTCTGGAAGCGCCGCGAACCCTCCACCACATCGGGACATCTCCTGATGCTCACAGCATCGTCGAGTCATCGACTGACCACGACGTTGCGCGATGCTTCCCGTCTGCTCTCGATCATTCGACACGTCATCGTGAAGTCAGCCGTCGCAGCTTCTCGACCGATGGCTTCAGGGTATATAAGACCTGCCAGAGGCAGGTCTCTGTCGACCGTCCGATCAGCAGAACAAGAACATCCAGACTGAAGATATCTCGAAGACATCGCACTCGAATATCGTCTCGAACAGCGACTCGACCTACCACGACCACAATACTCTACCACTGCGATAGACTTCCCGCGCCGAAAGTCAACCACCAAAAGCACAACCACCACAACAACCACCGAGCCGAAACTCCAAGACTACCACTGCAACCATGTCGCTCTCGCTCTTCCCCAGCTTCGGCACCGGCGAGTTCTCCTCGCTCTTCCGCCTGCTGGACGACTACGATCTGCACCGCGCGACCCGCGGCAACCGCGCCGCGGCCGTCCGCGGCTTCGCGCCGCGCTTCGACGTGCGCGAGTCAGCCGACGCCTACCACCTGGACGGCGAGCTGCCCGGCATCCCGCAGAAGGACATTGAGATCGAGTTCACCGACCAGCAGACCCTTGTCATCAAGGGCCGCTCCGAGCGCGAGTACCACTCCCCTGAGTCGGGCGAGACCCGCGGCGACGACCGTCACAAGTACTGGGTCAGCGAGCGCTCCGTCGGCGAGTTCCACCGCTCCTTCACCTTCCCGACGCGCGTCGACCAGGACCACGTCCGCGCCAGCCTGAAGGACGGCATCCTGTCCGTCGTCGTGCCCAAGACGACCGCGCCGACCCAGCGCAAGATCACCATCGAGTCATGATTCACTCCAAGATCATCTGTTCTTGCCTAGACGACTCGATACACGTAGTTGAACATTTTCTCTTCCTTTCATGTCGATTTTTGACTTTGGTGTCCTTGGTTGGTGGGGTTTGTGGGTTTTGATGTTTTTGGGATGTTGAAGGTTCTCACCTTGCATGGGATGGATATTGTGACGGATATACCTTTCTGAACTGTGTACTATAGTCTAATGCAAATTAACCGTACTGTTTCAAATTGTCTCCTTTCTTTTCCTATGGTGTGGGGAATGTAGTATGATGTCCTTGGAAGCCTGCAGATGTATGGAGTTTCTGGTGTAGTATCCTGATTTGGGGCTAGGCATATATACTGTTGTTATAGTCGGAGTTGGCATAAAGGAGGGGTATGTCATACGGAGGTCACGTGACAATGGATCAAAATGATCCATCTGCCATCTTGATCCAACAAGGCCTATGATCCAACACCCAGGATGATCCAAACAACCCATCGATCCAGGAAGACAGGCATGTATATAATGACGCTCCTTTCAGACAGATTTCGACCCTCATGGTCGAAGTATGTAATATAGGATTGCTATTTTCTCTTTGATCAGTAAATCGCACGCATAAGAATCAAATGCATGATGTTGGAACATATCAGGAGACTGCTTTTAAATTTCGATCACTGTGATTTTTTTGACTGCTTTACAAGATGATGCAGTATTTTGCTCAAGAGGCGAAATACACGATCTTATATCGACGAAACGCATTTCCCATCATCTGTATTGACCGGAGGAACAATACAGATGGCAATACTCAGACCTATTACCTATTATGATACAGACGGCCTAATAGCGCATCTAAGAAGAGTGTAGCCATACCGCCCCAGATGGCAAGAGCAGCAACACCCATGTATGGGCTTGCACCCTTAAGGACATTGGCACCGCCGGTGAAAAGGGGAGTGGTGCTGTTCGAGCTCGTCGCAGTAGGGACCGAAGCGCTCGGAGTCCCGGTCGAAACGGCCGTAGATGAAGCCGAGCCGGCATTAGTTGAGCTGTTAGTAACAGAGGCGCAGGCGCTGTCGTAGGTGTTGTAGAACGAGCTCACGTAGTCTCTACCGCATCCGCTCCTATACAGTACAACAGCGATGTTAGTTCAGACAAACAGGAACAAGGGTGCCGGGAACATACGTTTCGTACAGGCACTTTTTGACAGCAGTGGCGAAGTCAGCGAGACAGAAGCAGCTGGACAGGTCGGACCTAGATTTTGAAAATGTAATCAGCCCCCCTGTCCTAATTGCCAATGTCGGTTGTCCACAATGATAAACATAACAAACATACGCGTCGCAACCGAGAGAAGATGCTGCGGTATTCTCGCAAGTGGCAATGCAATCACTACTTACTCACGTTAGCCTTATCACACATCCGAGTCAAAAAAACTACGGTGACAACTTACCTGCTAGTAGCGCCCGCGGAGGTCGCTGCTGCAGTCGCACTGGCTGTAGTAGTAGCAGCTGCTGAGCTCGCCACCGGAGTCGTGCTGGCAGCAGCAGTGGTGGAGCCAGACGCGCTCACAGATGCGCAGGTGGTGTCGTAGCTCGAATAGAACGTTCTCACGTCGCTGGAGCAGGAGTTCCTATCATAAAATATCAGTCTGGAAATCGCATGAGATAGGGAAAAAGAAAACGAGAAAACATACTCGTACAGACACGCCTTGACAGCAGTGGCGAAGTCGGAAAGGCAGTAGCAGCCCGACAAGTCGGAACTAAATAATGACGAGAAGAATGTCAGAACTTATATTGCCGTTCACATTGATCCAAACAAGGGCGAATAATACACAGTACAATCAAGGTTGCTTGCCGCGGTTGATTCGCATGAGCTGATGCAAGCCTCATCACTGAGTTTTTAAAATGTTAGTTAGTCTTCTTGACCAGGCATTCGAGCCCGATGAGCCAAGGGCAAAAACTCACGCCCGAACCGCCAAAGCACCAAGAATCAAGAGGGTTGTACATGCTTTCTTATAAGTAAATCTCTCTCCAGATTTGAGACAAACAATCCATGACGGTGCACGCTGGCTCGCTAGTCAAGGCCGAAAAGCCGAAGCCATAGACAGCCTTCAATGGGTGCGTGGCTCCGACCCTGAGAAGTTCGCGACGAATTGACAAGGATCGATCTTGCAATTCAAATTGGGACGCAGGGACGTCCAGAATTCGCAGTCAAAGGTATTTATATTTTACCATCGATTATTACCACCGCTGCTAATGGAAACTAGAGTTTCGACCATGGCCAGCATTCAAACCCCTCCTTGGCGGTGTAGCCATCTCGACCGCACAGCAAGCCAGCGGCACTCTTGCCTTAGATTATTACGCCCCAGTGTTCTTCTCCAAGATTTATTCACAATACCAACAAATGAACTACGGCCTCAACGGCATCTTTTATGGTGTCAAGATCTTCGCAGCTCTAGCTTTCGTTCTACTGTCAGCTGATCGTTTTGGGACGCAGGGCGACCCTCATGGTTGGCGCTCCATTCATGGCAGTCTTCCAGATAATTACTGCAGTCCTTCTGGAGAGAGGCTCAATGAACGGCGGCGTGACGTCTATCTCAGAGGCTACCGTTGCTTTTATGTGCTTGTTCGCAATTGCCTACAACTTCTCTTGGGGACCATTATCATTTATCTATGTCAATGAGTAAGTAGAATGATACCTCACTTTTCCTCCTTCTTCTTCCTTTTTTTATTTCCCCCTTTCATACGAACACTGCAAGCCACTGACACTACTCGAGAATCTTCCCCAACCGTCATCGCGACGCTGGTGCCGCTGTTGCAGTTGCCACTCGGTGGACTTGGGCATTGGTCTTTAACTGTATCCTCAAAACACATGATTGATAACCTGAGCTGGGGCACTTTCATCCTTTGGGGCCTCTTCGATATTATCATCGCAACCGGCTGCTTCTTCTTCGTGAAAGAAACGAATGGTCTTTCACTCGAGGAAGCAGCTCAGCCAAACGTCTTCAATCGCGACTACAAGTTCGAAGAAGATACTACCAGCATATCTGAGACGTTATTCAAACCTAGCCATTAACTGCTCAAAGTGTGGCTTCCTTGGGGAAATTTTCTGGCCAGATGCTCTCCATAAATATCTGACAGGAGGAGCGACCTTGTACCAACGGGGAGGTAAGTAAATCGACATGGTCCAGATCCTCTTTTCTGAAGCTCAGCAGGGGTCACTTTGGCATTACTTTGCGACAAATCGCATGGTACGAATGTTCAACACAAGGCCGTACCACATCCAAATCGCGATGCGGAGTTATTCTGGGGCTTTCAACAAGCTTAAAAACGGAACCGAGAAGCACAAATGATGATACATGAGATGATGTTATTAGATGATGTGTTACGATCTAATCGACGTGATGATGTAGAAGCGGGATGATAACCATAACCCTAGAACGCTCGTTTTGTTGCCGCTGGCAATGATTCCATTCCACTTTGAGACATACAACAAGCTTCAAGTCTTGGTGATTGAGAAAAATGAAGTGACTAAAACTTTCTGTTCAATTCTCCTCTGCAATTATCATGCCTCGTAAAATGTTGTATTGGAAGGGTTGCTAAATTTGAGGCCAGTCCAACCCTTATAATGTTGCAATTTACAAAACCAAATGTGGACTTAAGTTCCATAAAACAGAGACATCCAACCACGTAGGTTCCAAGGTAGGAACCAAAGAAAATTCAGAAATAGAAAGAAGAGGAATGTAGAAAGGCGAAAGCAAATATTATGATAACGATTAATTTAACGTACTAATGAGATATAAACGTGACATACCGAGAATAAAGATGTCAGAAAGTGGAACAAAAGTTGAATCTTGCCATATCGCTGTTCTTCCCAATGATAGTAAGCTGGATTTCAGGCACCTTAACTGGCAGAAGGATGCTAGACGTCACGCTGGCGATCCATAAACCGATAATTGCCACCTTCAAAGGACGTAGATGGCTAATAGTCTTAATATATCTATTATTAAATAGTAGCTAAAGACAATGTATTATATTATTTAAGTTCTCTTATAATTGTTAGTAACTAGAGTGGTCTATTGATTGGCGTTCGGTCAATTTGAAATCGGTAGGATAAGGATACATCCAATTTTCCCCTTCAGTTTCCGTTTCTCCCTGGGGTATGAAATAGAGCCTGGGGGTGCACTGACTGTGGTTTCTACCTTCGTTTTGCTCATGTCCTGTGTTTCTTCTTTGTTAGTTCGAGGAGCATGCATAGGGCACCAAGCAGAGAACCGGGGCTTGCAACCATCCATGGAGAGAAAGACCAGTGGGGAATTTACAATGTTACTGTTACACCCTGCAGCTAAGGATCAGAAATTTGTGAGCCCGAAGACCGATGAATACGTGCAGTGAGCATATAATTTTAGTGAGACTCGGAGATGCACTGAGAGTAAGCACTCTATTTTCCAGTCTCTAACACTTGCTATTTCTCTGCGCAACAGGATCGGTCTGGAGAATATTAGATTGGCACAACGGAGAAATGCTCAAAGTAACTTTTCAGGGCGATCGATTTGAAGTAAGTCTTCCTACATGTCTGATGAAGCATAGAAATTCTAATTAGACAGATTGGCTACCAACATGGAGACAGGTGTGGATGGTGTGTTAGTGCCGGACATGCCCCCTGCTGCACAGGGTCTCGATCTGTAACAACTTCCAGCAATATCGCGATGGGCACCTACCAGCTCCATAAGCACTCCCACGGGAAAAGGATGGCGGAGGTGTAAGCAGCCGCCCTCGAGGTCATTGGCTTCTCCCGGGCCCGCGGCCTCGAGACCCGAGGATAGCTCCCGGTCAAACGCAGGTGAGATTCTCCCTCTCTACGCGGCGGTCAGCAAGGCCGGAGTGAACCGTGTCGGCATCGCAGACACGGTAGGTTGCGCATCACCGCTTCAAGTTTACAATGTCGTCCGGAGGGTCCGAGATGTTCCCAGTCATTGGAGGATGAGGCTCCCGCTGTACAGGACAGCCTCTTCCACGCCGACAATGACAGCTCCTAGTACATTCTAGCGCGTTGAGAACGTTCTGTACGGGATCATTCCGATGTCCCTGGATCGGCAATGGGCAATGAGACCGGTAAATCTCGCAGATCCATGCTTAGCCACCGGTTGTGTCCAGAAGCCGGAGAGCTCATATTTGGATTTAATATTTGCGTCCTGCTCTTTATTCGCAGTCTGTTCTGCCATATTTCTCCCAGATTCTTTGTCAATTGCCGCCTCCCTTCAGAGTTCTTCAATAGAATTGCTCCAGGGATACCTTACCCAAGCATTTATCATTTTGTTTCTTTCCTTTTCAAACAATCACGTAACCTGGCTCCAGACGGATGGCGCAACCGATGTTAATGGCCGTGCCATTACGAATGGCCATAACACGGCCCTGTTCAGGAAGCAGAAGGGAAACGTGTCCAATGGCGAGGTTGAAACTGCTCGGTTCAACCACGCAGTAAACGGTAAGTACAGTAACTGGCTAGGTTCTGGAGTAAGGTACCATGAGAGTCTGGATGGTTGGAAGGAATTGGTCGGCCAAATCGGCGAACGGTGCGACCTAAGTAGGCTGGCAAAGGACCGAATGAAGTACCAGCTCGCATCGGCAGGCGTCCTGGGTACGGTGTTTCCATCATGGTGCAATGCTCGCGACAACAATACTGGCTAAGCAGATGGCAGCGTCTGTTTTCCTTGCAGAGGCTTCCACGTCAACCCTGACTTTCGACAAAGCTGTCTAATGTCTAAAGATGATAATTTACCAGAAGGATAAATTGACACCTCTTGGGCCTGAGAAGTTAAAGACGCAGCCTCAGACCCCCAGAATGTGCCAAAGCGCATGTTCACAACCACCACCACCTGCATTGAGCCAGGCTTCTATGGCTAGCAATAGTGATGCCTCTGTAGACAGCGATCCTGGACATTCGACCACACTAGCAACCTGTGCAAAGCCACGCCAGGAGAGAAGAACAGATCATCATTCTCATGGCATTCGCTCGGAAGTAGCACCATCGGAAGACAATCAGGGAAGAGCGAATGGATCAGTTGACCTTAATGCAGTGAAGGAACGGCAGGTAGAGAAGAGAGCTAAGAAGAAGAAGGATGGTTCCGATACATGTTTAATGGGATATGCATGGATCAGACAGGGAGGACAGCATATCTGTGAAGGTGGCAACCATTTCAAGTCAGTCTAGAGTATATTTGTTATCTTGGCATTTACATAGATCTCTCTCTTTATCTTCAACTATCTATTTATTGTTAAAAATAACAAACATGAAAGTTATAAATTAATTGCGGTTCTAATATAGATGTACAAGTTTTATTCATTGCTTTATTAGAGCACTAAGAACTTTCTACATTAAGGATTATGGCGGAAGCAGAGAGACGCCCTCGAATACTCATCGTCAACAGGAGAAAATTGCGGAAACTGGGGGTTCGCTGCGAAAAAAAACATCCGATCTAGTCGAGTCACGATTCAGGAATCCTCTTGAGGGTGCGGAGTTTGTCTCAGACTCCTGCTGGCTGGTCCATCGATGGGCTCCTCAGGAGCGCATCGAACGCACGATGGGTATTGATGAATTCACGTCATTTTGTAGAGACGAGCGCATCCTGAAAGGTGAGCTATTATGAAGTTGTTATTTTTATGCCAATATCCTACTAATATTGTGTCCAGGAGATAATGTCAACTGTTATGCAAGGCCGCCATTGCAGAAGGTCCTTACCTTTCGAGAGCAGAAGGGGGTAAAGGGTCTCAGTTATGCCAAGGACAAGAAGAAGAATGATGCTGTTAATAGTCTGGTTCAAGGGACTGAAGTGCTCATGTTGAAAGAATGAGATGCAGGAGCTTCCCACATATGAGGTTGAGAGCGCCAAAGCACACCAGATACCTACCTGGGCAGCAACTGGTATTTGGAAAGTATTGGATATCTCTCCAGTTTTGCACAGGATATGTCTTCTCGAATAGCTTTCATTCTATAGAGACAAGAAAATACTACTTAGGTATCAACTCATAAATCAGTAATCTGTATATTAAACACACACCTCTCCATCTAGAGTGCCATGTCTCTTTCTTCCCTTGCCTTTCTTTGCCCAGAACCGGCCGAATATGATAGCATTATAATCTATCAATGATACGGATCAAAACACAAGCACCAGAGCAAGAGCGACCACGATGCCCTGCAAAAATTCTCAGCAGGAGCTACAAAAAAGGAATAAAACCCTTTCTGGAAAATACAGCAAGCAGACGCCAGAAGAAAAATAACTCACCACCAACGACGCCCCCGTCAACGCCAGAATCTCCGGCCCCTGGCTCACAAACCTCTTCTGCTGCAGCATGCGCTGCAGCACGAAGTACCGCCGGCACCCAACAAACACAGTATAAATGGCCAGCGCGACGGAAATACACGCCACTACCTTGCCAGCGGCGACGATTCCGACGGCGTTGCGGCGCTGCAGGATGAAGAGCTGGACGGTGAGAACGCCAAAGGAAGCGATGATATTGGAGGTGCGGATGTAGGCGAGGTAGGTCCTCTCGAGGGCTGTCATTCCATTAGTATAGTCTAGTAGACAGATGGACGTCGCCCATGTCGTTGGACATGTATATATACGAGGCAACGCACAAAAATAATCCCTCAACAAGCCGTCCTGCTCCCGGACCACGGGCTGGACGTACGTCGTCCACCACCTGCCGACGCGGTGGCCTGCCGTCACGGCCCACTGGAAGACAGGAGGGTACGGCGGCGGCTCTGCGGCCCTCTCCTCGTGCCTCTGCTCGTCGCCGGCGAGAGTCTCGGTCTGGGAGGATTCGCTGTCCTCGGTCTGGTCGCTGCTGGACTGGGGGCGGAGCTCGATTTCGTCGTCGTCCATGTGGTTGTTGATGTTCATTTATCTAAGTGGTATCCGGATGGTCATGTCTGGTGAATAGAGCATTGTCTCTGAGGTCGCGGGAGGTTGTACATGTACTGCCGACTGATGCTTAAGAATCCATGTGGTGTTACATACGAGACCGGAGTAGGGAGAGACAAGACACAGACTGGTTCCTTGGCAGGATATGACAGAATATCTATTTATCCCTGGCAGCGGGCTAGAGGGTCAGAGTGGCTTCGCAGCTATAAGATACCTGTTTGAAATTAATATACAAAGTAACTATCAGGATCCGCTAGCGATGCATCTAAATATCTCGATAATACACTGGCCCGATATGATCCACAAAAGCCTAGGTATGCGAGGCAAACGTATGTCGTCAGGTTCACTGCATATTCATCGGCTGATGAGAGAATAGGATTCTATGTACATATCTCATATCTTCATATTTGTATCGTCATCGTCGTCGTCATCTGAACTACTTACCATTGTCGAGGCGGGGCTGGAGGCCACGATGGTTTTTAAGGTTACCCAACCTACCAGGCGCCCTGGTTGAGCGTTGCGTATAAACTTCACAAATAATGGTTACCTAGGTCGACAAAGCAAGGTTTCGGACGGCGAGGTTCTGTTATAAAACGAGCAGATCAAGATGACGATACAGGACAAACTCTGGATGAAATCCATAATATTTTACTCTGAATTTGCTTGGATTAGTTTTCGCAAAAGGCAGGGAAATATAAGTGATATAAAAAATAAAATAATAAAATATCTGATGGTAGACAAAGTCGACCACCACATGGCCCAGTGGGGCTCTGGACGTCGTTTTCTGTCAAAATTAGATAATACATTTCTATTTCGGATGGAATGCTCCCTAACAAACAAATCGAATTGCCCTGTCTCAAGATCTCGACATTGACTCTTAAGCTCAGTCTGTCTGAAAGAAGGTAGGCTCTAGTAGATACACTATGCAGACGGCCCGATCTGATCTCTTGTATACATACAAGTGAATGGAATAGGTTAAGAGATAGAAATCGATTCTGTGTTTGGATCTACAAGGATGGGCAGTAAAGTTGAGTCCAGTGGGGCGAAACATACAACTTGCAGGAGTCTGGAGTGTCAATAGCGCTGTACAGATAGAAATCTGGCCTAATCTTCTATCTCGACGCTTGAAAGGCTTGTGTAACTGGGAGCAAGATGAGTGCTTTATTATTCATATACCATACCTCACGGGCTATTTCATTCTATCGAGCTAAGAACAACGCATTCATTGCACTATAGAACAAGAGTAGTCCCAGTATTAAAATTGCATAGTCATACTCTCTTAATCATGCCATTTCTATTTCTTGACGGAATGATCTACCGCTACAGCTTCTCGAACGTCGGAATGCGCTTCTGAATGCCCGACAGCAGGGCCGCGGAGATGTCTGCCGTCTGGACTGCGGCGCTGTTCCAAACACTGGTGTATCGGAGGCCTGTATAGAATTTCGTGTGTCAGAATTCGGTTTCCCGCAGAAGGAGGGGCAGAGGTAAACAGACCATCCTGCACCGAGTGGTCGCGCGACCAGTTGAGCAGCTCCTTAGTCCCCTGCACCGCGACAGGACTCTTGCTCGCAATGAGTGCCGCCAGCTCGACGGCCGCGTCCAGCGCCGCCGCCTTGCTCTCGTGCACGCTGTTGACGAAGCCCACGCGCAGCGCCTCGTCGGCGCCGAATATCCTTGCTGTGAGTGAGACCTCCTTGACCCAGCCGTAGTTCCCAACAACCTTGGGCAACCGGCTCAGCGTGCCCACGTCGGCCGCGAGCCCGATATCAACTTCCTTCACAGCAAGCCGCACGTCCCGCGAGCACACGCGCACGTCGGCCGCCGTGGACAGGTCGACACCCAGGCCGAGCGCGAAGCCGTGCAGAACCGCAATGACGGGCTTCTCGCAGCGCTCGACGGCGGTGACGCAGTCCTGGAACTCGTCGATGTGCCGGCGCAGCTGGACGGCGCGGCGCGCGGCGTCCGAGGTGTCGTTGGCGGACGGGTTGAGGAGGGACTCGGACGCAGCCTTCACGTCGAGGCCGGCCGTAAATGCCTTGTCGCCGGCACCACTGAGGACGATGGCGCGGACAGAGGGATCATGCGAGAGCTGGGAGAAAACACTGCGCAGTTCGAGCCACATCCTGCCGGACGTCACACAGGTTAGCACATGTTGTGGAACAACGGCACGAGTGCGGAGGAAGGGTAGGCTAACGGTCGGATGAAGGCATTCAGCTTGTCCGGACGGTTGATCTCGACGTGGGCGACATATATCCTCGGGAAGGAGACGTTGAAGTATTTGAACGTGTAGCGGTCCGCCATGGTTGCTTCTTTGACCAGCATGTAGCGGAGTAGTGGAGTCGCAGGGAACAGCTGAAGGGAGGGCTGGCTGGCTACTAATCACTTGAGCAGCCTGCAAGTGCACAAGTCAGGGACAGAGGCATGCTGTCCAGCAGGACATGTCTCTGGCCGTGAGGCGGAGAGGCATCTTGTATCTCCCCTGGATCAGGACGCCAATGGAGGTAAGGCCGCTGCCTCGGCGTTGCCGATCACGTGTGGAGATGCCGAGGCTCCCCTGCGCTGAGCACACACAGACATGCTGACCTCTCCAGGGCGATCAGGAGAAATAGCTCCTTGCCAGGGAAAGAACCCCTTATATCCTTCATGGTAGTTGGTCTGTTGGTATTGTTACAGCCTGGGAAGGAGATCACATGACAGATTGTCTACAATCCAACTCCACAATCCGATCCCACAATCCAACCCTATGATCTAATCTAACAATCTGTCAAAATATAGGAGTATCAACTGACTAAGGGTTGATTTTAAGCTTCTTAATGTGAGAAAGTAGGTAGAAGCCACAGAAGAGCTTAGTTGATTTTCTATAGATCCTAAGATCTGCTTTGTAAATAAGATGCGGTAGACTAGATACATGCTTGAAGATACAGTTCTTTTTATGTCTGTCCTGTTCTGTCCCTTGTCCTGCAATATCATGTCTCTAGACTTGCTCAGTTTGGTACTGCTTTTCTCCTCATGTTCTTGGACATGATCAGTTTGGATTATCTTTTCTCCTTCAAGTTGCCTTGTTCTATTTCAACTCTTGCTCTGGGGTTCTGCTGACAATCCCCCGCTTTCAAGGCTTTTATCCCGAAAGTATTTAATCCTGCCAATCTCCTATCAACTCTTTTTATCTGTAAGTTCAGTCTAGTCATTCTTTCCTTCACCATTTCATAATTAACCATGTCTTTAAGATCAAGGCTCAAACAGAAAAAATTTCTTAAATATAACGTAATTCACCAACGAGCGAGCGTCACCAACGAGCGAGCGGCGGTCCGAGCGAGCCGCGCCCGAATATCTGCCCTGAATGCCGCAACGCCTATTATATTAAATATTCTATAAAAAAAGCGCCTATATACATGAAATTGAAGCCATTTACTAGGGCATCCAGTCCTAATATGTCCAATCTTATGGCAGTTACTGCACCGCGGTGGTGCTCGCTTTTTTGGCTCCTGTACCTCACCTACTGCTTGATCAGCTTCTTGAATAAGCTGCTGGCCTTGAGCACCTGTTAGGATTCCCCCTGAAGCAATAAAGGATCTAGGGGCTTCTCTCTTTCGTCTTTGATGCTTATTGGCAGCTTGAAGCTCTTTCATCTGCTGCTGAAGCATGAGAACCTCATGCATAGTAGATTTGCATGCCTTTGCTAGCTGACCAATTGCTTGATTTGGGGGGCTTTGAGAATGCCGGTCAATAAGCTCCTTGATAAGTTGCATCTGCTTTTGCACCTCTGCAGTAGAATGAGGAGTCTTTGCAGTCCAGAGACCATGAGAAGAAGAAGGTGGTGTAATCTCTTTAGCCTGAATATCAAGTATATCCAGCACATG
>Ga0207748_1000522_pt1 | contig 21858 bp, 14 predicted proteins | sample HigsolmetaGSP13D_FD_184841 | JGI IMG/M metagenome (GOLD analysis project Ga0207748, IMG submission 184841) | High solid enriched microbial communities from the Joint BioEnergy Institute, USA - SP1-3-D (SPAdes) | ecosystem: Engineered > Bioreactor > SSF (Solid state fermentation) > Aerobic >...
CAGATGCTTCCGGCGGGCGAGGCAGAAAGAAAGAGACGGACGGAGGGAGAACAGGACGATATGAATCTAGCGGCCGCCGGGCTCTCCACACCCCCTTCGATCTGGCGACCAAACGGAGGCCGTCCGTGGCGGACGCTTGGGCCCTCCAAGAAGGGTCCGATACGGCGACGCCTGATACCTGTCTTGGATCCTGATACCTCGCGGGATGGACGGATACGGACGCGCAATGGAGATGCCGTATCTCTCCGCGACCTGGAGAGACACAGCCCCGGACCCCTACAAAACTTGCCCATTGATCTGCTGTGGTTCACGACCCCGCCAAGGGGTTTGTGCCGCCCGACCGCATCCGGGGTACTGTAGAGAGTAGACTCGCCAGTTGTCGCTGGTGCGGTGTACGAGGTAGCGCTCTCCATGACGGAGGTGTGCAGTGTCGATGCCTGGACGCCCCCCACCCACTGCGGAGAGAGAAAGAGAGAGCAGCGGCGGCCCACGGGTCCGGGCGCCAGCGACCCCGGGTCCGACGCGTCTGCGTCGTCTGCGGTCGGGCGTTGAGGTGTTTTCTGGAACATCGTGAAACAGCTGCGTTGGTCGTTTTGTGAGGAGGTTGCTGCCTGGCCGTGTTTCGTTACGGGCATCGTCTCTGGATGCTCAGGTCCTCAGGATCAGTGCTGGTCCCCGACGCAGCGCCACCAGGCTGGCGCCAGGCGGATCGCTCGTCCCATCATCGCATCATCTCGGCCGGCGTCTCCACCCGGGATGCATCGCCGCCCGTCCAGATGGCAGACATCGTCCACCCCCCCTTTCCCTGCTTTCCCTGACACCCCCCTTCTCCCCTCCATCCTTCCCGTGGGATGCCTGTGTCCTGCATGTCCTGCACGTCCTGCCTGCTGTCAAACCGGTCGCATCGCTCTCTGTCCCTTCTTCCTCCTCGCGCCCTCCCCCGGACTCAGGCTGCAGCTCCTGCTTCCTTGTGGCGGACGCTCCCATCTCCCCGTCTCCGTCCCCTCTCGCCGCGCGCTTAAGCCACTACCGGCCCCGACTCGTGCGCTCCGCCCTTCTCCATCTTCACCTCCCCGACCGTCCCTGGAAGGACGTCAACCCGCGCTCCTCCCTCGCCACCGGGGCAAACAAGACACCCAGGCACCACTCGAGTTCCTCTCGCGACGCCCGCTGCAGCCGTGGGACGCCCGCACGATCGATCTCGCCGTCTCCAGCGCCGCTCGTGAACCGCAGTCGCCGGATCCGTGTTTCGCCGTCGCTATCTCGGTCCCTCCCCCGGCTACCGCTTACTATCGCGCGATCGACCCTTCGCGTCGCTCCTTCGTTCTCCCCCCCCCCTCCCCAGGAACCTGGTCTTTCCAAGTCTTCCTGAAGGCTTCCTCTGTGTCGCCTCCCTCTCCCGTTCTCGCGTCCCTAACGTTCTGTCGCGGGCGACGTTCGAATCGGCAGCTTCGTTCGCTTGATCCCCCACCCGGCGTGGTCGCGATCCACGAGACATACAGACCCTGATGTGCGCGCACATCGTCCCTTCGAAGAGATAAGCTGGCGCCCTCTCGTCTCTTTGGCGGCGTTTCCGGCATCCCCTCGTTACTGGAGCGGCTGGACAGCATCTCGCATGGCATGTTTCGTCTGCTGCCGTGGTCCTCTGCAGTCGGGGGAAATAAGGTGATCGCGGAGGATCTGAAGATGCTGGACTGCTGCAGATCGCCAGTCCTGGACGGCTCGCCCCTTCACAAGGCGAAGCGCAAGCGCGCCGACTCCAATGAATGGGAAGCTTCCGTGGACGGGCAGCCCGAAACAAAGCCGCCTCTGGACGACTCAGACAATGCAACTTCTGTGGAGATGGACAGTCAGAACGGAGTCTCTGCCGCACCCCCAGCAGACGGCTCTGCAGACCACTCCCCGGGTCCTGATTCCCAGCAGGCTCCGCCATCGCATCCCCCCATGGACAGTGGCGCTGCCCCTAATCCTCAGAAGCCGCAAGCCGCCGACCAGACGACCGCGCCACCCAAGAAGGTGGACATTGAGAAGCTGCGTCAGGTGATCGACGCGCAGCTGAGTCTGGAGGTGCTCCTGAAGCACAACGAGTTACGACTGATCGATCAGGAGATCGCGAAATGCCAGATTGCTCTGGAACAGCTGCGTCGGTGTGCCGAGATTCCCTACCCCGGATCGACGGTCACGGGGATCTCGCAATCGGTCAGCAACGGTACAGGACCGGCGGTTCTCCCACCTGGAAATGGTCGGGCTCCGCTCTCCCCTGCACCGTGGGGTGTTACCGATGGTCCGTATACGCGACATTACGCCAAATGGCTGATTCCGGATCCCCGCTTTGACGGAGGAGAAGTCGAGATGGGCCAGACACCTTTCGATGGACGGACCACCCGTTCGAGCCTGGGTGAAGCCGGGTACATGGCTGGCAAGTCGCGGTCTCAGAGAGGCAATGCGAACGCCAAGCTCCAAGCGTTGTCCAGTGGCTATCCTCAGCCCAAGGACAAGGCCGGCCCGATGATCATAAGGCGCAAGTCAGATGGGCAGCTTGTGAAATTGGTCTGCCTTGATTGTCGAAGAGACAATTTCTCCAGCACTCAGGGCTTCATCAATCACTGTCGCATCGCCCATAATCGAAACTTCGCCAGCCACGACGCTGCCGCGGTCGCGTCTGGAGAACCAGTGGAGGTGGACGAGGCTGGCATGATAATCGGCGGCAACAATGACTCGTCAAGTGGTGCCGGTGCAGGCTACGTCCACCCCTTGATCCGCTCTGCGCATATGATGGAATCGGCGTCCAAGGCCAATCTCCAGCCACCACCGCCGCAACCCCCACCCCCTGGCGAAGGACCGACCCCGAAGCGACCCAGCAGCGACCCGGACACGCCTGCATCAGATCGTGGGCCGAAGAGGCTGAAGTTGACCACTCCGGCCGCCCCCCACTCATCCTTCACAGCATCACCGGACACCCCGCATCTATCCTCACTGGTGCAACGGAAAGGCATCGGTCTTGACCTAGGTCAGATCGTCGGGGATGCCAAGACCACTGTCGATCTCGACGCGTACTCTTCTGGGGAGGAGTCTGGCGAGGAAACAGCGGATACCAGCGTTGACACGGGACATGACCGTCCGCAGCTCGGTGTACGAGGCGGGAGACAGCCGATCCGCACCACAATGCCGCAAGATGCGTCGCAGCGGCCGAAGAGTCGGAAAGGCGCTGACAAGGCAGGGGACAAACCCCGTCCTCTTGAGGTCTTGACACAAGCGCCAGCTCCATATACGTCCCCATACGCTTCGACGCCGCCTGCACCGGTATCGTCTCAGAGTGACGACTCACGGGACGTGGATGCCATGATCGACGCCTCCGCGAATCTGAGTCCCGATACCGTCGAGTCCAACCAAGCTCCCAGCCTCGTTAGCGATGACGATGAGTACGAGGCACCCTCGGATTCCGGAAGCCCCAGCCCCAGCTCTTCCGAGGCAGGCAATGACGACGGCCATTTCGACCACATCGAGGTTGAGGATGACGAGGGTACTGCCACGTCGACTACGACGACGACAGAGACCAAGACGGACCCGGAATTGGCCGGTCCTGGCAAACGCCATGTGACGCCGCTTTCAAAGTCCTTGAAACGAGGCAATAGAAGGAAGAAAGACCGCGTCGTCACCGCTCCCGTCATGCCTCCAGGTCGTGGCAAGGATGAGAGGCGTGTCAGTTTTGCGAATCCGGGCGCTACTCCGACAAAGACGAAGCGGGATGCGGGCAGGAAACAAAACTAATGTCGATGTCCGCTGCTCAGCGTACTACGAGTTAAAGTGAGATGAGTGTTTTAATGTCGTTTGTGGTTGATTTTTACCAGGGTGCCCGCAAAGAAGTCGGTACCCATTTCATGTAATCTGTGTATCTCTCGTCTCCTGTTGTATGGCACTTGTTTACGTTAGGGAATATATCCGGGGTTTCGGGACATGGCTTTTTGCTGGACAATTTGCTGTTTGGACTGGCTTCGGTTCGGTACTCTGGGCTCAGGGAGGGTTCTGGTATTCTTATCGTATTATGGGATTTAGCTGGGCTGGACGGGGAATGTCTGCTTCTCATACTCTGGTTGGGAGCGGATTTTTTTTTCTTTACCCCGGCATGGGTGTTGCGCTCCCTATGTTTGTTTGTGACTTGCCCTCCTCCTCTCTTCGGAGAGCTTTCAACGTACACCGTCACTTTATTGTTAGCATGTATCTGATACTCCATCTTTAATGAGTTATTTATGCATACAGTTAGCTGATAGGTAGACATGAGGAAGAATGGTTAGTACGTCTGAGTTTCTTTATCAACATGCTTGCCAACACTGTCTAGGTAGCTGTCTCATGGTAGGCTGTCACATGTAAAATCGACGGACTTAAAACGGAAACATCGATATGCAACATAGCGATCCATGTTAGGTAGATATCAGAATACTAACGCCATTTTTACGTAGGGATGAGATTTGAGGTCATAGTAGTCCAGGACGAATTTAGTTGATACTCCCGTCGAGCGGACGAGAGCGAGCGCGCGCGCCCTGATCGGTCCGCGCCGACTTTCACTCCAACCCTGGGTCTGGAGAAACCTTTTTGCGCTCGAATCCCATTAATCAACTGCACCAAGCTTAACGGCCCGCCAACTCGAGTGGGACTCGCGGAGAGGAGTGAAAAAAAATAATTATCTTCGTGATTTGTATAAGGAGAGAATAGGGAGTGACATTGGACTTCTGGTAAGTTGCGCGTCTTGTCGTTTCTGGTTGGTTGGGCAAATTTCCTCTGGCTGTTGGTTTTCTCCGCCGCGATTGGTCTCCGCCCTAGCTACCAGGTACCTACTCGAGGTAGCCCCTTCAGAGATAGGATTCTCCTATATCGGTGCTGCTTACTTTTTTTTCCGATTATCTGAAGAGTTTATATAACTGCTGGTGCTTTGGCTTTATCTGGTGTTGTTGCGTGTTCTTCTGAATTTGTACTGTACTTTTGGGGGATTGGCGAATTCATCTTATCCTCAGTCGCGTTTTTCTTTCTGTCGTCTTGCTACCTTTTTTTGACCGTTGTATTGCGTTGCGCTTCGGCTGAGCGTGGATTTGGTGAATTTTTTTTTCCTTTCTTGTCTGTATTTTCTTATCTCGATTTTATGTCCATGTCTATGTCTTTCGTTTTGTGATACCCTGCGAGTCCTCTTCAAAGCTGCTATCATTGCCTTTTCTTTCCACTCCCTTCTTTTCGTGAACGATTACCAAACCAAGCCCAGGACCATCTCATTTATGCAGAACTGAGGAAAAAATACTTAAAGAGCCACCATGTCAGCCGGGGAGGACTTCATCTCCTTCGCGGACAACGACTCATTCCCATCGCAGTCGTTCACCCCCTCCGAGATCTCCCGCTCCACATTCTCCAAACTCCTCGCCTGCTACCCCACCACCGTCCGCGAGGTCTACAAGGACAAGCTCATCGTCAAGTCCCGGCCCAAGCTCGCCAAGAAGGAATGGAAGCGCACCGCGTGGGGGGACCCCGAGGCAGCCGAGAAGGCGCGCAACGCCACAACGGGCGGCACCGACGACACGGGCGCCCGCATGGACGAGAAGAAGATGAGCAGGGAGATCGAGGCGTTCCTGCAGCTGGACGAGTGGCGCTACGAGAAGCTGCCCGCGGTGTTGAGGGAGCGCGCCAAGGAGCAGTGGATGGAGGACGGGAAGAGGCCCGGCGAGAGCGTTGAGCGGACGGGAGTCAAGGCGAAGAATCGGGCGCCGAAGAAGCTCCTCCCGGGGACGTTTCTGGAGAAGGAGGATTTGGTCAATCTGATGGATTGGAAGGTGTACGTCTTCAACATTCTTTTTTTTAGGAGTCTGGTAGCTCTATATATTTTAATGCTTCTGCAGAAAACACGGCATCCACCGCCCGATCCTCGTCGGCATGATCAAGACGAACCAAGGCCCCCTCGTCCGCAAGACCACCGCCGACGCAATCGCATCCATCCCGACCGCTGACCCTTTAACATCTCCCGAGGACGCATTCCCCAAGAAGAGCCTGGAGGCCCTCATGGGCCCGCTCCGCGGCACGGGCACCGCGACCGCCTCCCTCATTCTCTCCGTCGCGACCTGCGGCTCTGACTCGAACCACGAGAACGAGATCCCCTTCTACAGCGACGAGCTGTACCGCTGGCTCTGCCTGAACGAGTACCCTTCCGCGGAGCGGGACGAGGACGAGAACGACGACGACCCCAAGAAACAGCTCTCAGAGCACAAGCACCGCACCGGCGAACTCAAAGTGAAGTACAACCTGCGCGAGTACCGCCAGCTCTGGGACGCGGTGCACGCGCTCCGCGCGCGGCTCAACCGCGCCGCGAAGCCCGACAGCAGCGACCCGGACGAGAGACGCATCTTCTCCGTCACCGACATCGAGAAGGTCGCCTACGTGCTGGGCCACATCGACGTCTCGGGCTACTTTGGCGAGCGGCGCACCAAGTCGCCACTGCCGCACGCGTTCATCACGAACCTGGGTCTGTCCGCGCCGGAGAAGAAGACCAAGGCGCAGCGCGAGCAGGAGCAGCGGCTGCGGGCGATCGAGAGGAAGGAGGAGAAGGAACAGGCTGAAGCTGGCGGAGAAACTAATCCCAAAAAGCGCAAGAGGAGAGAGGAGAGCGCGTACGCGAAGAAGGACCAGAAGAGGCGGAAGCGCGAGTGGGAGGCGAGGGGGAAAAGGGCGAAGGGTAAATGAAAATTTTCCTTTTTTTTTCCTCTCTGTATGTGTGTGTTTTGTTCTTATTTTCTTTTTGGCGTCGTGTCTTGTCATGGTCACCAATGTGTCTAGTACCTAATTCCCCCGTTCGCTCTAGGTATCTATGTACGTTACATAACTGTACTTTTACCCAGATGTTCGAGGCTCAGGTTCTTTATCTGTCTCTTTGGAGAAGTAGTCAGGGTACAGCACTGAATATCTCCAGCGACTGTGTCAAATGTAACGTGACCTCTTGTTCCATCATTGTCTGTCGGCTAGCTACCTAAATTGAGACTCCAGGTTGTACAGCTTTCTGGACCTGATATCATGGGGAATATGCGCCTGCTGCTTAGCATTGTCACCCATCGGAAAGAATGTACAGTAGGTTTTCTGACTCGACAGCGGGGAAAGTCTTCCCCATTGGGGTGGGGAGGACGCACAGGTCCCAATGCTCGCTGGAGAAAGGTAGTCTGTACGGAGTAGAGACGTCAGACTTTGTCGACTTTCTTGAAGTTAGATACTCAGCTCTGACGAGTCTGGCTGTGCCAGGGCTTTGAGGAAACAATGCATACGCGTTGGTTATTATTGCCTAATTAATATACTACTGTGCTGTGCTTTGATTATTGTAGGCTATATTATAGCGTCTCAAATTGATGACGAGGGAGTAAGGAGAGACTCACGCTTGTTTTTTGCCCAGGCAGGAGGTTTCAGCACCATCAGCTCTCCATGGAGAAGAAAGATCCATTATAATTGGCTTGTTCGTATAAAAAAAGCTTTCCTCTTACGGCCCATCTTTTCTACTATCCACACACTGTTGCGGAGGAAAGAGCGACACTAATTATGAGAAGTAAGCACTAACGAATAACCACCAAAGACTCGCTCGTTCGACAAGAAGAGTTCCGTGGGCTCGAACTGGAGTACGTCTAATGTCTACATACAGCTGCGCTGAGGCAAGCGGTCATATCATGTCAGGCCTTCCGTCCCCCAACACCACATGTGCCGGGACAGCTGTAGGTGATTGGCCTTGGCTCCACCTATACTTATACTAGGTGCTATATAGTAATATTGATTGACTTCAACTTCAGCCCCAGCTGTAACTTAGTCCCTACTTATATAATGTTCCTTCTGTCCCCGAGTCCGAGGTAATTGCAATATAGCAGCCCATTACTCGGATCAATTCGATTATTATATTTACCCATTCTCTTATAGAAAACAAAGAGGTACATATATAATACAGGGTGAAGATGGAAGACATCCTCGCCCAGATCAAGGCCCTGGCCAGCGACGCCGACGACGTCGGCCGCAAGAGGCTCCTCCAGTCCCTCCAGGAGCTGTCCTACGCCATCGAGACGCCGCAGGACTCGATGCAGAGGATTTTGTACCTCGTAAGTACTGCAGCACTTTCTCTTAGTCTACTTACTACCTACCGTTATAATGTTCTTGAAACGAACCGATTGAAGCCGCCAATGTTAATGTTACGAGTAGTACTTGCAACTTGCGGCGATTCGCGTCGGTCTCGACCTCAAGCTCTTCGATATTCTCGGCGAGAGCAGGGATCCGGTGACGGTGGATGAGCTGGTGACCAAAACGGGCGCTGCCCCGACGCTTTTGGGTAAGCATGTACTGTACTTTATTTAAGCATCTAAACAAGGGGCAGCAGCTTAGTTTAGCAATGACAAAAGCCGGCTGGAGTACTACTTATGTAGGTGTATGTGCTTACTTCGACTTTCAGGTCGTCTGCTCCGCTATCTTGCCTCTATTGGAACCATCAAGGAGACCGCCAAAGACACTTTCACCGCTAGCAATATCACGCACGCGCTTACCATTCCGGGCTTTCAATCGGGCGTTTACCACAAGTATCATCCCTGAATCCAATATATATAATGAGTTCTAGTTTTAAGGTAATGTACTGTACATACTGACCTCCCTCAGCTTCAACAGCATCGGCCCCGCCATCCAGGCGCTACCCGACTTCCTGGCCGAAACCAACTATCAAGACATCATCGACCCCACGAAGACGCCCCTCCAGAAGGCGTGGAACACCGGCCTCCAGGCTTCCTCTGGGTGCAGACCAAGCCGGCGAACCATGCGCACTTCAACCGCTTCATGACCGCCCAGCACATGGGCATGCCGGTGTGGCTGGACGTGTACCCGATCGGTGAGAGGATCCAGAACCTCGGCCCCGATCAGCCGTTGTTTGTCGATGTCGGCGGCGGGGTCAGTCACCAGAGCGCGTTGCTGAGGGAGAGGTTGCCGCCCGGCGTTGAGAATAGGATTATTGTGCAGGATCTGGCTGCGACGCTGCAGCATGCGATTCCGCATGAGGGCGTGGAGACCATGGTGCAGGATTTCTTTCAGCCGCAGGCTGTCAAGGGTACGTACATACTTATTATGTCTCATCGTGATTCGAATCACGAGAAGCTTATCATTCTCCGTGTTCTCTGACCGTACCACTTTGACATTGACCCAGGCGCCCGCATCTACTACATGCGCAACATCATCCACGACTACCCGGACGAAAAGGCCGCCGTCATCCTCAGGAACACCGCCGCCGCGCTGAGTCCGGACTCGCTGATCCTGATCGACGACATGGTGCTCCCGAACTCCGGTGTGCATCTGCACGCGGCGCAGCTCGACCTGCTGATGATGACGACCCTGGCGTCGATGGAGCGGACCACGGAGCAGTGGTGCGAGCTGATCGAGGGGAAGGCGGGGCTGAAGATCAATGCGATATACACGTACACGAGCAGCCTGAGGGGTAGTGTTATTGAGTGCGTGAAGGCTAGAGTAGGTACCTAGGTAGGTAGGTAGACAGCTTAGGGTCTGGGGTTCTAGTTGGTGGTTATGTTTCATCACTTAAGCCACTACTTAGTATTATTATGATAAGGTGATAATCCTGCCCTTCCTCGGGCTGGCAAGTAGGTGGTGGGTTGTATCTGATGCGGATGGATTGCTGTACTTGCGCCTCGGTCAATGTGGCGTGACTACTCCCACTTTTCAAAAGTAAGCTCTGTGGATGGATCGCGTTTGTAATGCCCAGTTCTAGCCTGTTTATTACGATATACTGCGTAGTTGTACGATGCATGTATGTAAAGCATACCTCGACTGCCCGATCCGAGATGATTACGTCATAGATTACCTAGCTAGGTAAGGTAGGTAGGTATCATGATACTACTCTAAGTCATTTTTTAATTTTTTTTTCTTCTCGTCCCCTCACCACGTATATATTTCCACATGACACTTGACTTCCCCCTTCCCTCTCTCTGGTGAGGGAGCTCACCTAGATGGCTCGGATTATCATCAAGTCGTCCATCTTTCCTTGTCCTTCCAGCCTTTTATGTTTTACAATGATGTCGATCTTAATAACGCAATCTGCACTTGCTTTCCCATCTCACCGCGCTCATGGTGACTAAGCATTGATGACTTTGCCGATGGACTGGACAGGCCGGAATGTTCCAATCAGATAGAATGCCAGGGGCCTTCTTCATCTCGTCTCGTCTCGTCTGAATGGATGGTTGGAGAAAAAAAAAGTTATGTTGCCTACATACCTCATAGATGACCATGGGCGCCGGGGGGCTATATACAAGACTGTCTGTCAGACGACAAATCTGGTCAAGAGGTACCTCAGCCAGGTACAGCAAGTACTAAATAATCTCGGTAGGTACGTGCATACATCTGTGCTGGGACTTGATGATCCAAGTCCCTCGAAGCATAAAGCATCCCTTTGTTTTCCTTTCCCCAGTGAAACACATGATTATTTCGTTTTGACTAGACTACGACGATCACGAAAATTCGTGACTGACATCGGCTTTTCAAATGATTTTTTTCTTTATTTCACTGGAAAAGGCTCTGCAGCTGCTGCCTCGTCTAGTATTAATTGGAACGAATAAGCTAACGAGTGAACTCTTGGTCATGAGCAGGCGTTGGGAAACCCACAGCTCCGGAAGCTGGGCATATCCTCGCAGCAGGACCTCAATGAGGCTTGTGCTCTCGCTTGAGACGTCAGCAGTACTTCGCAGATAAGTGGTTGTCATAGGATGGCAGGGTCTATTTCTGCCTTTTGACCGTTATATTGTAGTACTTACTGTACGTAATTATGTACGTAATTAAAGTCACGTATATGGGTACAATGCTTCACGGGGATCTTCATCTCCGGATCTCCTAAAATGACAGAATTGTCATTTCTCGACAGTCTTTCTGGGTTGAATTTTAGTAGCTGCGAAATTCCTCAAATGTGTACCATATATGATCTAGGTTATTCGACTAAAATCCAGACATTAACTGCATGACGCTCGAAACCGTATCAGGATTGAGCAAAGGTGTCTGCGAGTTAGATGGTAACATCCTCAACATACTGTGTCCATACTACGTCCGCGTTCAAACCGGCGGCACCGCGACTTCAATCTCCTCATCCCCGATCCCCCGCTTCTTCGCCTCCTCCAGGATGGCCACCATCGCCGAGGCTCCGACCCGCGACACGCCCAACGCCCGCACCCTCAGCAGCTCGTCCAGCGTCCTCACACCTCCAGCAGCCTTGATCTGCACCTTCGGATCGCAGTGCTTGCGCATGAGCGCCAGATGCGGCAGCGTCGCGCCCTTGTAGTTGTAGTCGCCGCTCGGCTGCTTCACGAACCCGTACCCGGTGCTCGTCTTGACGAACGCGACGCCGATATCCGAGCAGATGCGGCACAGCCGCACGATGTGCTCCTCCTGGAGGTAGTCGTTCTCGAAGATGACCTTGAGGATCGCCCCCTCGGCCGTCACGGCGTCGTTGATCGCGCGGATCTCCTCCTCGACGTACCCCCACTCGCCAGAGAGCACCTTGCCCACGTTCACGACCATGTCGATCTCAGAGCCCCCATTGCGCGCGGCCTCGCGCGCCTCGGCCACCTTGATCGCCGTCGTGGAGTTGCCGTGCGGGAAGCCGATGACGGGGCAGACCCCGACGGAGGTGCCGGCCAGTTGTTCCCGCGCGAGCGGGACGTGGTAGGGTTTCACGCACGCGGTGGCGACGTTGTAGCGCTTGCTGAGCTCTAGGCCCGCGAGGACGTCGGCGTCCGTGAGGGTCGGGTGCAGGAGGGAGTGGTCGATCATTTTGGCGAGTGAGGGGAGTGAGACCTTGACTGTTGCGGGGAGGGTGACTGTTGTTGATGATGGGTCGGTGGCCATCTTGTTGGTTGCACTCATGGTTTCGTATGATTTGAATAGAATGAAACAAGTGCGTAGCACTTTATGTGTGTATGGAAGCTTGAGTTCTTCTCAGGTCTGTCATGTATTAGCGAGTGATCGTTGTTAACTAGCTCTCGATCGAACAGGATCGATAGGGATTGGTCTGCTTACATAGGGAGTGGGGTTGCTCGAGACAATGTCTGTTTAATCTAAGTCAATGTCCTATCTAGCAGGTATGGATAAGCAAGTTAAGTTCGCGGTTAAAAAAGGAAGCAGGAAGAAAAAGAGGGGCAGCACTACGAAATGCGGGCTCCGCGCGGGGCGCGGGACAGATACGGAGTACGGAGTGCATGCGGATAGTTCGATTCGGGGCCCCGCAGGTTTTAATCGATTGATTAGCCGATCGCCTCGTGAGGAACAGAATTGACATCTCAAGGAGAGTCAGTTGTCAATTATTTACTGAGTCAGTAAAAAGGGAAAAAAAGGAAATAGATTAAAAGCGCCAGTCGTTTGAAGTACCTAACTGGTAGATCGACAAGCGGAGATGCTGAAGCTGCTATTAATAACAGTGTTCAGTGCCACGTGCTGCTGCCGTTGGTGTGATTATTATTTAGCAATGCTACATAGATGTGCATTGTGTTCTAGGATGAGTCTACAACACCTATGCACAGGTTGCAGAGATGAGAAGAGGCATCATTCTTTGAAATTCCTTACTGCGTGAATTAAACTATTAATATTTGCATGTACGATACAATCGATACTATTTATTACTAATGCATGAACCGGTTGGATCATCATTCCATTAATTTCATGTGTCTTCCTGAGCCAAAGAACTGAACAGAGACTGACGGGACCAAGTTTGCTGCCTTTCTTTGTTTCGCGAGGACTTTTTCTTTTCTACGTAAAATAGACTCATTGATTTGTTGAACTGGTTGAGTGGGGATCGAACATCTCTGGAAGATCTGTGACTGTAATTGAAAGTATATATCTGATCAACATTCTTAAACTCTGACTTTACACACAATGGTCCACATGCTATCAATGATCAGCATCACTACTAGTCGTAGAAGTCAACATTGTAATTATAACTATACATCTAGGCAAGACCACCGAGATGGCCCGAATATCAGTCATATGCGTTTCTGATGATTTTTTTTTTCTCGCGCAGCATGAATCTTGTGCGCGTCCATCGAGTTCGGAGATGAAATGTTGCATCGCCCGTTACCTCGAATCGCGCATGCTCGAGTTCTAGTCCAGAGCATTGTGGCACCATTTGAATGAAGGGGATGGTATGAATAAGTACTGATGATCTGTATTAGTATAGTAGTCCTCTCAGCGGTTTCCTGAAGTGCACATATAGAGAAATGGAGAAACCTACCTAGGTACAGTGCCTACTAATAAAATAGAGATGGCTGGAGATCAAGTACACAGTCTCTCAAAAACCTCCTTTTTAGAGTCGTTTATGTAGCCAGCGCCTCTGGAGTAGATATAGCAGGAAGTTTTCCATCCCCACTTCGAGTTACATATACAATATATGTAGCCGTCTGGTAGGTATGTACACTACTCACGTACCTTAGCAATCCCATTATTATTTTCAGACCCCGGCGGCGACGACACAGTCCAGTCTTGATGGCATGAGAGGTGTCCAACTTTCTCCACCAGCTAGCTATGTATAGCACCAACTAGCGGACTCAAATCCAAGACTCCCGGATTATATATGCCAGCTTGACAATGGATAATAATCTGACTTTGATACACTCAAACATAGCACTCGATTTTCAATGCATCAAGTATGTACATAGAGAGGAGAGTCGAGATGGCCATATGACACAGTATATTATATCGTATCATAACAAATTAAGGGGCATGAGTGGAGACGCAGGGAAGAAAAATACAACCCGGTAATTGGATCTAATTGATTTCTTTTCCATTTGCTGACGATGATTTTATTTGCTCAGGATAGGACAGGTAGATGCGTAGATAAATCACATAGATAGATAGATAGACATTCCTTGACGTGTCAGGTAATCTTATATATATATCATATCATAGGTGCTGTGCGAACAAGCGGACAGCACCGCGGTTTCGTGCTGATAATTCTCATCCTATTCTCGCTCTTGCTTTCATTAATTTGCCCCCGGAAGTCTTTTACATCCCATTCATAGCATGCATGTCCCGACTCCCGTCAGAAGAATCACCCCCTCATTCAGAATTCACAGCGCAGCACCCAAGCCCAGCGCCACGGCAGCCAACAAGCTGCCAGCCTCGACAGCAACGCCCGGAGCAGCAGCGCTCGACGACGTGGCGGCGGCGTGGCTGCTGGAAGTGCTGGTCGAAGAGCCGCTAGCGCTGGTTGTGCTGGGGGTTCCAGCCGCAGCAGCGACGGAGGATGTGGCGGTCGTGGAGGCGAGGGTGGTGGTGCTAGAGGGCTCCGAGGCCTTGGCGGCGTTACAGTAGGATTCCTTGGTCTGCTCGGCGCCGAACTGGTCGGGGTGGCCAGGGCAGTTGTTGTAGCAGCTAGAAGTCTGTTAGTTTACATCTTGCTGTTCCCAAGTCCGTGTGTGTGTGTCTGTGTATTGCGGGGGAACTCCTCTCACTCGACATGTGACGTGGTTGTCACGTCTCAGAAAAGAAAGAGAAGCTAAGTGGCCAAATATGGAGAAAGAGCAGCATTCACTCAAGGCTAGTACTTACGTCAAGACGTTGGTGCTCTGCTCGCAGAGACATTTCCAGTCATTGGGAGGGCAGGCCTTCAGCTGGGGCTCTGTGGACTCGAGACAGGCATCGACAATACTATCCATCATGGTCAGTTTCGTTGACGTTCTTCAAAGCTCACAGATCCAGGCAAGGAATGACACATACTTCTGCGCAGCACAGCTGTAAGTGCTGTTGCTGTCCTGTGCGGCAACGAAGCCGACAGAGACGGCCAGGAGAGTAGCAGCAGCAGCGAGAAAACGCATTTTTTGTTGTTGGAGAGTAAATTTGTGAAGTCAAAGATTCAATGAATCAATTATTATCAGCACCGGTAATCAATCCGTCTGCTCGATTCCAGAGATAAGCCTCCCCAACGCCGGAAAGGAATTAACGAGAGTGATGGAGGCAAATTGAAGATACACACTCCTCAACGAAAGACCGAGAACGCTAGAACAGAGAACAACCGCAACAACAGCCGTGGAAACCGGACGATTGGTCGAGGAGTAAAGGAGGAAAGGGAAGAAAGGGGAGGAAGGGGGAGAAGGGAGGATAAAAAGAGGAGAGCAATGCCCGCCACAACAACGGCGGAGGCGCTCAAGGTGCAGCATCCCCAAGGAGAGCTGGCACCATGTGAGACCTCCGACATCATCAGGACCTGGAATCCGGAGTAAACAAAGGCAAACCGCCAATGATAAGCTGGGGCCAGCTGGCACGCAAGCCCCGGCAGATACTCGAATCAGTATGGCCCATGGGGCCCAGACCAAGCCAGTGCACTCTGCAGGGCCAAAATCCGGCCTGGGAGGCTGGGAGAATGGGATTTTCGCCCCGGCCGACGGCTGCACCTGAATCTACTCCGCACTCGCTTGGGACTAGACTGGCAGGGTCTTGTTCCCTTCAGAGACATGGCGAACGCCACGCGCGGAGGCCATTGTAGTTCGCGGCCATGCTCGCATCTGCAGCCATTATGCAGATGGTGATTTTTTTTCTCCCCTGAAGATTATTATTAGCATACTGACTGGCTGCCATGACAGGAGAAAGAAGAAACCTCGAGGAGCAGCAATGCACCGTCAGGAAGGAGGTTGCAAACCCTCCCCATGCTGATACGAGTCGAGCATCGTTGGTTTAAAGCGAGGGGACTAGCGAGCGCTAGACTCCGCTGGCCTGCGGCGATCCGACGCCGATAGACCTCGGGCCTGTGTTCGGTGGCAGCCGGGGGCCCGCGCACCCGCGATAGACTGATAGTAGCGCAGGTCATGCCCATGGATGATGGTCCTGGTTCATTTTTGATGATTTTTTTTTTGCCTCCTGAAGTCCTCGAACAGTCGAACTTGTCGGTCCGAGCGCCGTTGCTTCAGGTTCTTTCTGGCATTTCCGATCACGACACCCGTAGGTGTGAGGTCGAAGCTTCCAGATGGTCGACTCGTCTGTTGACAAAACTCGGGGACCACCGGCCACAGGGCGATGCCACCACGATCTACGGCACATCTTTCCGAGAACTCTCGGATGATTATTCATCTAGCGATCAAGCTTGAATAATAATGCATTGTTATTGCATGGATTAGCTATCTCTTTCCTCTGTACCTACTGAATAGATTTTAGTGCAAAAACGGCATTCAATAATAATATTAGATGATTAATGAAAGCCACCCGGAGCAATCGCTAATTTTAGTATCTGTACTCCGTGCAATGAGATCACAGACCATCTTACATACTCCTGCGCGTGAACATCGATGATGTCACCAATCCAGTAGGTGCCTGTAAACAGTTACACTTAGGGAACATGCAAAACAATATCAGGTTACTCTGCAGACAGTAGTACCTACTGATCCTAGTCATAATAGCATCTTGATCCCATCCGAATCCTCTTCCAACAGATGTCAAAGAAAAACTCGTAGTTACAATTGTCCCCATTGGCGGCGAGCGACATCTCATTTCCGACCTCCAGCTTCTCCTACCGCCAAGCAAACGACTCTGTAACACAAAGCTACAGTCACGGCTCCTCCCAAAGCGGAAATCTGAAAAGAGCAAGGAGAGGACAATCCATTTCAAAGGGAAAAATAGGAGAAAAAATGGGAAGGAAACCAGCATATACTGGGAACACGCGGAAGCGACAGACTGCAACGTAAGGAAATGGATATTAAAAGCACGGGAACAACATAATAGATAATATAGAACGTAATAGAATATAGATTCGCGGGGATGGACCAAGCTAGATACAACGATATCAAGCTGGAGCAGCACGCAGGTACCTATGTGTATGTAAGCATGCCTAGGCAAACGGGCGGCTGGACACGGAGAGCAGGATTAGTTCTCAAGAGCAAGTCGTCACAGGTCTCTGATAGATAGAATTATACAGAAATATACAGGTGAAGAAAAGGATGCACATGTGCAGAAGCGGCGGGTGTGATAATCGCCAAATGCAAAGCAGAAAAGAAAGAAAAGAAAAAGACAGAACACCAGAACCCAGTTGGCTTTGCATCGATGGATCTGAACCCAACCAACAGAGAAAGAAAAGAACTCAGATTGTGCAAACTTCAGCGAACAGCACAGAACCCGACATACTGACCAGCACCACAACGGGAGTTTGAATGTGCTTGTTATGAAGCGATAATGTGTGATTTGGGCAACCACAGATATTTGCGCATTCCTATGTCTTCTTACTCCTGACCGAATCCCAACGTTTCCTCGACGGCGATTGTTAGTTTCTGCAGTAGCGTTTCGTACGTCTTGTACGGAGGGAGGTCAAGGCGGTTGAAGCTGTACAAGGCTTCGTTAGCTAATCGAGTCGCACCAAAGATGCAGAGAGAACCATACCAAGTATGTGACTTTGGCAGAGAATTGATATCACCGGCCTTCTCAATGGTGAACCTTCTTGGCCCATCGGAACCCTGAAGGTCCTTAAATCCGTTGACCGGAATACGGGACGTACCCGTGGCGAACTGGAGCAGACGAGACTTCTGTTCCGCATCCCAGCTGCGGATGATCTTCCAGAAGTTCTGAATAACTTCATCTTGCTCCTGATATCCACGGTAATCGGTGTGCTTCTTCCAGTCGTCAACGTCGATGTCCGCGATACCGCCAATTAACAGCTCCAACTCGCGCTCGTCGAAGACACTGACGAGGTCCGCGGGGATGAGCTCGTTGAAACCGGAAAGGAAAGCATTGAACTGCTGCTCCACCCGTTTCTGGATCTTCCACTCTGTGACCAATCTACCTGAGGTCAGACCAATTCTAGACACAGCGATACCGGGGCAGACGTACTCAACATATTGGTGCTTATTCTCATTGGTCACCGGAATGTTCCGACCATTGGGTATCAGATCAATTGTTTGACGCTCTCCGAACTTTTCGTCATCAACGGAAAACGTGAGCTCAACAACGCCGTCGATATCATTTTCCCTGCTATTTGTGAGCAACAATCCCAATTGCTGGAGGCGCAGCGCAGTAACTTACAGAGTCCAAGTCAAATTACGATGGAATTCTTGGTCGACACCTTCCATGTCCTGGAGGGTGACCTTCTTCCGTAGCATCATCTTGTAAAATGCGCCAATGAAGAAAGAGTCCAGGAAACGGCGGTGGAAGATGGCCAGACCGACAACTCGGCCGATGAATTTGAAATAGTTCAGATGTTCAGGATTAATACCGGAATGGGGGTTTATCTGCAGGGTATAATTATCGTGTGCGGAATATTCGAAAAGACAGTAGAACGGATTGAACATTTCGTGGGAAAGAAGGAAGAAAAACTCTCTGTTCAGGAGTTAGCGGTAACATCCTGAAGACAGCTGATCTTCTGAGATCCATACCGTGAGAGACCACCGTAATCCAGACCATCCTCCCCTTCGAATTTGATCATGAGTCGTTTCTTCAAATCGGAAGCGCTTTGGCGCATAATCTCGGCGTACGAGTCTTCGAAGATATTATTACGACGCACTTTGATATGACACTGGCCCGACATGATCCTCAGTGCCGGCTGCGATCTGAAGTAGATCAGTTTGCGCCTGAAGTCACGCTTGTACTGCGGCACACCCTGATCCAGTGACGACGGCAGTCGAGGGTCGTCCCACGTGGTCGTCTTGGTATTGTGGTCTACGAAGTACACTCGGGCGGTATTCGTCAGGCGCATCTCCCACCCACTTGGCAGCGGACCCAACTGTGAAACCGGCTGCTGCTGAATCAGGGTGTTTCCGCCATTTGCATTATGTCCGTACATGCGGATATATTGCTGACGACGTGGATCAACCCAGGTAGTCGTACGGGTGTTGTGATCAACGAAATACGGTCGCCCTTCGGGAGTTACACGTTGTTCCCACCCAGCAGGAAGTTCACCGGTTCCCGCTGTCGTAGCTCCCGTGGCCATCATAGAAACCGCGCTTGCACTTGTACTTCCAGTCGGGGTATGTGTTTGGTGGTCCGGGGAATTGGCACCGGTACGGTCCTCCGGAAGCATTCGACTCTGATGAGCTCGTCGTTCCATTTGAATGTTCGCTTCCCGCTGTGAACGCTGAGTGTGCTCATTGTAGTTTGATGATGGCCTCGTCCAGGTGGTTGTCCTCGTGTTGTGGTCAACATAGTACGTTCGTCCCAGGTTATCCTCCCGCCGTTCCCAGCCTGCAGGTAGTCGGCCTAGGCTGTCTTCAAAAGAACTAAGGTTTGTCCGGGAGGTATGCCCGTTGGCCTGCTGTACGGAACCGTTGGCGGTCGCCACGGTGCTGGATGGTCTGGCAGCAGACGAAGCTCTTGAAGGAGTGAGTGCGGTACTCGAAGCAGCTGAGTCGGCGTGGCTGGAGCTTGGCTGAGGAAGCGATGGCTGAGGGACAAGCGCGGTAGATGCGGGAGAGGGAAGTTGTGCCCTATGCTGTGTGGGGTTCGGAGTGCTAAGGTTGGTGGACAGGTTTATGATGAGCTTTCCGTGCACAACAAGATTATCGTTGGACTTCTTCAGATCCCTGGTAAGCATTTCTATAACGTAAAAACAAAGAGCACGTGGTCAGCATTGGTCTTCAGTGAAGTAAAACGGAAGCGGCGAGAGGAGTAGTTACCGTCACCGCCCATCTGAAGGTCTATCACATCTCCAATCCTGACATTGATCACACCGAGAAAGCCCTGGTCCTTCTTCTTGAACTTCTTCTGATCGAATATCTGGATGGCGAGTATACTATCTTCATTGACTCTCCTGCAAACACCCCGAGGGTGTCAAACTGGTCAGCAGAAGACAATCACTGGACACGGATGTTCCCTTCACGGCGAGAAGGTGTGCGCACGTACATATCAAACATCTCATTCCAATATGGGTTCAATGTCTTCTTTATCACCGATGTGGTATGGGTCTGTTCACCGCCGACGGTGGCCACGGCGAAAGGATCCGGAAACCCTGTGATGCATCAAGATCTGTCAGCCGGCTGGCGAGGCCATCATCAAAGGTCGGGACCAGAAGCATACGGAATACATCGCGCTTGTATAATCCATCCGCCGCAATGACTGTCGCTCGGGGGTCAGCATCCTGCACCGCCTTTGACAACTTCCGATGGGAAAGTCCTCACTTGTGACCCTGAGATTCGGCTGACTGCACATTGTCTGTCAGTAGACATGGAACCTGCCAGACGGACCGCCTCGTGGAGGGGTCCAACCGAGCAGCAGGATGAGGGCGATCACTTACGCAGGTAGGTTGGAACTCATTTTGTAGAGATTCCTCGCGGCACACCGCGACCGACTCCGGTGCTGAAGGGCTCCCAGTCAAGCCCAGAGGGGTGTTACGATTTGCGCATGCACTGCTGGACGGAAAGGGACGCTAGAGTGTGGTATAATGGAGGGGGATACCGGGGAAAGTTCGAGGGATGGCTTGAGGCTGGCGATATGCTGGAGTCGTCCGGGATTGGGGCTGAGCAGCCTTGACGTGACGGTTCTGGCCAATAGACCGGAGGGGCTGGCGGGAGGAGCAGCTTAGGCGCCTTCAAACGGTCCCAGCCGCGAGCGTGGGTACCTGTCTCCGTTGCGTCGTGGCAAAGAACACCAGGGTGGTGAGGGAGAGAAAGATGAGCTCCAGGACAGTCGAGGATGGCGCTTGAGTCGGGTGGCAGCCAGGTTAGAGACTTGGTCGACCGGTCGTTCCTCGAACGTTCGTGAGCCTGTCCCCTCTGGCCCGCTCGCTTCGGCGGCTATAAATCAGCCAAAGATAGAAAACCCCGCGTGCGCCGCGCCCTGCACCAGCACGTTCAAAGGGACAGAATCCTGCAAAAAGCCGATCGAGGATGAGATGCAGACTACAGAGATTACCTTTTCCGACGCGAGATCTGAAGGGCTGACGGTTTGGGCGCGCCGGAACCACCGTTCCCTGATGCGATCCGCGCCCGTTCGACGACGTAATCCGACTCTTCTGGCCGCCTTCATGCGATCCCGTTCTGGCGTAGCGGTGATCAGAGCTCCCGACGAACGTTCTTGAATTAATTTAATTCTACACCGACACGCTACCCACGCCTCGGAAACATCCTCAACTACTTAGGAAACTGCATCTGATCGAGTAGAAAGAAGGAGAACTGCTATTTTCCAAGAATAAAAAAAAAAAAAAAAAAAAAAAAAAAAAAAAAAAAAAAAAAAACAGGCTCGATAGCTAATGATATCGCAGGAAGGCCCTGTCATCCACCCATTTCGTCCCAGTCTGTTGTTTAGTGGTTATCATACATCCCTCACCCAAACTCCGAAGGACTCTGCCTTTAAAGGTGACAAATTCCGTTGGTTCTGAATCTGTTCGCAATCATATCCCTCCCACGGCAACCCCACTTCTTCCGACGAGAAAACATCAAATTTGCAAAGATATAGTCGAAGATGATATGCCTATCTATCTAGTACGGGGCGTAGCCTCGACCACGACCCCGGTAGCCTCCGCCACGGTATGCTCCGCGAGGTGGATAACCGCCACGGCCGTAGCCACCACGGCCTCGGAAGCCTCCTCGTCCACGGCCGCGGCTGCTCATACCAGGAATGTTAGTACGCTTCGGAACGACCTATCGGACGATGCACAGTCAGTATCAACGCGGCCGAGAAGATGGAGGGACCAAAGCCGGGATATAGGCCATCCATGCTTACCTTCAGGGGCCGGCCGCGGAAGATGCTCTCGTTCAGGACGAGCGCTTGCGCCACGAGACTTGGCTCGGCGAACTCTACATACGCATACCTGCAGCGACCCCATTAACATCCTCTTCTTTGATAATGGACAATGACGTCTCAAAATAAAGAGACAGTATATGTACATTATAGAGGGAAGGGAGAGGGGGGGGG
>Ga0207748_1000527_pt1 | contig 21574 bp, 18 predicted proteins | sample HigsolmetaGSP13D_FD_184841 | JGI IMG/M metagenome (GOLD analysis project Ga0207748, IMG submission 184841) | High solid enriched microbial communities from the Joint BioEnergy Institute, USA - SP1-3-D (SPAdes) | ecosystem: Engineered > Bioreactor > SSF (Solid state fermentation) > Aerobic >...
TCCCGGTCCTCACCCCCGCCCATGGCACCGCATACGACATCGCTGGAAAAGGCATCGCAAACATCGGTGCCACACGCGCCGCCTTCGAACTCGCCGCAAAAATCGCTCGCAAACGCCTCAAGGAGGCGCAGGGCTAGGCGAGAACACCCAGGCCTGTCCCGGGCCGACACTTCAATAAGAGAAACATCTGGGAGGAAACGATGAGGAAAGACACGTTGAAGACGAGGCTCCTGCGGTCCTGCGCTGCGTCGCTGTTCGGCGGCGCCGCGCTGCTGGCCAGTGCGGCCGGTGATGCGGCGAGGGCCGACTATCCCGACCGGCCGGTGACAATCATCGTGCCCTGGGGCGCCGGTGGCGGCACCGATACCATCGTGCGCTTCTTCGCGGTGGGCTTCGAGAAGGCACTCGGCGTGCCCGTGACCGTCGTCAACCGCGCCGGCGGCAACGGTGTCGTGGGCCACTCGGCCATCGCGAACGCCCCGCCGGACGGCTATACGCTGGGTGCCTGCACGTCGGAGATCAGCTATTTCAAGACGATGGGCTTGGCGCCGCTGACGCCGGCCTCCTTCGACCTCATCTCGCGCATCGCCGAGATGCCGGCCGGCGTCACCGCCAGGGCGGGCGGTCGCTTCCCGGATCTCAAGGCGGTGGTGGAGGCGATGAAGAGCGAGCCGGCCGGTACGCTGACGGCCTCCGGCTCGGGCATCGGCGGCCCGTGGCACCTCGCGATCGCTGGCCTCGCCAAGATGCAGGACCTGCCGGCGGACACCGTGAAGTTCGTGCCGAGCCAGGGCGGGGCGCCGGCCCTGCAGGATGTCATGGCCGGCGGTATCGACCTCTTCACCGGCTCGCCCGTCGAGGCCAAGTCGCTCGCTGAGGCTGGCAAGGTCAAGGTTCTCGCCGTCACGGCCAAGGAGCGTCTGGCAGCCTTCCCGGATGTGCCGACAGTCAAGGAGGCGATCGGCGTCGACTGGACGCTGTCGAACTGGTTCTCCCTCTGCGCGCCGCCCGGCCTTCCAGCGGACGTGAAGGCGAAGATCGTCGCCGCGGGCGAGCAGGGCCATGCCGATGCCGAGGTGCAGAAGAGCCTCAGGGAGCGCGGCATCACCCCCGTCTGGGACGGTCCGGAACGGTTCTCGGAATTCGCCAACGCCTATGCCGGCACCGCCGAGACCCTGCTCAAGGATCTCGGCCTCGCCAAGTAGCCTTCGCGCAGCCTGCCAGGCGGGCTGACGCGGACGGTATCGGGGCGGCTCGCCGGCGGGCCGTCTCGCGCCGCCCGGCACGTCCTGCTGCGGCGGCGTGTCGTTGCGGACAGAAGGAGGCACGAGCGTGACGGAACGACTGCCCTTCGTCGACGCCCACCATCATTTCTGGGATCCTCCGGCGAACCCGCATCCGTGGCTCGTCGAGGAGCCGATGATCCCGTTCCGCTACGGTGACTACAGCGCCATCCGCCGTCCCTTCCTCGTCGCGGACTATCAGGCCGTCGCCGCGCGACAGAACGTCATCGCCTCCGTGACCATGGAAGGCGAGTGGGACCGGCGCGATCCGGTGGGTGAGACGGCGTGGCTCGCCCGCCTGCGCGAGCGCCACGGCACGCCGGCGGCGCATGTGGCGCAGGCCTGGCTCGACGCCGACGACGTGGAGGAGGTGCTCGCCGCGCAGGCCGCCTTCTCTTTCGTGCGCGGCGTGCGCCACAAGCCGCGCAGTGCCGCCCGTCCGGATGCCGCCCGCCCCGGCGAGCCCGGCTCGATGGGCGATCCGGCCTTCGCCCGCGGCTATGCCCTGCTTGCGCGCCATGGCTTCAGCTTCGACCTGCAGACACCCTGGTGGCATCTGGAAGAGGCGGCTGCCCTCGCCGAACGTCACCCGGACATACCCATCATCCTCAATCACACCGGCTTGCCGGCCGACCGCTCGCCCGAGGGGATCGCCGGCTGGCGGGCGGCGCTGCGGCACTTCGCACGCCTGCCGCACGCGGCCATCAAGATCTCGGGGCTCGGCCTTCGCGGCCGGCCGTGGCGGCTCGAGGACAACCGCCCCATCATCCGCGAGGCCATCGATATCTTCGGCACCGACCGGGCCATGTTCGCCTCCAACTTCCCGGTGGACAGCCTCGTCGGCGATTTCGATACGATCATCGATGGGTTCCGCGCTGCCGTGGCGGACCTGCCGCGCGAGGAGCAGGCAAAGCTCTTCAGCGGCAACGCAATCAGGATCTATCGCCTCGAGGGCATCGGCTGAGCCTCAGCGGATGCCGGCGCGCATGAAGGACTGGACGAAGGCGCGCTGGAAGATGAGGAAGGCGACGAGCAGGGGCGCGGCCGTCATCAGCGTGGCGGCCGAGATGATCGACCAGTCGATGCCCTGGTCGGTGGAGGAGAAGACTGCGAGCCCCACCGTCAGTGGCCGTGTCTCGACCGAGTTGGTGACGATGAGCGGCCACAGGAAGTTGTTCCAGTGGTAGCTCACGGAGACGAGGCCGTATGCGACGAAGACCGGCCGTGCGAGCGGCACGTAGACCCGCCAGAGGACGCCGAGGCTCGAGCAGCCCTCGACGATGGCGGCTTCCTCCAGCTCCTTCGGCACCGTCATGAACGTCTGGCGCAGGAGGAAGATGCCGAAGGCCGAGGCCATGTAGGGGAGCGCCACGGCCCCGAGCGTGTCGACGAGGCCGAGGGCGAACATCGTACGGTAGTTCTCGACGATGAGGATGTCCGGCATCACCATGAGCTGCATCAGGACGAGCGCAAACAGCAGCGACTGGCCGGGGAAGCGGTAGCGCGCGAAGGCATAGGCCGCGAGCGTGCAGACGAGCAACTGCCCGGCGAGGACCATGGTGACGATCACCGTGGTGTTGAAAAGGTAGCGGCCGAAGGGCGCCGCCTGCCACGCGGCGACGAAGTTCTCCAGCGTCAGCGGCGCCAGGAGGTCGAAGCGCGTGGCATAGGCTGAAGGATGGAAGGCGGTCCACACCGCATAGGCGAGCGGCAGGATCCAGAGAAGGCCGAGGAGCCAGGCACCGATCGTCTCGATGGGGCCGGGGGGACGGTCGGCAATGCTCATCGATAGTGGATCCGTCGCTCGAGGAAGAGGAACTGCACCGCCGCCAGCACGGCCAGGATGGCGAGGAGCACCGTCGTCAGCGTCGCCGCGTAGGCCGAATCCCAGAAGCGGAAGCCGATCTCGTAGATGTAGTAGAGCAGCAGCGCCGTGGCGTTGTCCGGCCCGCCGCGCGTCATGACCACGATGTGGTCGACGAGGCGGAAGGCGCCGATGACGGCGTTCACCAGCACGAAGAGCGTTGTCGGCATCAGGAGCGGCAGGGTCACGCGCCGAAAGAAGGTGAAGCGGCTCGCCCCCTCGATGGCTGCCGCCTCGCGCAGGTCGTGCGGGATCGTCTGCAGGGCGGCGAGGTAAAAGATCATGAAGAAGCCGGCCTCCTTCCACACCGCCACGGCGATGACGGCGTAGAGCGCGCTGTCGCGCGAGCCGAGCCAGTTCGTCTCGGGCAGGCCAAACAGGCCGAGCACCTGGTCGAGCAGTCCGTAGCCAGGCGTGTAGAAGAAAAGCCAGATGTTCGCCACCGCGATCATCGGCAGCACGGTGGGCGTGAAATAGGCCATCCTGAGCGCGGCACGGCCGGGCAGGCGGGCATCGACGGCGAGCGCCATGACGAGCGCGAGCACGACCGAGAGCGGGATGGTGAGGGCGGCGTACCAGACGTTGTTCGCCATCGCCTGCCAGAAGACGGGATCGTCGAGGAGCTGGCGGTAGTTGTCGAGGCCGACGAACACGGCCGGCCGCTTGCCGCGCGGCGTCGTGTAGAGCGCGCCAATGAAGGTGCGCACCGCCGGCACGTGTGTGAAGGCCGCCAGCAGCACGACGGCGGGCAGCAGCAGCAGCGAGGCGTGGATCGAGGTGCGCAGGCGGCTCACGGGCAAGGTCCGGGGAAAAGGCCCGCGCGGGCGGAACCGCGCGGGCCGGCAGGGTCACTGGAAGGGGCGCAGCACGCGGTCGGCCTCGGCCTGGGCGTCCTTCATGGCCGCGGCCGGATCCTTGGCGCCGGTCAGCGCCGCCTGCAGGCCGTCGTTGAGCGCCTTGGTGACGCGCTGGTTGTCGTGGGTCGACAGTTCCGCCACCGCAACGTCGAGCTGGTCGCGCGCTACGGCCGCGGCCGGAAACTCGGCGACATACTTCTTCATCGCGTCCGTCTCCCATGCGGCGGGCGTGACGGCGACATAGCCGGTGGCGATGGACCAGGCGGCGGCCTGCTCCGGCGCCGTCGCCCACTTGATGAAGGCGAGAGCAGCCCTGCGCTGCTCAGGCGAGGCGTTCTTGAAGATGTAGAAGTTGCCGCCGCCGGTGGGCGAGCCGCCGCGCACCTTGGATGGCAGCTTGGCGACGCCGAAGGGGAAGGGCGCGTTGGTGCGTACATTGGTGAGGTTGCCGGTCGTCGTCCACATCATGGCGACCTTGCCCTCGAAGAAATCCTTCGGCGTGGTGCCCCACTCGACGATGCCTTCCGGGTGCACCTTGTGCTTCCTCGACAGGTCGACCCAGAACCGCAGCGCCTCGACGACGCGCGGGTCGTCATAGGTCACCTTGGTGCCGGCCTCGTTGGCGAGGATGACGTCGTTCTGCGTCGTCAGCGCCTGGAACAGCCAGTAGGGGAAGCCAGACGACGGGATCTGAATGCCCCAGCGGACGACGTTGCCGGATGCATCGCGCTTGGTGAGCCTCTCGGCGAATGCGACCATCTCGTCCCAGGTCGTCGGCGGCACCTCCGGATCGAGGCCCACCTCCCTGAAGGCATCCTTGTTCCAGTACTGCACGATGGTGGAGCGCTGGAAGGGGATGCCCCAGGTCTTGCCGCCGGTGCGGCTGTTGAGCATGAAGCCCTCGTAGAAGCTGTCGAGCCAGGCCTTGTCGGCGTCCGGCACCAGCTCCTCGAAGGGCACGATGGCGTCCTCGTCGATCAGCGTGAACATGTCCGTCGAGAGGATGACGGCGAACTCCGGCGCATTGCCGCCCTTGAGCGCGGTGATGACCTTGGTGATCGTGTCCTGGTAGCTGCCGGAATAGATGGGATTGACCTTGATGTCCGGGTGCGCGGCCGAGAAATCGGCCACCATCTTGTCGATGATCTTGGTGATCGGGCCGCCGACGGCGACGGGATAGTACATGTTGACCGTCGTCTGGGCCGAGACAGGCGTGACGGCGAGCGTGAGCGACGCCGCAAGCGCGGCTGCCGCGCAGCGAACCTGCGTGAAGAACTTCATGCCTCTCCTCCCTGTTCGGGTCGGTTGCAGCCGTTGCCGTTCGCCTCGACGCGCCGGCCGCTGGCCGCGTCGAAGAAGTGAAGGTCACCTGCCGCGCAGCTCACGCCGACGGTTTCGCCGACGCGGTGGCGCTCGTGCCCGTCAGTGCGGGCGATGAGCTTCACGCCCGCCGCGTCGAGGGTCAGCAGCGTGTCGGCGCCGAGATATTCGATGGCCGCGACCGTGGCCGTGAGCCCGGGCCCAGGCGGGCCGAGCCGCAGCCGCTCCGGCCGCACGCCGATGCTGCCGCCGGTGCCGTTGGCCAGGGCGCCCGGCACGAGCCCGGCACCCACGGCCCAGGGCAGCAGGTTCATGGGCGGCGTGCCGAGGAAGCGGGCGGCGAAGCCGCTCGCCGGGCGGTCATAGAGCTCCGCCGGCGTTCCCTGCTGCTCGATGCGCCCATCGCGCATCAGCACCACCCGGTCGGACATGGTCATGGCTTCCACCTGGTCGTGCGTGACGTAGATCATCGTCATGCCGAGCCGGCGCTGCAGGCTGCGGATCTCGGCGCGCATCTCCTGCCGCAGCTGCGCGTCGAGGTTCGACAGCGGCTCGTCCATCAGGCAGACGGCGGCATCGGCGACGATGGCGCGGCCCAAGGCGACGCGCTGGCGCTGGCCGCCCGAGAGGGCGGCGGGCTTGCGGTCGAGAAGATGCGTGAGGCCGAGCGTCTGGGCCGCCCGCTTCAGCCGCTCGTCACGCTCGGCACGTGGCACGCCCCGCACCTTCAGTCCAAACAGGATGTTCTCGGCCACGCTGAGGTGGGGGAACAGCGCGTAGGACTGGAACACCATGGCGATGCCGCGCTCGGCGGGCGAGCGGCGCGTGACATCCCGCCCCCCGATGGCGACGGTGCCCGCGGTCGGCTGCTCCAGCCCGGCGATGAGGCGCAGCGTCGTCGATTTACCGCAGCCGGAAGGGCCGAGCAGGACGGTGAATTCACCCGAGGCGCAGGTAAAGCTGATGCCATCCACCGCCGGCGCACCGTTCCAGACCTTTGTCAGATTGTCGACGACGATTTCCGCCATGTCCCCCGCATCGCTTTTTGCCCATTCTGACTTCAATGAACCGTCCTCGGGCAATGATCGGCGGCTCGATTATTTCTGTTATGCCACAGGCCGAGAATTGGGCACAGGTTTTCTGCGAGCGGCGTAGCGAAGGCTCGCGACGTTTCCGTGAAGCGGCGATGACAGTTCAATGACGGCGCCGCATTCCCGTGACTGCGGGGCGGGTGCGGATGGAGCGTCACCTGATCGCACCGGGAGGATGTGCCGGATGCAATCCCTGCGCGACAATCTGGAGATTGATCAGGGCGATGGAGTGCTGGCACATTCCGCACGCAGACGCTGAGTCTGCGTCCACCGTGTGCCCCGCCTGAGTTTCTCGTGAACGAAGCGACCATCCGCGGCCTGCCCGCGCAGCGCCCGCCCTTCCACCTCGGGGGCGATGCACGTGCCCGTGCCATGCCGGGCCGTGTCAGCGGGGCCCGCCTTGGTGCGGCCGTCCGGGGTGCCGCGGCGCCCTTCGCCAGCCTGGGGAAGCGCTGAATGTCGCCGGGCGAGCTCATGGGCTTTCTGGCGCTCACCTTTGCCGCGGCCTATGCCCAGACCCTCACCGGTTTCGCCTTTGGCCTCATCACCATGGGCGGGGTTGGCCTCACCGGCTTGCTCTCCCTGCCGGACGCGGCACTGATTGTGAGCGTGCTCACGCTCGTCAACGCAACGCAGATGCTGCTCAAGGGCTGGCGTGACGTTGCCTGGCGCGAGTTCGCCTTCGTCATGGCCGCGAGCATGCCGGCGCTCCTTGTCGGCTACTGGCTGCTGGAATGGCTCGCAGAGACCCGGGCTGACGTGCTGCGCGTCGCGCTCGGCGTGGTCATCATTGCGTCGAGCCTGCAGCTCGCCATGCGGCCGGCGCCGCTTGCGCACAAGTCCGGCGTCGCATCATTCGCCTTCTTCGGCGGCATTGCGGGCCTCATGGGCGGCCTGTTCTCCACGGCCGGCCCGCCACTCGTCTACCACTTCTACCGTCAGCCGCTGACGCTGGCGACGATCCGCGAGACGCTCGTCGGCGTCTTCGCGCTCAACGCCGTGTTCCGCATCAGCCTCGTCGTCTTCTCCGGCAATCTGCCGGGGCCCTCGACGCTGACAGGCCTCTTTGCCATTCCGGCCGTGATGGTGGCGACCTTTACCGCCCGACGCTGGCCGCCGCCGATCGCGCCGCAGGTGATGCGGCGCATCGTCTTCGTCCTCCTCTTCCTGTCGGGGGTGTCGCTCGGCGCCCCCGCCGTCCTGCGCCTTCTGGGAGTGCATTGATGACCGTACACGACAAGACAGCGGGCCGCCGCGTGCTCGACCTCAAGGATCCGTCGCTGCTGACGGACAAGGCCTATGTGGCTGGTGAATGGATCGACGCGCCGGACGGCCGGACCATTGCCGTCACCGATCCCTTCGATGGCGCGCTCCTCGCGACGGTGCCAGACCTCGGCCCCGACGTCGCCCGGCGCGCCATCGATGCGGCGCATGCGGCGCAGAAGGAGTGGGCGAAGCGCCCGGTGAAGGAGCGCAGCCAGATCCTGCGGCGCTGGTATGAGCTCATCCTCGCCAATGTGGACGACCTGGCGCTGATCCTGACCTCGGAGCAGGGCAAGCCGCTGGCCGAGGCGCGGGCCGAGATCGTCTCCAACGCCGCCTATCTCGAGTGGTTCGCGGAAGAGGCGAAGCGCATCAACGGTGACATCATTCCCGCCGCCCGACCCGACCAGCGCATCGTCGTGCTGAAGCAACCGGTCGGCGTCTGCGCCGCCATCACGCCGTGGAACTTCCCCAACGGCATGATCACCCGCAAGGTCGGCCCGGCGCTGGCGGCCGGCTGCACCATGGTGCTGAAGCCGGCGGCGCAGACGCCGCTGTCGGCCTTTGCGCTTGCCGTGCTCGCCGAGCGGGCGGGCGTGCCGAAGGGCGCGTTCTCGGTCATTACCGGCGACGCACGGCCCATTGGCGAGGAGTTCTGCCACAACCCGAAGGTCGCCAAGATCACCTTCACCGGCTCGACGGCGGTGGGCCGCTGGCTGATGCGCGAGGCCGGCAACGGCATCAAGCGCCTGTCGCTGGAGCTGGGCGGCAACGCGCCCTTCATCGTCTTCGACGATGCCGATCTCGATGCCGCCGTCGAGGGCGCGATCATCTCCAAGTATCGCAACGCTGGCCAGACCTGCGTATGCGCGAACCGCATCTATGTCCAGGCATCGGTGGCCGAGGCCTTCACCGAGAAGTTCGTGGCCAAGGCGCGCACGCTCAAGCTCGGCCGCGGCACCGAGGAAGGCGTCTCCATGGGCCCGCTGATTGACGAGCGTGCCGTCGCCAAGATGGAGGAGCACGTGGCCGATGCCCTCGCCAAGGGTGGCAAGCTCGTCCTCGGCGGCAAGCGCTCCGAGCTCGGCGGCACCTTCTTCGAGCCGACGGTGATGACCGGCATCACCCAGGACATGAAGGTCGCGAAGGAGGAGACCTTCGCGCCGCTGGCGCCGATCATCACCTTCCGCGACGACGAGGAGGTGATCGCCATGGCCAACGACACGGAGTTCGGCCTGGCCGCCTACTTCTACGCGAAGGACATGGCGCGGGTCTGGCGCGTGGCCGAGGCGCTGGAAAGCGGCATGGTCGGCGTCAACACCGGCCTCCTCGCCAACGAGATGGCGCCCTTCGGCGGCGTCAAGCAGTCGGGCCTCGGCCGCGAGGGCTCGAAGTACGGCATCGAGGGCTTCCTCGAGCTGAAGTACGTCTGCCTCGGGGGCATGTGAACGCGCCGGCGAGGGAAGACTCGGCCCGTGCCTGTGGGCCGGGGCTTCCCCGCTGGTCGCGGTTGACCCCGCCTTGCCGTGAAGGCTAAGCGGGCTTGCGACAGCTTCCCCGTTTCGGAAGCGGCCCTGATCGTTCGCCGGTCGCGCTGTCGGCGCGCCTGGCGCCGCGCAACTGTTGAATGTCCGGTTGAAGGGTGGCGGCAATGCGGTGTGCCTGCCTGCGCGCGACAGCCACGATCCTGTGTGCGCTCGCCTTCGTCGTTCTCGCCGCGGCCCTTGGCGCCCGTGCGCAGAACGGTCCCGGCCGGCCGGGCGGCGAGCTCGTCACGGTCGGTGTCCATGTCAGCCCGCCGTTCGTGATGAAGGACGGCGCGCACTTCGACGGCATGGCGATCGACCTGTGGGAAGAGCTGGCCGTGCGCCTCGGGCGGCCCTACGCCTATCGCGAATACGACACCTTCGGCGATCTCGTCCGGGCGACCGCGGCGGGGGAGGTGGACGTCGCCGTCTCGAACCTGACGGTGACCGAGCAGCGTGCGCAGCAGATCGACTTCACCCAGCCCTGGTTCGACGGCGGGCTGCGTATCATGGTCGGCAGCGGCCCGCGCGCCGGGTTCTGGGATGTCCTCGATGGTCTGAGCGACTCCGGCTACCTGCGCTACTATGCCTGGATTGCCCTGGTCATCCTGGTGGCGTCGGTACTGCTGACGGTGTTCGACCGCCATTTCGACAAGGATTTTCCCCGCCGTTGGCGTGACGGTTTCGCCGAGAGCTTCTACACCGTCATGCAGGTCGCCACTACCGGCCGGCCGCCGTCACGCAAGAACCTCTTTGGCTGGGTGGGCCGCATCTGGCAGGGGCTCTGGCTGGTGGCCGGTGTCGCGGTCCTTGCCTTCGTCACCTCGTCGGTGACGAGCGTCATGACCACGCTGGCGCTCACCAGCCAGATCCACGGCATCCAGGATCTCGCCGGCCGGGCGGTGGGCGTGCTGAGGGACAGCGTCGCGCACGAGTACGTGCGCCGCACGGGCCTTGACCACCGCGCCTTTCTCAGCATCGAGGAGGCCGTCGCGGCCCTCGGCGAGGGGAGCGTTGCGGCGATCGTCGAAGACGCGCCGGTCCTCGAATATTTCGCCCACACCCGGCCTGGTGCCGGGGTGCGCGTCGTCGGGCCCCTCTTCGAGCCGGACAAGTATGCCTTCGCAACGCCGCACGGCAGCGACCTTCGCCGCCCGTTGACCGTCCAGCTCCTCGCGGCCCACGAGCGCGGCGACATCGCCCGGCTGCGGACGAAATACTTCGGCAGCGGCTCCTGATCCGCCTCAGGCCACGTCGGGCGGCACCAGCTCGCCGAGCATCGTCGGCAGCAGCTCCGAGACCGTCGGGTGGATGTGCATGGCACGCTGCATCACGTCGCAGGGCGCCCCGGCATACATGAGGGTGAGGATGGCGTGGACGACCTCGTCGCAGCCGACACCGAGGAGCGCCGCGCCGAGGATGCGCCGATCGGCGGCATCGACGAGGATCTTCATGAAGCCGAGCGCCTCGCCTTTTTCCACGGCCCGGCCGACACGCGTCATCGGGCGGCGGGCGACGAGATAGGGCTTGCCGGTCCTGCGCGCCTCGGCTTCCGTCATGCCGACGCGGCCGAGGGGAGGGTCCGTATAAAGGCAATAGGCCGGGATGCGGTCGCCGACACGGCGCGGGTCGCCGTCGAGCAGGTTGGCGGCGACGATCTCGAAGTCGTTGTAGGCGGTGTGGGTGAAGGCGCCGCGGCCGTTGCAGTCCCCCAGCGCCCAGACGCCCTCGACATTCGTCCGCAACTGGTCGTCGACCTTGATGTAGCCCCGCTCGTCCGTCTCGATGCCGGCTGCCTCGAGGCCGAGATCGTCGGTGTTGGGCCGGCGCCCGGTGGCGATGAGCAGATGGCTGCCCGCGATCTCGCGCGCCGTGTCCGCGCGGCGGAGGGTGACGGCGATGCTGCCCGTCTGCCCGGACACGCGGATGCATTCCGCCCCGGTATGCAGCGCCACGCCCTCGCTCTCAAGAATGTCCGCGACGGCAGCCGAGATGTCCTCATCCTCGCGCGGGATGACCTGCGGAGCCATCTCGACGACGGAGACGCGGCTGCCGAAGCGCCGGTACATCTGCGCGAACTCGAGGCCGATGTAGCTGCCGCCGATGATGACGAGATGGTCTGGCAGCTCCCCGAGCTCCATCATGCCGCTGTTGGTGAGGTAGGGCGTGTGCTCGAGGCCGGGGATCGGCGGCGCTGCGGCACGTCCGCCGACGTTGATGAAGATGCGCCCGGCCCGCAGCATCGTTCCGCCCACCGCGACGCTGTGCGGGCCGGTGAAGCGCGCGTGCCCCTCGATGACGGTGCAGCCAGGCAGCCCGCGAACCCAGCTTTCGACGCCGGCGCGCGACCTGCCCGATATGTCATCCTTGCGCGCTTTGACGCCCGCCATGTCGACGGCGATCTCGCCGCGGATCGTCACGCCGAAATCGGCGGCGCGGCGCGCCATGTGCGCGGTGTAGGCGCTTGCCACCAGCGCCTTCGTCGGGATGCAGCCGGTGTTGACACAGGTGCCGCCGAAGAACTTGCGCTCGATGACGGCGAGCCGCATGCCTGCCTGCGACAGCCGGGCGGCGAGGGCAGGGCCGGCCTGGCCCGTGCCAATGATGATGGCGTCGTAGTCGTGCATGGCGGCGCTCCTCCCGTAGTGTCCGGGTGGGCGGCGTCGGCGCCGCCATGCGTCCGGGCATGTCCGCGGCGCCGGCCGGCCGATCCTGCCAGCCTCTCACAAGACGCCGGCAGGCGCCACCGGGCCGTCTCCCGTGCTGTCTGCGCCGCCTGAAGGATCGGGCAAGGAATGTGCAGGATGTGGCAGGCACCGGCGGGCACGGCGCATCATATCGACGTCATTCCGATAACAGGGGATGACGACATGACGATTGCACTCATCACCGGTGGGAGCCGCGGGCTCGGCCGCAGCGCGGCCCTGCATCTGGCGAGGAACGGCGTCGGCATCGTGCTGACCTACCAGAACAACGCGACGGCGGCCGAGGAGGTCGTCGCCGCGATAGCGGAGGATGGCGGGAAGGCCGTCGCGCTGCAGCTCGATACCGGCCGTGTCGCCACCTTTCCCGCCTTCGTGGAGAAGCTCGCCGCGGCGCTGCGGCAGCATTGGGAACGCGAGACCTTCGACATCCTCGTCAACAACGCCGGGCACGGCGTGCACAAGAGCTTTGCCGAGACGACGGAGGAAGAGTTCGACGGCCTCATGGCGGTGCATTTCAAGGGCGTCTTCTTCCTCACGCAGGCGCTTCTGCCCATGGTCGCGGACGGGGGGCGCATTCTCAACGTCTCCTCCGGCCTTGCCCGGTTCAGCCTGCCGGGCCATTCGGCCTATGCCGCCATGAAGGGCGCAGTCGAGGTCCTGACGCGCTATCTCGCCCGGGAACTCGGGCCGCGCCGTATCGCCGTCAACACCATCGCCCCCGGTGCGATCGAGACGGACTTCGCCGGCGGCGCGGTGCGCGATCGGCCGGAACTCAACCGCATGGTGGCGGAGATGACGGCCATGGGCCGCGCCGGATTGCCGGACGACATCGGTGCCGCGGTGGCAGCGCTGCTCCTGCCCGGCACGGGCTGGATGACGGGCCAGCGCATCGAGGTCTCTGGCGGCCAGTTGCTCTGATCGCCCGGGTGGCGGTGCCTGGCGGGGTGATGCATCTGCCAGGCGCACGGACCATGGGCGCTTCTGCGGCTTCCGCGCCATGACACTGGCCCGGACAGGGAGTAGCATCAGCATCTGTCCTGCCCGGGAGCTGCAGCCATGCAGGAGATGCCCGCCTCCAAGGCCTACCGTCTGCTCGAGTCCGGGCCCGTCGTCCTCGTCGTCACCGCCCGCGACGGCAAGCCGAACGTGATGACGATGGGCTTCCACATGGTGATGCAGCATGCGCCGCCGCTGATCGGCTGCATCATCGGCCCGTGGGACTACAGCTTCCGCGCCCTGCGCGACAGCGGCGAGTGCGTCATCGCCATCCCCACGGTCGATCTTGCCGAGAAGGTCGTCGACATCGGCAATTGCTCCGGCGAGACCACCGACAAGTTTGAGACCTTCGGCCTCACCTGCGCTCCTGCCCGCGATGTCGCGGTGCCGCTCATTGCCGACTGCCTCGCCAACATCGAGTGCCGGGTGGCGGACACGAGCCTGGTGGACCGCTACAACCTGTTCATCCTTGAGGCGGTCCGTATCTGGATCGATGCGGACCGCAGGGAGCGGCGCACGCTGCACCACCGGGGTGACGGCACTTTCACCATTGATGGCCGCGTCATCGACCTGCGGGAACGGATGGTGAAGTGGAAATACCTGCAGGACTGAGCGGCTGGCCGGCACGTCGGCCTCACAGGGTGGTCGGTCAGCCGACGTCCTGCAGAGGCGCGGCCCCGAAAATTTCGTGCAGCAGGGTGATGAACGGCCCGGCTTCCGGCAGGGCGTAGGGGCCAATAGCGGTCACCGCGATGCCCGGCGTCCATGAGTTCATCACCGCCGCCCCTGCGAACGAACTGACCTTCTCAAGCGTGACCGCCTCCTCGCGCTGCGGGATGCCGGAGCGCTGGAGCTGCCGCTGAAGGATGCCCATCGTCGTGCCGCGCAGCATCGGTGCCTTCGGCCAGATGACGGCCTCTCCGTCCCAGAAGGCGAGATTCCAGATGGTGGCCTCGCTCAGCCGTTCGTGACGGTCGTAGAAGGCCGCGTCGTCAAAGCCCTGGCGTTTCGCCTCGTGCAGGAAAAGGGTCTTGCCGATCTCGCCGACGTGCTTGATCGCGGCGAGCGGCCGTTCGTATTCGACAGCTGCAAGCCTGAGTGGTCCCTTGGGGCCGTTCGACGGCGCGAAGGTTCGCACCAGAACCGCCAGTTCGCCCTCCATGCTGTCCGCCGTGAACTCGCCCTTCGGTGAAAAGACGGTGGCGGTGAGGGAAAGGTCCTCCGGCCCCGCTGCGATCGCGGCCGCAATGCGGGCCTCGACCTCAGCGTCGGGCAGCGCCCGCCTGAACAGCGCCATCGACGCCTCGCGCAGACGCGCCAGATGCAGATCGAACCCCCGGACCTTGCCGCCGCGGACCTGCATTGCCGTAAAATGGGCAAAGCCTGCGAAGGCCAGCGGCACAAGCTCGCTGGCGGCGGCCGGACGGCCGTTGATCCACGCCCCGTAAGTTTCGGCAGCCATGCTGTCGCCCCTCGTTGGTCCATCGATGAGCAACGGGCTTAGAGTCTGACAGTGCTGTCAGAGTCAAGGCGCAAGGCGCGAGTTGAGGAACGCGGCCGCGCTCGAAAAGACGAAAATTCAGGTGAGGTTCACTTCCTCGTGGTAGGTGTCTGTCACCGGGCCGGAGGCGCGGCGGGCGCGCGAGGCTGCCCCTCCGGGCGGCAGGAGCGACGGGACGATGTCTTTGCAACCGATGACCGAGATGGAGCGGGAGACGCGGGAGTCGCCGGAGGCGGTGGCGCGGCTTCTCGACGCCAGCCTCGGTGACCTGATCGGCCTCGGCCGTCGCCTGTCTGCCCTGGCGCCGCCGGTCGTCGTCACCTCGGCGCGCGGCACCTCGGACCATGCGGCGGGCTATCTGAAATATCTCCTCGAGATTGCCACCGGCACGCCAGTGGCCTCGCTCGGGCCGTCGCTCGCCTCGGTCTACGGGGCACCCCTGCGTCTGCACGGCAGCGTGCTCTTCACCATCTCCCAGTCGGGCCGCAGCCCGGACATCGTCGCGCTGCAGGATGCCGCCAGGGCAGCCGGCGCGCTGACGGTGGCGCTCGTCAATGTCGCGGACAGCCCGGTGTCCAAGGCGGCCGATGTCGTCATCCCGCTGTGCGCCGGCGTCGAGCGCAGCGTCGCGGCGACAAAATCCTTCATCGCGGCCGGCGCTGCCGCCGCCGCTATCGTCGCGGCCTGGGCCGGCGACGAGCGCCTTCTCGATGCCGTCTACGACCTGCCGCGCAGCCTCGCCGGGGCGCTGGTGGCCGACTGGTCCCTTCTGGAGGCGCCGCTGTCGGCTGCCGCATCTTGCTACATGGTCGGCCGCGGGCCGGCGCTCGCCATCGCGCAGGAGGCGGCGCTGAAGAGCAAGGAGACGGCAGCCATCCATGCCGAGGCCTTCTCGACGGCCGAGATCATGCACGGGCCGTTGCGCCTTGTGGGCGAGGATTTCCCGATCCTCGCCTTTCTGCCCGAAGACAAGGCGGCGGAGGCTGGGCGCGCGGCCCTCGAGCGCCTTGCTGCTGCCGGCGGCCGGGTCTTTGCCGCCGCCACGGCCCATGCGCCCGGCCTGTGCGTGCCCGTGGCCAAGACCGGTCACGCCCATCTCGATCCGCTTTCCATGGCGGTATCGTTCTACCGGCTGATCGAGAAGGTCAGCCGGCTGCGCGGCTTTGAGCCTGACAACCCGCCGCATCTGCGCAAGGTCACGGAAACGCACTGATGTCCCTCACCGCCATCGTCGGCGCCCGCGTCTTCGACGGGGACCGGATCCTCAACGAGGCTGCCGTGCTCGTCTCGGACGGCACTGTCCGCGACGTGGTGCCGGTGCGGGACGTGCCCGCGCATGCCGAGCGCCGGGTGCTCGACGGCGGCCTGTTGGCACCGGGTTTCATCGACTTGCAGGTCAACGGCGGCGGCGGCGTCATGCTCAACGACGGCCCGAGCGCGGAGGCGATGGGGCGGATCGCGGCGGCGCACCGGCCCTTCGGCACGACGGGGTTGCTGCCGACGCTCATCACGGACACGCCCGAGGTGACGCAGGCGGCCATCGATGCGGCCGCGCAGGCGGCGGGGCGCATGCGGGGCGTGCTCGGCCTTCACCTCGAGGGGCCGCATCTGGCGCCGGCGCGCAAGGGCGCGCATCTGGCTGCGCTGATGCGCCCGCTGACCGAGGCCGACGTCGACCGCCTGGTCGAGTCGCGGGAGCGCATCGGCGTGCTCATGGTGACCGTGGCGGTGGAGCAGGCGCCGCTGCCGCTCATCCGTCGCCTCGCTGATGCCGGCGTCATCGTGAGCCTCGGCCATACCGACGCCGGCTATGACGCGGCGCGGGCCGCCATGGATGCCGGCGCGCGCGCGGTCACCCACCTTTTCAATGCCATGAGCCAGCTCGGCAGCCGGGAGCCTGGCATGGTCGGTGCCGCCCTTGCTGCGGGCAACGTCTTCTGCGGCGTCATCGCGGACGGCCATCACGTGCATCCGGAGAGCCTGCGCGTGGCGCTGGCGGCCAAGCGCGGGCCGGGGCGGCTTTTCCTCGTCACCGATGCGATGGCGTCGGTCGGCTGGAGCGGTGACAGCTTCGTCCTGGGTGGGCGCACTGTTTATCGCCGCGGCGGCCGGCTCACGCTTGCGGACGGAACCCTCGCGGGTGCCGACATCGACATGGCGAGCGCGGTGCGGTACGCGGCGCGCGATCTCGGCCTCGGGACGGAGGAGGCGCTGCGCATGGCCTCCCTCTATCCGGCGGAGCTGATCGGCGACAGGCGCCGCGGCCGGCTGCACCGCGATGCCATCGCGGAGATGGTGCACCTCGACGACGATCTTCGTGTGCGCGACGTTCTCGCGTTCTGAGCAGCGCCTGGGGGGTCGGCGGCCGATGATGTGCGCTGGCGCACATCGCGGCCGGCCGGCGCCGATTAGCCGTTCCAGCGCCGATCCGGGAGCTGGGCGCGTGGTCCGCTCTCGGTGCCCCCCACCCACGGGCCTGCTCCCGGACCGGTGCGGCGTCCATCCTGCTAGCCGATGTGCGGGGATAGGGCGCGCAGCCAGGTGGCGACCGCCACGGCCCCGCCGTCCGGGACGCCGACCGCCCTCTGCCCGAGATAGGCAGCGCGGCCGAGCCTCGGCGACATCGACGAGGTGGCTTCCGCTCCCCTTTCCGCCGCCGTGACGCAGGCCTGCCAGGCATCGGCGACGGTCGATCCGTTCCTGCGCGCCTCGACCCAGGCCCGATGCGCCGGCACCAGGGCGTCGACCATGGTCCGGTCGCCGGGCCTGGCGCCACCGATTTCCATGACGGCCTCCACCGCGGCGGCGAAGGCCGCGTCCCATGCCGCGGCATCGGGCACCGGCCTGCCGGCGACCTGCCGGCTCGCCCGCAGGAGTGCCGTGGCGTAAAAGGGCCCTGAGCTGCCCGCAATCGCCCGGCGAAAGGCGTTGCCGACCGCAGCGAAGGCGGACTCTGGGGTCGCCCAGGCGCTGTCCGGCAGGGCCCTGATCGCTTCCGCCCCGCGTCGCATGCTGGCACCGAGATCGCCGTCGCCCGCCTGGCCGTCCAGCTCGGTCAGCCTTGCCTCGGCCGCTTCGAGGGCCGCTGCGACGGCATGGGCTGCCTTCCTCAGCCTGTCGCTCAGCGGTCCGGGCGCGGCCTCGCCCGCGCCCGTCTCGCTGCCGCTTGCCTTCGACACCACCTTGCGCTCCGCCCGCACGGGCTGGCCCGGCACCCAGGCCGGCGCCTGCGCCGGGGCGTCCAGCAACGCGAGCCGCTCGTCGTCGAGCGCGAGAACCGACAGGGAGCACCCCGGCATGTCGAGCGCTGTCAGGAAGTTGCCGCACCAGGCCCGGTCGACGACGATGCCGTGTTCCCTGAGGCAGGCGAGCGCCCGCCGCGCCACAATGGAGAGCTCCATCGGCGGCGTCGCGCCGAGGCCGTTGACGAGCAGCGCGACCCGTGCATTCCGCCCGAGCTTGCGGTCAGCGAGGATGGCGCCGAGGATCGTCTCGACAATCTCGTCCGCGCTCCTGATGGGGCAGCGCTCGACGCCCTTTTCGCCATGGATGCCGAGCCCGAGCTCGATCTCGTCCTCCCCGAGAGAGAAGCCCGGTGCGCCGGCGGCTGGCACCGTGCAGGCGCCGAGCCCGACCCCCATCGTGCCGAGGGCACCGGCAGCCTCACGCGCAAGGCGTGCCACCTCGGCCAGCGGCTTGCCCGCCTCTGCCGCCGCGCCCGCCACCTTGTGCACGAGTACGGTGCCGGCGATGCCGCGGCGACGGTCCTCCGCAACGAGATCGCGCAGCGACACGTCATCGGCGACCACCACGATCTCGACAGGGATCCCTTCCTGCCGGGCGAGCTCGGCGGCAAGGCCGAAGTTCAGGCGGTCGCCCGTGTAGTTCTTCACGACGAGGACGGCGCCCGCGGGGCCGGCCGAGGCACGGATCGCGGCAAGGACCGCATCGACGCTGGGCGAGGTGAACACATCGCCGGCGACGGCGGCCGTCAGAAGGCCGGGGCCGACGAAGCCGCCGTGGGCTGGTTCATGGCCGCTGCCGCCTCCCGAGATCACGGCAACCTTGCGCTCCGCGGGGGAAGGCAGGTCGGCCCTGAGGACGACCGCCTCGCCGTCGAGGAGCGCCAGCCCCGGGTTGAGATCGACCAGCCCCTCGAGCATCTCGCGAACGACATTGCGGGGGTCGTTGATGAGCTTCTTCATTGGACCATCCTATTTGCCGGGCGGCGGATTAGAGCGCAGAGCGGCGGCCGGCGGCAATACGTTCGGCAGCCGCAGAGACCGGCGGCAGGCACGAGCATCAGCGGAGCGGATTGCACGTCTGCCGCGTGCCGGCCACGAGTGCCTTCAGCTTCCGCACGGCGCTGTCCGGGCTCGTCAGCACCTTCCTCCCGCTCGCTGCGGAAACGGCGGATTGCGCCCTGGCCATCGAGAACTGGGCCAGCATCACGACATCGCAACCCGCCAGATGCGTAGCTGCCTCCGCGAGAAGCGCGTCATGGCGCTCACCATTCCCGGCTTTCAGCGCCGCCATCGCTTCGGGCACACAGCGGCTTTCGAGGCGGGCATCGCAACGCCCGAGCGCCGCCGCCAGCATCTCGAATTCCTCCGTCATGGAGGCGACCGAGGGCGTGAAGGTGGCGAGCATGCCGACACGGTCCCCGGCCTCCAGTGCTTCCGCGAACATGGCCTCGTTGGGCTTGAGCACCGGCACGGGCGCGCGCCGGGCGAACGCCTCAATGGCCGGGCCGAGGGCGGAGCAAGTGAAGAGGATCCCCGCGGTATTCGCGGCAAGCGTGTATGTGCCGAGCTCACCGATGCGCCGGTACATGTCGGGAGAGAGTCCTGTCTCCATCGCACGGTCGACGCTCAGCCGGTCGTCGAGCAAATGCATCGGCTCGGCTTCGGGCCAAAGCTTTCCGAGGGCGGCTTCGATGGGCTCGATCGCCTCCCTGACCGCATGCACCAAGGCTATCCGAGGCCGCATTCAGGTGTCTCCAAAACAGTCGCCGCTTTCCCCGTCGCCCGTCCATTGGCTCATCCAGGTGAGCCCGTCGACCGTGCCGGCTCGCGGGACATACTCGCATCCGAGCAACCCGCCATATCCCGCCGCCCGGGCCTGCCGGATCGCCCGAAAATCGATCCATCCGGTGCCGGGCTCATGGCGGCCGGGTTCGTCTGCCAGGTGTATGTGGGCGATCCGACGGCTTTCGGCAGCGATGACCGCTGCCGGATCGAGCCCTTCACGGTAGCCGTGGAACACGTCGAAGAGCATCCCCACATTGGGCCGCCCCAGCTCGGTGATGGCCCTCAGGGCATCGCCGGTTCGCGCGATGGCGTATCCCGGCAGCGTGCCGGGGCCGATCGGCTCGATGAGGACGGTGAGGCCCCGCTTTTCCGCCTCTTCAGCGACGAAATGGAGATTGTCGAGATAGGCTGGCCAGAGGGCCTCGAGCGTCGTCCCTTGGGGCAGGACACCGGCCATGGGATGGACCATGTGGCAGCCGATCTCCGCCGCGTAATCAAGGCCCGCGAGCGCACCATCGCGGAAGCGGCCTCGTGCGTCGGGAAGGGCGGCGAGCCCCTTTTCCCCGCGACTGGCATCACCGGGGGCCAGTCCCATCTGGGCGAAGACGACCCCGGCATCGGCCAGCAGCTCCCGCATCCTCGTCGCGGGGATCTGCATCGGGGCGGGATGCTCCACCGCGACGAACCCCGCCCTGCCGGCAGCGGCGATGCGCTCTGGCAGCGACAGTTCGGTGAAGAGATAGCCGACATGGGCGCTGAACCGCGCAGGGTATCCGGGTGAGGATGCCATCACCGTCACTCTCACCCGGCCTCGGCGAAAGTCTCCTGACGCCGCTTGCGCAGGCTCGGCAGGGCGATGACGGCAATCAGGATGACGGCGAGGCCGAGAAGTGTCGCACTGATCGGGCGCTGAATGAAGATGAGCGGATCGCCGAAGGACAACATCATGGTCCTGCGGAAGTTCTCCTCCATAAGCGGTCCGAGGACGAATGCGAGAAGAAGCGGGGCGGGCTCGAACCTGAACTTGTAGAGGATGTAACCGAACAGACCGAACACCAGCAGCATCACGACGTCGAACACGGCGTAATTGATGGTGTAAACGCCGATGCAGCAGAAGACGAGAATGGCCGGATAGAACAGCCGATAAGGGATGCTTAGCAGGCGCACCCAGAGCGGAAGCATCGGGAGGTTGATGACGACCAGCATGAAGTTCCCGATGATCATGGAGGCGATGACGCCCCAGAACAGCTCCGGATTGTTCGTCATCACCTGCGGGCCCGGCTGGACGCCGTGGATCATTATGGCTCCGGCCATGAGCGCGATGACGGCATTGCCAGGAATGCCCAGCGTCAGGAGCGGGACGAAGGAGGTCTGCGCGCCGGCGTTGTTGGCTGACTCGGGCGCGGCCACACCTTCCACCGCTCCTTGGCCGAAGAGATGCCCGTTCGGCGACAAGCGTTTCTCGACACTGTAAGCGGCAAAGGAGCTCAGCATCGCGCCGCCGCCCGGTAGCAGGCCGAGGATCGACCCGAGCGTCGACCCGCGCAGGGCCGGCTTCCAGCTGCGCCGGAAATCCTCCCTCGTCGGCCAGAGGTCTCGGAACCGAGTCTTCAGCGTCTCACGTGGCTCGGGCGACTCGAGGTTCCGGATCACTTCCGACACCGCGAAGATGCCCATCGCGAGCGGAACGAAGTCGATCCCGTCCATGAGCTGCGGCAGGCCGAGGGTGAAGCGCAGGGCGCCCGAATTGACATCGGTACCCACCATTGAGAGCAGCAGTCCGAGGGTAATCATGCCGAGGGCCTTCAGCACGGAGCCGCTGGCGAGCACAATGGCGGCGATCAGGCCCAGCACCATCAGCGAAAAGTATTCGGTGGCGCCGAAGGCGAGCACAAACCCGGCCAGCGGCGGAGCCATCAGCACGAGGTGCCGTCGCGAGCTGTGTTGAAATTCGGGTGGCGCGATCTCCAGCATAGACATCGTATTGGGTCAGGCGGCGAGGTCAATCGTCTCCTTTGCGGCTGATGCTTGTGTCAGCGTCTTCCAGCCGTCGACCTTGCGCATGGTGATCTGACCGGACGCCAGCAGGGCCCAGAACAGCATGGCGGCGGTGGCCGCCGAGGGCAGCACCGTCTGGG
>Ga0207748_1000542_pt1 | contig 20839 bp, 16 predicted proteins | sample HigsolmetaGSP13D_FD_184841 | JGI IMG/M metagenome (GOLD analysis project Ga0207748, IMG submission 184841) | High solid enriched microbial communities from the Joint BioEnergy Institute, USA - SP1-3-D (SPAdes) | ecosystem: Engineered > Bioreactor > SSF (Solid state fermentation) > Aerobic >...
AACTGCTGAATCTGCTTGTTTTGCTTGTTTTGGTGGCATATTTGTAGTTGAAGTTGATGAATATGTCGCGTTGGTTGGTTACGTGGCCCGCTCGGTGTCCTGGCCCGCTCGGTGTCCGATTACGTTACAGCTAATGCTGACTAAGCCACTTAGGGGGGTCGCAAAGAGTTTTGACCCACACCACCGTAAATGTACAACTAAAGAAAGTGGAGAGACACGCAAAATAGAACATATCGTTAATTCAAAAATTAATCACGGAAGAACTGCACCGATCTAGAGAGTATCATCGTTTCTACTGTACAGTACATACAACTGCGCAATTGTGTCCGAGTCCGCCTGTTCCAACACAACATGCGCATGTCCGCGATTAGCGGGGAGAGAAAAGCCAATACCATTCCAACGCCATTTCCATGCCTATGCAAAATTTCCTGTATACCATCCTTTTGCGGAGAGATGCATGTACAGTAGGTCAGCCACGCCCATCTTTCTTCTGTTGTGAAGAATCCGCTGCTCCGTTAGCTGGACCTTGATCATCTCCCTCGAATACTAGCCCGAGATTCTTAAAGTCGTCAGGGGCCATCAGGTTCCTAGTCGAAAGACAGAAAGTTAATTAGCCTTTATGACTCATCGAAATCACCTGTCTCATTGAAATGCACGGTCGAGGCTCCAAAGAGATCATCCTAGAGTCGGAACCATATTCCCTTTGCGAGCTCGGAGAACAATAATAGTCCAATGGGATGAGCCTTCGACGCCAATGATAAGAGGAGCCTTACTTTTCCATGCGGCAGCTCAAATATCCCTTAGCTAGCTTGCGACATTCCTCAGCATTCACACCTTTTTGTGATTTCAAACACTGCAGATACGTGGATATGAGGTGTTTGCATTCTCCTATAGGATGGAGAGATAATATTAGCTCCCGCATTCTAGGCACATTGCTTCTTTAGGCATCCATTTTGATCGAAGGCGTGGAACGATGGCTTGTCCGGATGTGACAGCGGTGGGCTATCTAGTCAGGACCGGGTGCGGAAGCGCAGGGGACAGATACCATCATGGTCAAGAGGAAAACTCCCGCGCTCGGGCCTTCATCATGTCAGATCATCAGCTGTGTTTCTCCATAATAGAAACGTCGGACTGAAAAGCCACCCCATGCAACCCCATCCAAACGGAAGAGACAGGCGGCCATGGTAGAACTCACGGAGTAGGCTTGAAATTGACAGCACTGCCACCAGGGGCTCCGAAACTCATTTCGTCGTAAAATAGCCTCTGACTGGGAATATATTATATACAATATTAGATCAGAGGTTCAATCTCCGGTTTTGGTGTGGTCCAAAACAGCCCAGATGCTGCCGTCGCCGTTCCTTCTCGGACTACCTAGCCTTCGACTCTGCCGGATAAACGCAGGATTCAAACACATCAAAACATGCAAACATCACTAGCTCCGTACCGTCGCCCTTTTGAGACCTCCGCCCAAGTATCCAGGATGCTGCTGACTTGCGGATATGGAAGGGAAAGTTCCACATAACAGCTTGTTTGCCTTGATGAGATACAAATTATAGGCCGGCACTACGCTGCTGTGCAAACAGACCACGGCAAGCGGAATGCACGACTCGGTTCTAGTGCGGAGTCGCTATGCATCTATCACTCAAGTCGTGTAGAAATGACTCTTATCACGGAGGTATGACTCGTTCTCTCAACTGCGAGTAGAGGATAGTTCCGGTCAGTCCGAAAACTGGATGTAATCGCATGTAACTACCTAACGTACAGTACATCTCTGCATAGTAGTCGCCAGGAGGCCTCCCCCTCGGTTTTATATATCTATGACGTCCGAGCCCACCACTTGAAATTCTCTTCCAAATGGTCATCTCATTCCAGCATTTTAGAAGCTTCTAAACTTTGAGTTCTGTTCCGTCACAGAACGGCATCCCTCTACCTTAACCCGTGCAAGTCCACCTTACGTACCTTTTCCCTAACTGCCTCTTCCAATATGCCCATGTCAGTCCATCCGTTCCACCCTGTTTGGACGGCGTTTCCGGATAACACCATTGTTCCAACGGTATTGACTTAATTGATTTATAGGAAACTTGAAGGCAGCTGCCAATGTGGCGGCGTTCAGTTCTCCCTGGAGTCTCACACCCCCGTGCCGTATCAGCTCTGTGCATGCAGCATCTGCCGTAAAGTTGGCGGCTACAACGGCTGCGTGAATCTGGGCGGCATTGCGGACACCCTCAAGATCACAAAGGGGAGGGATCTTATCAAGTACGTTAATCTTGACGATGGGAATCTAGCGCCTCATGGGCATTCTGGACTAGTGGAAGACCCCAACTGACGGCCGATTGTCGTAGGAAATACACTGCCATCAAGGATCGCGGCAAGCCCAATCAGCAACGATGTTCATCCGAGCGAAACTTCTGCTCTAACTGCAGCACTATGCTCTGGCTTTGGGATCACCACTGGCCTGAGCTCATCCACCCCTTTTCGTCAGCTATCGACACCGAGCTGCCAACGCCGGATGAAATGGTCTGCATTATGGAAAGTTCTAAGCCATCCTGGGTGCGCTGGCCCGAAGGGAAGAAGAGCGTGCATAGGCTCTACGGTGAGGACAGCTTGGAGGAGTGGCATAAGATGCATAACCTGTTTATAGAGTAGATCGTTGATTTGCTACAGTGAAGACCTTACTCGTAGCGAGAAGGGAAGCAAATTGGGGATCGAGCAGGACTCTTGTCATTCGATGTGTATTGCAATCTAAAAGATAGAGCAAACATCCATTGCTACTAGGTACAGGTACGGGACAAAGAGGGAAAGGTGATGGAGAATTATTCATGAATTCGTATTTCTAAAGTATCCACTATCCCTTCTGAACAGCTGTTAGCTCGTGTCATAGTAGAGCGACATAACAATCAAAGTGAAGTAAGGATACAAGATCAGGTCTCCAAGATGAAATTTTTCTTCTTCAACGTAGAACTCGGTAAGAACACAGCGAACAACAGTTCATCAGGAAAGGCAAGGGGATGAAAAGGTCAGGGATCCGGGAAACAACTTACAGATTACACTACTCTTTTACTATTAATCATATGGTCAATTCCTGTAAAAGCCCGCATAAAGTCAGTCATCGGACTCGAACAAATACGTATAAGAGGATACAAGGCACTGAAGGGTAATCTATAGTCAGGCTTCGAGCCTACCTGTCAGCCAATGTACAAGCGCAACTTGTGGGTGTCAAGGAAGTTGACATACCTCATTAAATCAGATTTTTCAGTGTTTACGTTCATCTCCAGACACAAATGTGTCCAGTCAAACAGTGTGAATAACCGCTCATCATGGAACATAATTAAAGCCAACTTATGGGAAATGAACGAAAGAGTTTAGAAGAAGTACCTATTTCGCGGAGTTAGTGGCTGTTTCGCAGAGTCCAATGCCGACATAGCAGGGAATGATAGAGACGATTAATCAGGTGACGAGTTTTCAACAAGCACTTCACCTCCCCAGCACCCGCAAAGTTTGTACGCTTTGCTTGTAGTGGATGAGGGCAGATGAATACGTTCTGTCCGCCCGTTCGTTCAAGGCTTCTTCATGTAAGGGCTTGGGTGAGGTGTAGGATTGTGAGAGGTACAGGGACAGAGTGTGTAGTACCTAACCAGACCATTGTCAGCTCATGAACATAGAAAAGATAACTCAATGGTCGGAGCAGAGTAACAGGATTGGAACGTTATCAGACAAGGCTGAAACTTGAGATAATGACAGATTCCACATGGGTATTAAGTTTGAGGAATGCCTTTTGCATGTCATAGGGGTCATCACACGAGAGGGGGAGATAGGCGGGAAAGATGGGCAAATACCTTTTCCAATAAAATGGTATTTCATTAGCCATTAACTACGGAAAGCATTCTTATCAGAGGGCCCTAGACGCGCAACAGTTAGCATGCTTTCTCTCGCAAAGACATGTGCATGAGAAAAAGTGAGAGAAGAAGCATCAGCATAATTCTAGAGCTTTTTTTTGGTAGTCCCTCATGGTCATAGGATTTGGATTGTTCGAAAGAAAATCATCACTTGGGGTCAGAGAGATGGATCGGGAGGGGTCAGCTCACTCAATAGCAAGTTAAGTCCTCAATGGAGGAAGATATGAAGTTTAAAACCTGCGCAAGAAAAAGAAAACATTGGGAGTAGGTCGACAGAGTTGTCGACCATACTCGTGCGAAATATTTTGACGGGGAAAGAAAATAATGTGGGATGCGACAAAATTTTATAGGCGGAGAACTCGCTACGGTGTGCGCTACTTACCACAAGTGCAAGTGGAGCGCCAAGGAAAATACTATGTCCGGATGATTCTGAATCTGGAAGTTGTTCTATAGGCACATGTCGTCTTTGTCAGAGCATATATTTTTACTGGCCTTGACTACCTTGAATAAATGATGATATCACCAAGCTGTGCAGTCTTCACTGCTGAACAGCCAAAGCTGCAATGTGAGCTATGGGTGTCCCATGATTCATTTCAATTTGACCGGCTTTATTAACGGGAATTCATCTCTGGCAGCGGATATGATGGACGCCATCAAGAGTGTGATGCTGCAGCACTCCAGCATTGACACCTTAGTCGGACACTACAGTGGGGCGTAAATGTTGATATTTGGAGCGTCTGTCGTGTTAATCCTCCAGAAGCGGTTTGTCCGTTTCGCATGTATTATGAGCCGAGTTGATTGATCCTCGGTGTCCCTGGTGGCTGACTGGAACAATCGATGTGTGTTGATCATCTCCCTTGCGTTTGCGCATTGGACTGGCAGGCCAAGAAATGCAAGAGGGCTGGAGATATGTGCCATGGGAAGGAATGTGATCCCGCCAACAAGAAGTATCAGAGGTCCCTCAGTGAACTGTGGAACGAGCCGCAATGGCAACGAACCTTTTTCTCCAGCAGACTCTGGAGCGGTATATGCAGGAGAAGCCAGTGGTCAGCCAGTTATGTCTTTGACCTACAGTCGATAGGGCTGCGCGTGCCGGTATGTTTCTTCAACAGCGAGTGACAGCTCTGTAGAAAAGTGGTGGGTGAGGAAGCGCCCTGGAATGATCGGACTGCATGAAGCCGGAGCGCCTCGACCGTTGACACGGTCCTGTCCCTGCCGGTTACTACGACCGAAGAGGTGCTAACGATGGATTACGACTATTAACGTGATGGCCGTGTACTGTGGCATGGAAGGGGCATGCCCTCCTGCCCCGGTTCATCTTGACTCCAGGTGTGTCCCGCCACTGTTCTTTCTACGCACTCTCGGCCAAACAATGGATGCGGAAACGGCTCTGAGTCGGGCCATCACATTTGTCTGGACAGAAAAGAGACCGACGATCTGCTTCCTCTGTGTGGGGAACCTAGCCCTCCCACTAGACCATGTCCTCCGAATACCCGGCTCTCTGAGCAGACATTTTGGAATCGCCATGTCAACCATATGAAGGGAGATAAGGATAAATTACAATGCCTGCTCTGTGAATCTGTCAGATACGTCCCCTGAATCATGCCGAATTCGTCCATGGGATTTTTTCCCCGAATACTACAGACTCAGCTGCCTTCAAGACCAAGGTTCGCATGAAAACACATGTTCCGATGAGATAGTCTCTGTAGGCTCTTTTCGTTGGGTCTATGAACTGTGTTATTAACATATTAGAAATAGACCAGCGACACTTCATGTGCTCCACGTGAAGGGCAGATTCCTGATGCTACCTATGTTCCGTCCTTGCATACAGTAGCATCGCTCAGCAATATCTCTTCCGGAGTTTTCCCGAATTTTCCTGCGTTGGAACCCTTGCATTCCGAGTGTAGTCCAGTCACTTTTTTTTGAGTAAATATTTTCGCGACTTCATGCTTTGGCCTCTGGTCTCAAACTGCCTTTTCGCAACGCTGATACCCCCAAAAGCTCTTTTTGCAGCTAGTTAAACTCGGATTGGACCCACAAAAATGAAACAGTGAAACTTCTGAAAATGGTGTCGTGCGATGGACAGGGCGTGGGATGACAGTGTGGTATGCGCCTGTCAAGGTCCTAGGGTGCCCATCAAGGTCCTCACTTCCTTTTCAACAGTGTCGATCGACATTATTGGGATGGAATTGTAGGGGAAGTACCTTTGGAGGCCAGTATTATTTAAAGGGGAGGGCTCTTGTGAAACATGGTCACCTCATTCTTTCGCTTATCCAGCCAAGTCATTATTGAGAGACGATGATGTTGTCGGTGGTGTCCGCAGCCCTCCTGGCGGCTCCTTGGCTGCCGGTGCTCGGCAAGCCGGTACACCAGCATCTGGTCGGGGTGACCACCTCCGAGCTTGTTCGGCCCGGCGAACTCGCAAACATATACCTGGACTGGCACGACAAGCACGAAGGCCCCATTAAAGCCGTCTTTTCTCCTTGCGATGCTCAAGACGGCTCCTCTCAAGGTCAAGTCATTGGAATCCTCTCCAGCCAGAAACACGGCCCTCCCCATCGTTTCGCCTGGGCCGTCCCGGAGGACGCGCATAACAATGGCTGCATCTACATCTACGGATCTGACGGCAATTCCGGAGCGGAACAGCTACTCGGAAAAAGCAATCCCGTCCTCATACGCGAGAATAAGAGAAAGAGGTCCGAGGATCGGCCGCTGCTGCAAGACTTTGATTCACTCGGAGCGTGGTTTGACGGCGTAGCAGCAATCAAGGACAGAGTGGACCGCTACGGGGGCGTCACCTCAGGTCAATGGCAAAAGAACGTATCGATTGCCATCGTTGGAGCAGGTATCTCTGGTCTGGCTACAGCTCTGATGCTTGACAGCGTAGGGCTACATAACTGGGAGATAATCGAGGCCAGCGACCGTGTTGGGGGCAGGTTCAGGACAAAGTACGTCGGCGGGACTCAAGAGTGGGCTGAGATGGGCCCAATGAGGCTCCCTTACACTGTGACGTACAAAAACGGCGAGACTCTCGAGTACACGGACCATCGGATGACATTTCAGCTGGCCGAGGTCCTCAACGAGATGAACGGCAACGACCCCAAATGGAAGATCGACTTCATTCCGTGGATTCAGCATCACCCGAACGAGCTTATCGCCCTTGGCACCGGTAGGCATCCCGATGGAAGGATTCCAACGCGAGCAGAAATTGAGGCGAACCCTAGCCTGGGTAAGCCAGCACCCATGAACACCGAAGAGTACAATCGTACGAAGAAGGCCATGGATGAAATCCTCAAGAAGGAGTCAACGCTCAAGTCATTGCAGCGAGACGTCTGGCGAGCCCATAAGCATGCTATGGACCAGGGCCTAGATGACTGGAGCGAACAGGCAATGATGCGCCATGTCTTCAAAGCCAGCGAAAACGTCACTGATGCGATCTGGACGGAGAGTGACTACGATGTATTTTGGGACGAGATGCACCACAACTCCAATCTCGGCCTGGATGGGAGCAAGGACGCCTTGGGTGAGACGGAGTGGAAGTGTATCGACGGAGGGTTCAACAGGCTCTCGGATGCATTCCTCCCGCACGTCAGCGACAGACTCACGCTCAACAGAAAGATTAGGAAACTGGAGCCTGTGCAAGACAAAGATGGGCGCACCCGTACCAGGCTTTCATGGTACCCGAGCGTCACGAACCGGACTTACGAGTCCAAAGAGTACGACTACACGATCATGGCGGTGCCGTTCACCATGACTAGATTCATGGACCTGCCTAAATTCTCCTCTGTGCTCGACCGTGCGATCAGCGAGGCCGGGCTCCGGTTCAAGTCGGCGTGCAAGGTGGCCCTCCTGTTCTCGGAGCGGTTCTGGGAGAAGGGTGAGCGTCCGATCTTTGGTGGTTACTCGAAACCTCCCAGCGCCGCCGTTGGTGCTCTCTACTATCCCGTCTACGGTCACAACGAGTCGCGGCCGGGCCTGATTATGCACTACCGAGGAGGAGACTGGAGTGACCGATTCGTAAGCTTCTCGGATGAGGAGCATGTTCAGACGGTCCTCGACGCGATTGTTGACTTACACGGAGAACAGGCGAGGGAACTCTATACCGGCCATTACGAGCGACTCTGCTGGCTCCAGGACGAGCATACGGCCACGTCCTGGGCTCGGCCTGATATTGAGCAACACAAGCTTTACATCCCCGCCTACCACCGAACCGAGCACAACACCATATTTATCGGTGAGCACACCGCGCCCACCCATGCCTGGGTTAGCTCCGCCTTGCATTCCTCCGTCAGGGGATCCATCCAGCTGCTTCTGGAGCTCGGTCTGATAGACGAAGCTAAGGAGCTTAACAGCCGCTGGATGGGTAGATGGATCAAGCTGTGATTAGCAGGAAAGCTAGTCGGGCCCCCCTTGACCCACCTCGAACCCGGTGGTTCAAGGTTGACTTCTACCGTTTAGTTTATGACCAACTGGATGCCGGACTGTCCTGCTTGGAGAAATTCACTTTGGAAATACGAGTATCAAATTCCCCTCAGCACTTGAAATCACATTATACATAACGGGAAAATAGTTGTGCGTAAATGATAGCTGTATATACATGACGACTCTATGAAATCCTCTTATTTCATTCTCTTAGGAAGATAGTACGTCGTTGCAAGCGCCCGATTATTGACAATAATCAATCAGGTTTTTTGTGGACTGTGATTACACTTATTTCTTAGGGCACATATGTGATCTCCTTCTATCTGGCGGTAATGCTGCCTAGAAGGGTTGTTCGGAGAGACGGTCAAAAAAGGCCTGAGCACCGACATCTATCGTGTCGAATGTGATGCGGATATTCATCTGATTTGATCCTCCGGGCCAGAAAGGATGGCCAGATCTTTACCTTCAACTTGGATGCCTCTCTGACATCATCATTTCTGTTCAACACGCTCAAGCAGTCTGGAAAAAAGAAATTGTAGGGAAATCCCCTCTGCAAGCCAAATTCTTTCTCTATTTGACGGCTCCAAAACTTTCCAGTGTCCTATTTTCCCTCTTGCTCTTTTTTTAGTTCTCCGTGACGTGACAGCTTTTCCGAGACTTCACTATCGATCCAGTGTAATTAGATGTGGCAGAGGGTTTTTGTAAGGGCCGTCAGGCTTTACAGGCTCACTGAGATTCTGCATCCAAGAGATTATGTCGCTGGATTGGGGACGCTCGGTATCTTTCAAGATAGATTACAGGGTTTTCAGACTCCGCAGAGTGATCTGAGAGGCGTGATTGGCCATACGCTGGTAAACTGCTAGTTTGATATAACCAATAGATCCAGTCTTCCATTGTTTCCTTAGGAGACTAGTGGATGGGAATAGAAACAATGACGTCAGACGGAGTCTCGGATTTAAGGACGATTGTACTGCACTTTAATTGTACTTTACGCAACTACCGGGCAGCTAATTTCAATAACAGTTAATATAAATCACTGATTTCAATAGATATTTCCTATTGCTGCTCACCTGATAGATCATAGGATTCAAGATTTTCATAGTTGCTATACAGTACAACGTTATGGACAGAGAAGCAAGGTGTGACTGTACTAAGTACCGGCGGAATAGGCGACCTGGACTCATTTGCAGCCACAAGAGTCCAACACCATTTGATAGTATAGAAAGACAAAGTAGTCCAAAAAGACTGGATAGTTCAGATAGATTGGGTTCTGGAGGACTAAACAGTCTGATCAGACTAGACAGTCTAAAAAGACCAGACGACGGTGTATTGATCAACCGGACATCCAAGAACAAATACCAATCCATCGTTCTTCTGTCCCATTTCCGATATATTTCTTACAAAAGCATATCTTGCAGTCGCACTGTCAATTGTCGAATACTTGTTCTTCCCGCCTGCTGTTCATCCACTTCCAGAGGAAGCTTTCCGACTCATCCAAACGTCATCGCAGAGAGGCCGAACATGGGATCGCCCAACGCATCAAGAGAACCGCTCTCACTGCGTCAAATTGACGTCGTGTAGCCCCTCACAATGCCAATAACACGAAACGATGAAGCTTCTGTGTCAAACATATAAGTGAGAGTCTTCTGTTCTTCCTAGCCTATCCGTGTAAGAGAGGAGATTTTATCTCTTTCAATTGCGTCTCATTATCCGATCTTTCCTACAATTGAATCGATCAGTCCTTCTTCTCCTGCATAATGGTTGGAGGCACGAGATACAAGCTTAACACCGGGGCGGAGATTCCAGCTCTCGGGTTCGGTACCTGGCAAGATGAAAAGGCGCAGATAAGTGCCGTGGCCGAAGCTATCAAAGCAGGATACCGTCACATTGATACGGCTACAATGTGAGTCTTCCTAGAAATCAGGAAGTCGAGGCGGCTTTGGCATACGTGATAGAGCACTAAAACTTACGAATGTGCAGCTACGGTACCGAGAAAGCTGTAGGAAAGGGAGTCAAAGAGAGCGGCCTGCCTCGCGAGCAGCTCTTTATCACAACCAAGTTTTGGAACAACAGGCATCACCCGGACGATGTCCCGCGGGCTCTCGAGGAATCCCTCAGGGACTTGCAGTTGGACTACGTGGACCTTTTCCTGATGCACTACCCTATAGCCTGGAGACCGGGAGACGACATGTTCCCGAAGGACAGCAATGGAAAGCCAGATGTGGTGAACATTGACTATGTTGACGTATGTGTGTTTCAAATGAGTTCTCTCTCCGTGCCGTCTAATGTGCAGTCTTGCTAAGAAGTGCACCCCATAACGACAGACGTACAAGGCCATGGAGAAGCTCCTACAGACCGGCAAGGTTAAAGCAATTGGTGTTTCGAATTTCTCCAAGGCCGAAATTGAGCGCCTTGTCAGTAACTGCTCAGTCATGCCAGCGGTCCACCAGATGGAACTCCACCCCTGGTTGCAGCAGCGGGAATTTGTCGAGTGGCACAAGGCAAAGGGCATCCATGTCACCCATTATTCGCCTTTCGGAAACCAGAACGAAATCTACGCCGGTCCCAAGCATATTGGAAAGCTCATTGACGAGCCGCTGTTGAACGAAATCGGGAAGAAGTATGGAAAGACCGGAGCACAGGTTGCCCTTGGTAAGTTGTTCACGTTCTTCTGACAAAGAGCATATCAAGGTGCAGATACTGATTTGGTTCTTTCTTTTGAGCATGGGGGATCACGCAGGGTCACTCTGTGCTCTCCAAGTCCAAAACGCCATCAAGGATCAGGGCGAACCTGGAGGGCGACTTCCTGCTCAGCGCCGAGGATATGCAGAAGATCTCGACCATGGATAGGAAGTTGCGATTCAACGACAGCAGCGTGGATTTCGGCTACGTTCTCTTCGCAGACCTCGATGGAAAAGGAAGTACAATGCCTCCGGGTACGACTTGAGTGATCCGCGGCATGGTGCGTGGTTTGGGTAATAAGCACGGAATTATTAGCTCTGCTAGTTACTGTGAGATCTCCGGTGTCAGCAATTATTAAGTGGGTTTTGAGAAATAAAAAGTCACTTGTCCGATCCTGGCTTCAGAAGCGGTCTTTGAGTTGTGAAAAGAGGCATTTTCGTAGCTCTTATCAGAATCCATTGACTCGGGACTAAGAAAGCAAGTCGATTCGAAGCTCTGGTTATGACAAGCCTCGCCGAGACCAAGCCACTCCCGACTTTGTTTTTTAGTCTGTACAGTACACCATCTACAAAATCGCGGGGAAATACATCCAAGTAAGCGCCACAGGCCCAAAGACCTGCAGCAGGAAATAAGATGTGACAGCACCCTGCATTCCTGCGCTCCCGATTCTGTCTGTGGGTTGATGGTTGAGAAAATGGATGCACTGTACTATATACTTGACTTCCTAGGATCGTGGCCCATGTGCGCCAGTGGGAAATCCGAGTGGGCAAAAGAAACTCCAAGGATGCAGTGCTGCGTAAGTCCGTTTCAGGTGCTCAGCCCTCCTTTCGCCCCTAGTTCTTGCGTATTTCAATCTTAACTTCTACTTCGAATCCGACCAAACGATGTGTTCCACCGGGTGAAGTGTTTATTTGACTGCCGGTCTCAAACTCCTCATCCCATTTGTTCTCTTGGCCCCGCGCACTTACGTATATCCTACATATATCCCGTTCCTTCTCCACATTGCTCTAGCCGTACCCCAGACTGGACCTCCAGTTTTCTGAACAGTGCTCGACTGCGAGTCTGCAACAAACACTCTTGCGAGTACCATGTCGGTTGTGAACGGAAGAGTGTCTGAATAGCGCTGATCGAAACAAAGTGTCCATTTCGCAGGGGGAGCGATGGCGCCCGCGGATAGGCTCAGGACCCTGCGCAAGGGGGCTCTGCATATCTCCAAGCGCCTGGTGCTGTCATATGTCATCGACTGGATTCTCATTATGTGCGTCTCCTCTCCATATCTTGCTTCGAAGTTAGCACCCTTGTGTTCCATGCGCTGTCTCTCCTGAGAACTTGGCTTCAACCAACTGACTTGATGATCACCCTTCTGCGCAGAGGCACCGCAGCAGTAGGATACGCATTTGGCACGATCGAACCCAACCACAACCCATTCTCCCTGACAGATTCAAGTATTTCCTTCCCATATGCAGTCCATGAAACTGTGTCCACAGGAGTCCTGGTTCTGGCCGGCCTGGTCGCCCCGGCTGTCATCATCCTGCTCGTCACGCTCATCTTTATCCCCGGTCGGACAGTCAACAAGAACACGCCGCGGTCTCTCATCTGGAAGCGTAAGCTATGGGAATGGAACGCAGGATGGATGGGGCTGGGAGTATCACTTGCTGGAGTGTATGTAGCAACTCAGGGATTGAAGGATCTATACGGGAAGCCCCGGCCGGATCTGCTTGATCGCTGCGATCCAGACCTGTCCAACATTGCCGCTTATGCGGTCAGCGGACTTGGAGAGAGGCTTATGGGAGCCCCGACGTTAGTGACATGGGAGATTTGCCAGAACAAGTCGGATATGCTCAGGGTAGATGGGTTTGCGAGCTTTCCAAGCGGTCATTCGTCCTGTAAGCGGGCTCCTCACGAAGTTAAACGTTCTATTCTACTGATAAATGTCTAATGTCGACAAGTCTCATGGGCAGGACTGACATACCTGACGCTCTGGCTATGTGCCAAATTCTCCATCGCGTTCCCGTGGCTCTCTCACCGGCCGCTTGACCGGAACAATGACTTGCTACCAACGACGGAGTCGGAGTCACGGTATAGCCCAAGCCTGGGTAACGGCGGTTCAGCATCATCACAGTCACCATCATCACCGTCGAGGATCTCGATTCGGGACGAAGGAGCAGCTCCCCCAGTTTATCTGCTCATTCTCATGCTCGTACCCCTGGGCGTCGCAGCCTTCATCTCCGCCTCCCGCTGGTTCGACCACCGGCACCATGGCTTCGACATACTTTTCGGCTCCATCATGGGCGTCGCTTTCGCCTGGGTCGGATTTCGCCTGTACCATCTGCCGGTCCGGCGCGGTGCAGGATTGTCGTGGCGCCCGAGAAGTCGCAATCACGCCTTCTTCAGAGCCATTGAGTTCCCGGACTCTGATGGCGCCGAGGGCTGGGCCAGCAGCGCGTGGGCTAAGAAGTTGGAGATGGGCGACCACCAGAAGCAGAACAGCGACGACGTGGAGCGCGGTCGATGGTCTGATCAGGACCAGAATGTAGTTTCTCCGCCGTCGGAAGCGGCTGAGCAACCGAAAGGGAGTCCCCGGGAGGAGGTCTGAAGCATACTGCATATAGGAAGCAGTAAATTCTCGAAAATGGCGTATTGTCTTTTCCTTGATTAGGGTTATGAAGTTATTAAAGTGTGGGAAGCAATTATGATATGATAACAGGCGCCAGGGAGGACATATTACCCGGAACATCAGAGGAACTCATGATACCTAACCGTACTGTACATAGGTACTTAGGTAGCTTAATTTTCCAAGTTTTCTTCTCCTTCTCCTTGCGTTATCGATTGGCCATTCTGATTTTTTTTCTTCCAGTCATAATTAATAGATGTCCAGAAGGAAGACAAGGTAGGTAAGCCAAACGACACAAAGCAGAGATAGAGATCGCTTCCAAAAAGAAATAATATCCCCCTTTCTTGCACTAATAATAAGTACCGAGCGAACGCTGTCAGGCCTAGTCACGAGTCTTTCTCATCCCGAAAGAAGGGGCTGCCCGCATCTCTAGATTATTATTAACCCCGACCCCGACGGGTTATAATATTAGGTACGTACCCTGTCAAGGTTCCCTGGCATTTGGACGGCTTCCACGCCATCACATCACCACCCAATTGAATTTACAGTACCAGAGAATGCCATGGCTGTGGCTGGATATGACCAGGATTTTTTTTTTTACCAGCGCGTTTGAGACAATAGCAGCGATGAATCGTCGCACGTGCTGCTGTCCCCTGCGCCTGATCTTACAATAGTAGAGGGAGTCTGCTGCGCAGAGTAAATTCGATGATTGAGATGATAGGATAATTCACCGTTGTCCTGTTTCTTCTGGGAAAAAGAAATAATATCTCGTATCATTTGCTCCCGTCGTGACAAGGCTTTGGAAGGGTCTTTTCGGGTATGTGTAGATATGTACATACGGTAAATCCCCATAGCGGTATAAATCAGACATAACCATGACCGATATATCTGAATATCCCCCAAACGCCATCGCTTCTATATGTACATACATCTTGCGTGAGAACAGTTGTGCACTGCACCTCGTAGGTATCGTCACGAGAAGAAATTCGCAACCTGAGCCCAGGAAAAAGCCACCAGCCGCATTTCAAGACGATTCAGGCTCGATTAGATTAAATCATGACGAAAGATCATATGTAATTCGAAAGAGGTAAAAGAAAGCACATCACCTCCACCCACCAACTCTCCCCTCATCCCACCGTGCTCTCGCCTCCCTTCTCGCCTCCAACTTGGCTGCCTCGGCCCGCACCCTCCTCACCCAGTCCGCGACCTCCTTGTCACTCGCCCGCCCATGATGATCCCCTTCCAGGAAACTCTCCTCCACCGCCTGGCAGACGGCCTCCTGCTCCGCGACGGCCGCGACGAGCCGCTGGTACAGCGCCTTGGGCGACCAGGGCGCCAGGGCGGCGTCCATCTCCGCCTGCTTCTTGCGCCAGGAGACCTCGAGCGACTGGTGAGTGAGGAGGAGGGACTCGGTCGATGCGCGGAGGTTCGCGAGGTGCTGTTCCAGGTTCAGGAGGTGGTTCGTGAGTGCCTTGTTGGACTCGAGGAGGGTGAGGAGTTGCTGTTGGGCGGCGGAATGGGAGGGGTGGAGGGTTGAGAGCGCGGAGATGAGGTCGGGATTTGAGAGGATGGATTGGAGGTCGACGGTTCTGGAGAAAAGTCGTTTAGCTCTGAATGGGAAAATATGTAGATCAAAAAGACGTATATATATACAACAAAAATGTGTGTCAACTTACGACTTATCCTTTAGAATATCTGGTATCCAGCCCTCCTCGATACTCGGAGGTTCAGGCTGTGGGGATTGCGAGCCGGGATGCTGAGCGCCTTCCGGCTGGTTCGACGTCTCGGTTTGTCCACCCGAGGCGGCCTGCGACTGTAGATCTTCTTGAGATAGTGACTGCGGAGGACGAGGTAAGGGAGGTCCGGTCTGCGGTGTGCCCCTCCGGCTTGCTTCATGGCTACTAGGCTTCGGCGGTGGAGGGGGCGGCGTGTCTGCGTCGATGACTGGACTACGCGCTGGCGCGTTGCCCGGGTATACGGAAGGCTGGGAGGAATATGTACTCGGTATCTGAGACATGATACACCGCAGGAGAGGGCCCAATAATAATTTAGTCGATAATGAAGCTGCAGATTAGGGAGCTGCAAGTAAATGATGGTCGCGCGTGCGGAGATCGAGACCAAGACGCCATCACTGATTCTGCCATGTGATACCGCCTGATAAGGATACTCCCCACCGCGGAAGTCTGCCAGTTTACGATCTTCCTAGTAACCTTGAAGCCGCTTGTAAATTCTTCTATATCGGATTCTACATGTACGGAGATATTCCTAGCGGAGATACCGGCTCCACTTTCTGTTCAAGTGCGAAGTAATATTGGATGTCATTGAGTCATGGCAGAAGGGAGTAAAAAGTTTTCATGAGAGGTTTGGGCGTGGTTATCTCTGCATGTAGAATAACATGATCATGACCGAAGCTATTGCAATCCTTTAGATGTATCGTATGTGACATTTCAGCGCAACTTCCGGGAGACGCGCTTGATACTTGCGAACACATGCTAATTGGAGATCCTGGCATGACGAAAGTCAAGGGCCTCGTCCCTGATCGTGAGGGGTTCCGCCATTAGATGGCACGGGCCTGCTGAACCCGTCGACCTGATAATGAAACCAGAGTCTTCCAACCTTTTCTCATTCCAGCTTCCACAGGCACAGCCTCGTCTGCTTTTCACGGTGTAGACTAGCGATTGTCTTCGTCCGTGGTCCCGAGATTCAGGCCGGCAGGGTTAGGCAATAATCGCGATGGTACGTTGAGCTTGTCCAAAATTACCCCATACACCAAGACACATCACTCGATTCTCCGTCGAACGTCTCTCTCCTGTGTCTCAACGTTGATGCCCTTGATAGCATCGGTGACCAACTGCCGCAGTTGGTTCTGTGCCTCTTCAGAATGGAAATCTTCCCTGGCGGCTAATTCATCAATTCTCCTTTTGAACTCAGGGTCGACTTCTTCAGTGCTCCCGTTCGCTTCCGACTCGGGCACTGTTTGGAAGTTCAGTTTGACATTCGGAGGCAGTGGTGGAGGCGGAGGCAGTTCGTCCATTGATTGCGCCGTGGAAGATCCATTTCCGCTAAGTTGCGCCAGATAAGCCGCGACTTCTGGGAACGAGCCGTCGTTCGCAATCGTCTCCTGCGCCGTCAATCCCTCGTCATTCTTGATTTTGTAGTCGACACCGAGCTCCTCCACCAGACACTTGGCGATCTCGACACTCTCCGTGACAAAAAGGCAGGTCTCTCCGTCCTCGTCGGTCAGATTGACATTAACGTTGAACTCGCGCACAAGAGCACGGAGGAGGTCGATGTGTCCATACGACGCAGCCGCGTGCAAAAGAGAGTAACCGTGCTCGTCCTGCTGGGACGCAATGGACGGGTTGGAGCGGAGGAGGGTCAGCAGGGCGGAAGGGTTATCCGCTGCCAGGATGTAAGGATTCAGTTGAGCCATGGTTGTTGGAGCCTGGCCTGTTCCCAGTCAGAGGCTGCGATTCTTTGTCGGCTTGTGAGTCAACCGCCAGGCTGCCTGGTGAGGCTCCAAGAGTCCTGGGGGTCCTTGTCGCAGAGCCTCGCGCGGCGCGTGGAAAATTTGGCTGGTTGCCCGAGATGGTGAGGGGTCGCGGCGGGCGTGTGGCGCGAGGGGCGCTTGGCGGCGGACCGCAGATCGTGCCCCACGGCAGTGATGTATTATTTTGGCCCTCCCCGTCGTGACTGTTGCACAGTCAGCGTTTGACTCAGAAGAAGCGCTCACACAGCCCGCGGTTCTTAAACTGGGTGGATGTTTGTCCTGTAGAGGACAGAAGAGCTTCGAGAGGCAGATCTCTCCGCTCCATCCCTCTCGCGGTCCCCTAGTTTTGCATTTATTCGTGTTTGTGTGTGTGTGCCTCTGCATACTTACCTAGGGACTCGAGAACCTCATACTCACCAAAATACCTGCAACATGCCCCAGCAAGACGTGCACGAGGTAGCCAAGCTCGTCCACAGTCTCGAGGCTGCCGCCCAGAGAGGCGGCAAGCGAGATGAGCGCGGAAAGAAGACCTTTACCTGCAAGAAGTCGACCTTCGCGGTGGCTGGGTCGGACAACATCTTTGTGGACTCCTGGAGGTTTAATGACTGGGACTACAAACGCGATGACCTTCCAACCCACGCTCGTGGCCTGTTCACCACCATAACAAAGGACAATCGTCCCGAGATTGCCGTCCGCGGGTACGACAAGTTCTTCAACGTGGATGAAACGAACCAGACGAGATGGCGCAACATTGAAACCAACACGCGGGGCCCTTACGAGCTCAGTGTCAAGGAGAATGGATGCATCATCTTCATGTCCGGTCTGGAAGATGGCTCCCTGCTGGTGTGCAGCAAGCACTCCACCGGTGTCAGACAGGACACCAACCTGAGCCACGCCCAGGCTGGTGAGCGCTGGGTTGAGCGGCACGTCAGCTCTGTCGGGAAGACGACAAGGGATCTGGCGAGAGAGCTGCGCAGAATGAATGCCACAGCGGTGGGAGAGCTCTGCGATGACAGTTTCGAGGAGCATGTCCTCGCGTACGACGAGAACGCCGCTGGTATCTATCTCCACGGAATCAATTACAATCTCCCGGAGTTTGTAACTTTACCCGGCGCGGAGGTCCACAAGTTTGCCGATGCCTGGGGCTTCAAGAAGGCACAGTACCTTATCATAGACAATCTTGACGACGTCAAGAAGTTCCTGGAGAAATGCAATGAAACAGGATCGTGGAACGGTAGAGAGACGGAGGGATTTGTTATCAGGTGCAAGATGAGCGAGACAGGTATAGAGCCATATCGGGACTGGTTCTTCAAATACAAGTTTGAGGAGCCATACCTGATGTACAGGCAATGGCGCGAATGCACCAAGGCCGTCATCGCAGGGAGAGTACCCAAGATCAAGAAGCACCAGAAGATCACCGAGGAGTATCTACAGTACGCTCGGAGGCAGCTCGCCAAAGACCCCAAGATAGGCAAGCTCTACAACCAAAACCACGGAATCATTGCGATGAGAGAAGGCTTTCTGCGTGAGCGGGGCCTGAAGGGATCGGATATCATCGCAATGGAGAACGAGGATCGTAGCGAAGCGGTGACGAAGAACGTCGTTCTCGTCCCAATTGCCTCGATTGGCTGTGGAAAGACTACAGTGTCTCTGGCTCTAGCGAAACTATTCGGCTGGGGCCATATTCAAAACGACAACATACCGAAACAGAAGAATCGTCAGAAGAAGTTCGCCCTGGAGCTGACGAACGCGCTCGCAACGCACCCGGTCGTGATCGCAGATCGAAACAACCACCAGAGGCGTGAAAGACAGCAGATCATGGACGACGTGCTCCCCATCATCCCCGATGCCCGGTTCGTTGCGCTCCACTACGTCCATGAACCAAAAGACCAATTGCTTGATGAGATCAGGGAGGTGACGAGAAAGCGGGTGCTCGAGAGAGGCGACAATCACCAGACGATCCGTGCCGGAAGCAAGAGTGCGGATGAGATCATAGGGATCATGGAAGGATTCCTGAACCGGTTCGAGGCTGTCGACAAAGATCGGGAGCCCGACGACAACTTCGACGAAGTCATCGATCTGGACATAACCGCTTCGTCTCGGGAGAACCTCGAGAAGATTGTGAAGCAGTTGCATTCTGCCTATCCGAAGATCGTGGAGCGCATCCCTTCGCCGGAGGAGCTGGACGCGGCTATTGACTCGGCGATGAAGGACTACGTCGTTCAGCAGGACCTGAGCTTCGACTCCGGCAAACAGAAGCAGCAAAAGAAGAAGAACAATGTCCCGGCGGAGCAGCAGCAGCAGCAACAGCAGCAGCAGCAAAAGAAGCTGGACCCAGAAACGCTCGCGACCAAGATCGAGTACTTCTGTATCCACATGCCCACCTCCGAAATCAACAACCTCCTCTCCTCCCTCTTCGCCCCATCCCCATTCATGCCCCCGCAAAAGGCCAAACTCTACAACCAACTCCTCCACACGCGCCGCATCCAGTCCTCCTTCCACGTCACCCTGATCCACCGCCTCATGAAGACCGAACACCCGGACATCTGGAGCCGCTACGCGGACCTGTACGTCGTCAAGATGCGCGAGAAGCCCGAGTCCGACAACACGGTCACGCCGACCCTCGCGCCCGCCCGGGTCCGGCTGGAGCGCCTCGTCTGGGACGACCGCATCATGGCCTTCGTCGTGCGCATCCTGCCCCCGCAGGACGAGAACGAGCCGGCCTGGCCCTGCGCCAACGCCATCCCGCACATCACGGTCGGCACGGCCTCGCCGGACGTCAAGCCCAAGGAGAGCAACGACCTGCTGGCCCGGTGGCTGGAGGTCGGGGCCGGCGAGGACAAGGGCATCTGGGAGGTGGAGGTGCCTGGCGTCAAGGTGCTGGAGGGGTCTATTGGGGAGGTGATGAGTCGGGGTGCTAAGATCCCTGGCGTATGAACTTATGAATTATGAATTAATTGATTAATTAAACCCAAAACAAGGAAAAAAAACAAAACGTGACCAAAAAAGAGAGAGAGAGAAGGAAAAAAAAAAGTTCGGGCAAACTACTTACTTGAGGTATATTAACGTGGTGTAGCTTTTAGCATCATTAGCATAGATTAGCATGGCGCAGTAGGGATAGGTAATGAATGTATCATAGCTTGCATGGACAATTTCTTTACTCGAGCTTAATATTCAATGCACATACTGTACAACCAAGGCATCAATAATGGGAGAAGAGGAGATTCTCGCTCTCACCCTCACGACATGGAGGTAAAATTAGACCCCAGACTATTCCGTAGGCCTTAAACATACATTCATTGACCTCTCTAAACTTACACAGACACTTACTCGTTCAAGTTCCAGATATAAAAATAGTTTCTACATACATTAATTACCTACCAACACACTGATCCTCTCTCATCACCACTTCCTTGAACCTTCAACAACCCGGACGTATGTATACCTCGACTAAGTACCTATTTATATAAATCAACAATCAACCATTAACAATCAACTATTAATCCAAGCCGTGACCCTCTGCGCCCCCAACCGCCCTACGAACTGCAGACCCGTGCTGCCCATGGGGAAGTAGCTGACGAGGTACCAGACGAGGGCGGCGAGCTGGAAGATGGACGATATGAGCGTGAGGAAGGTCGATTGTAGCTGTTCGAAAGAAGAAAAAGGGATGTTAGCATGCAAATTCTCCCATTCACGCGTCCTGGGACTTGGGGGGGGGGGGGGGGGGGAAAAAAA
>Ga0207748_1000558_pt1 | contig 19893 bp, 10 predicted proteins | sample HigsolmetaGSP13D_FD_184841 | JGI IMG/M metagenome (GOLD analysis project Ga0207748, IMG submission 184841) | High solid enriched microbial communities from the Joint BioEnergy Institute, USA - SP1-3-D (SPAdes) | ecosystem: Engineered > Bioreactor > SSF (Solid state fermentation) > Aerobic >...
CCCCCCCCGCGCCGCCGGGACCAGCGTACCGTTGGAAGTCGAGGCCGTGCCAATTGTCCACACGCGTCCTCAGTTCCTCTGCTATCTCATCCAGATTCTCTTGCAATTCGTGCTGCATGGAACGCGACGACGTCGTCTTCGGAGACCTGGCTGGACTGTATACATCCTCTTGAGGCTGAGGGGCGGCAGATTGTGCTTGACGCAAATCCTCCGCATCTGGACGCCAGCAGCCCTCTGGAACTTCAATGGTAATAAGGCACGTAAGCGGTTGCTGTTGTCGGGATCTGTTGAGGGTGGGGAACTCGCTTCGAATAGTCACGATGGGAGCTGGAATCGGGTTCTTCGGGGCGCCTGACCGAGGACTAAGATCAGACTCCATAGCCTGCACATCGTAGTCATGTCTTCTCCCAGTGCTGGGATGCTGCCCGTCATTATATTCGCCAGAGGACCCGGCGCCACTGTCATTCCTGGTGTGCTGCTGTCGAGAGGGAGCCGTTAATCTTTCCACCCTCTCACGCTGGCTACTCGTCTCCTGACTCTGACTATCACGTCTGCCGTAAGGGTCCCGGCTCTCGCGTTGACTATAGGATCGCATAGTACCGGCATCGTGACTCGGCAATCGTCCTCGATTGCCCGGGTAATCCCAAGGGGTAGGAGTGGTCATGCCACTCCGTTGGGTTGCGGTATCACTCAAAGTAACCGAGCGCACGATATTACTTAGCTTCTCTGAAAAAGACCGTCAGCAAGTCAGATCCCATACGAAGCTCTCTGGATTTCCTACTCACCAAGGTCAAGGACATTGCCTCCCCTGCTGGTATCCAGCCCCAGCGGAGCATTGCATGTTGGGCAGTACTGCGACTCGAACTCTCTGATATACTCATAGAAGCACGCCTCGTGCGACACATGGCCGCACGAGAACTGAAGCACCCTTTCTCCACGGAGGGTATGCTCCAGGGGCTCCTCGCACACAGCACATTCACTGCCAATGAATGTCCTGTCTCTCCTCGTCCTTGAGCGATCGACCTCCATCATGCCTGCCCCTGCTCTCCCGGACGTTGTGTTGAACGATGTCTCCGATCGGTTCGAGTGAATGGGAGAATTCCACGCAGAGCCCGGCTTGTCTGGTTGAGTTTGGTGGCTTAAATTGGAGTTGGCGCGAGGCCGTGACACTAACGATTGACCTGAAAGGCTGCTCTCAGGACGGTCCGGAGCAGGCCGCACAGAACGGAGGGATCTGAGGGATGGGGAATCCGGGCGAGAAGGATACACTTGGGACGGCAGATCTGGACTCAGGAAGCGTGGTTCATCAGTCATGCACTGGAAGTGACAGGCGACGGTGACAAGGAATTCAAACAATCACGCGGGTCAAGGATGGTGCTGTACATTGAACCCCGGGCGACACTGTCATTGCTTCCGTCCCATCAGGACATCGACGACGAAAAGTAAAAGAAGCTTACCTGTATGCGACTTCTTCTTAGAACGGTTGAAGAGGCCCAGCTCGGCCAAATGAAGGCCTGACTCGTTCCGAGGCGCGGTATCGGGCTTAGGAGAGTGCCGATGTTTCCACATGAGCGTGGAGGGAACTGTCTTCCAGTCGGGCGCTGAGGGGAAGGAGTCCAAGGAAAGGAAACAAAGGAGAGACAGACAGCTCGCGGGCAGCGGAAGACGGTAGAGATAGACGGCTAAGGCAAGGGCCGACGGCGGAGATGGCAACTGAGGCAGCTCAGCCTGGAACTCTGGGAGATCATGACAGTCGTTACGCCGGTGTATGTGCGAACGGCGCCGGTTTCAAGGAGAAGATCATAGACTGGAGCTAACGAGCTTAGTCCCAATGGATTCAACCCTCCTGGCGTGAGGGCGCGGTGCAGAACCTCGTCAGCGGGAGTTGGGATGGCTCCACCGTGCTCCCTCCTGACTCTCTGACCCGGCCGCCGCGGCGCGCCACGAGCGTCCTGGCGAGTCAGATGCTCGGCGGAGATGGGGCAGATGCTGGCGTCTCCAGAGGCTTTTCCAGGGGTAAGGTGGTCAGCTCGCGAGCGTTGCGAGGCGCGAACGCAGTCAGAGCGGGCTAGCGGCCCCGGAGGCCCGGCGCTGCACGCTGCGTCGCCCTATCCAGCCAGCTCCCGATCCCTTTGCGCGGAGATGCCACGAGCTGCCAGGACCGTGCCTGATGTTCCTGTCCTGCGCTCATCTGATCTGCCCAAGGTGCACCAGCCCACCACCGCATCGTCGACAGATAATTACCCGATCGGTCATTGGGTTCTGCTGTCAACACGAGGATCCGTCCACTAAGGAGGGACGGAGAGATCCCGTACGGGGTACGGAGTGATCGAGTATGTAACCTCTTTGACCCGGATCCATGTCGCGCCTGTTTCTGTCGAGAAGATCCCTGTATGGAGAGCGCTGGATGAAGCCTTCGTCCTGCGGCTGGCGGCATCCCACAGCGGCCGCTGGGATCGGCGACCAGACAAATAATGGGATCACACTCGGTGCCACAGAGTGCCCGTGTTCAGGACTCAGCATGGTCCATCAATTGCTGTCTGCTGAGTCTAGACGTCTCAAAGGAATCAACAATATCCATCTGCGCAAGCGGCCGTGAGATCTGTTCTGGGGGACGTGCATTCGGGACAGGGCCGTGTGCTTGTTGGGAAGACGCTCTGTCGCGGGCTTGCACCGAGCGCGCAGTCCTCACGGGCCCTGGTCACCTTCGGGCAAAAGGACAACGACAAGCGGCTTCCCAGAGCCGCTACTGTGCGGCGCAGTATACTCTACAGCTGCAAGGTGTGCACAACTCCTCCATCCGCCTGCTGAATCCAGCAGCATACTTGGGTAGGAACTCGTAGTATCGTTACTCTGATAATCAGCACAGCAGTTCTCCGTACAATCTGTACAGAGGCTGCAAGGCAAGGCCTAGTCCGGTGGACCTCTGTTTAAGTTAGAAATTTAGCTGCGACAGGAGTAGCCAGGCCGTCGGGTGCTGATGTCCGCCGTCCAGAGGCCCAAAGGCCCACTGGCGTCTCCACCGCGAGACCAAGTGGACTCCATGATGGAGCCCGAGGAGGTTAAGGAGCCGAGGCGGTTGCCCGTTCCGGTCTGTAAATCCGGCACTCGACCTCCTCGAGGATCCTAATCTGTCCATCTCCTTGCCTGGATGGGTCTCAGGACTCGGGGATTTATCTTGTCTGGTATATAATAATACATATGATCGTCCCCGAGGGGCAGGAGGATCCCCTTACGTTTGGCATCTTTCTATTGAGGTTATTCGGAGTTAGGGAACAACGGGCGGAACCCGAGACATCTCGAGGGGTACAGCAGGATGCGAGCTGCATCAAAATGAATAAATATGCATTGTGCCCATATCCTGGGTATGCAGTCATGCGCAGCATGTGCAGCATGTTCCCACGCCCAGTCGACCAGGTTTTGCAATCAGGAGTAATAATGACACGAGTGGCGCAGCCCAGATGAAGCTTGCATAAATTAATTGAAAATACAAAAGTTTGGGCCCCACGAGAGGAATCGACAGGACTGGGAACCCAACAGCAGTATTGAAGCAGAAAAATCTAACCTTCCAGTCTCCATATGATGATGGTCCGGACAGAATGTCAGAAACAAAAAGGGACTATAGTGCGGGAGACTAATTGCACCCGGTCAAAGTCAAAAAGACTCATCCGAAACGCTCGTGAATCGTGTCAAGTACGAAGTAGGTATATCTTCAATCTCGCAAGCCGCAACGCGAGCTCGAGCAGCCAATTGCAACTCCCTGCCTGTCCAGCGTTCTGCCCGGTTTGGCGAAGGGGATGGCTGTCATGGAAACCTTATTTACGTGGATAGATAGAATACGGAACGACTCCGTCTCCTAGCTACATGCTCCGTAGCGAACGATAACTTCTTGTGGTGCCAAGAGAGTAGCGCAGCTGCGCAGTACTGCGTACTGTGTAGCTCGTGGAGTCTGAGATCCTCCGCCAGATCAGATTCTCGATTTTTTTTTTACTGTATGCGGAGAGCACGGTTGTCTCACTGCTGCCCAGGACACGAACTACAGTTCTGCGTCACCCTTGCCCCTGACAATGACGATCAGGACTTTGTTTCCACTTGGCTAGCGGAAATCGAGATGATCGACCCTCTTCGTATAAAAGTGCCCCTTACTCAATGGAGTAAATGCATTCACTGTTCTAGCGTCGGACTCCGTCCTTGCAGATGGAATGCGAACGATGGAATACGTACAGTATACACAGAAACCACAATAATAGGCTTCAGGCCTAAAAGATTTAATTTGCAGCCAGAGTGAACGTCGAATTGACCACGGAGTGTAGAAAGTCCAAAACAGGCAAAGGCGCAGGGGCCGCCTTCTAGTCCTCCCCGTTCTGTATACTACTCGATTCAGGTGGAGATGCATCGTCGATGGAACAGGAACTGTTCCCACAGCCCAGGCGTCAAAACAAGCAGATCACTACCGACCCACGTGGAAGTTGTGTGGATATTCTCTATCGCGTGCAGATCGAGCTAAGTCCCCAACAGACCGATCTTGATTTATAATCCTCCAAAAAAGGTCTCCCCAAATCCAACCAATTGCGCACTCTCGTACGGTTGCATCGCGCGAAAATTTCGAAGACGTCTGTCTTTTCGGGAAGTCACTGGGAATGAAACCACACGGTGTTACACGGCAAAGTACCAGGATGCAAGGGTACAGCATATGCGAGATAGCCAACGGAGCGTACGCGTGAATACCTAACGCGAAGTCAAGAGGAAAGAAACAGACATGGCAAGGGATTGAACAGCATATCTGCTAGGTTGGATGTGATTTCACAGATACCTATGATGGATGGATGGATGTTTGAACTTGAGACAGTACCAACCCCAGCGCGTGCTATGCCAAGCCTCCCCTGCGCAGTAGCCAGCTGCCAACTGATTCCCGTCCAAGGGTCTGTGACACGAGGTTAGTTGGTGTTGCTGTCATCTCCCGCTTGGCAGGAGCCTGGGCCTGTCATGGCCTGTCAACCTGAATCTCCGAGCCTGTTCGCGGCGAGTTCCCTTACATATATGGACAACGGTGTAACCATGAATTGATTGGTGAATCGACGGGGGTCCCCCGTGGCTTGTGTGATCGACTGGGATGTTGGAAGAGAAGACGAAACCGGGAACCTCCAACTCTTGTGAAACCAGGTGTAAAATCCCAATTACTCGATCCAGTGGCATCCTCGGATTAGTACTCTTGGCACTGTCTATTCTATCACAACTCTCCGATGCAGTGGTCATGGTGAAAGTATGCGCAGAGCAAGCCTTTGCCGTCGTCTCACTCAGCTGGAATCCTGGATCCTGATACACTGTACTGGGATGGAACCTGGTGCTGGGGAAGGCCGATGGAAATGGAATATTCAGCCGCGGACTGTGACACCTCGAGACTGTAATTAATTATGATGACATTCCAGATAGACTGTCGTTGATCTGCGATTCCTCGAGACTCTGACACCATACTCCGTATGGATAATACTCAACATCCTCAAACGCTCCACAGCCTTAAGCATTGACCATACCTAATCGTAGGGGTAAATTCTCCGTAGAAATCTGTTTCGCACTACTCCGTATATGTTCACTGTTCAGTTCCACCTTACTAGTAACTATCAGAGACATCTACCGGACCCTCTTTGTCCCCGCAGCAGGTTTAATTAGGTAAATAGGATCAATCTCAGACCAACAGCCAAAAGAGGCAAACACACACAATTGGAAATCGCGGATCTCAAGTCCCTGCAGGGCATGCCAGATTCGTGAAGGACAGACTCCACGCCAACCAAGGGTCCACGGTAAATAATGATGTGCATACATACCTGCAGTTCCCACATGGGAAATTCTAAGTACTAACTTCAGGCAGGTAGGTACCTACCGAGTAGGTATATGTATGTACGATGAAAAGTTAACCTAACCTCCTAGCGCTTCAGTCACCAGCTCCCATCCCCCCCTAATCTCAATCGCCAAAGGGACCAGATAATACTAATTCTGGTCGCGAATGCTTGAACAATTAAATAAAAACCTCAAAGACAGGCGCCATCAGGGTTCTTCCAAATTTCTCACAATATTCTCAACACAACGCATGTTTCTATTCATGTGGAATTGTCCATCAAACCAGCTCCTACATGATCATTTTATCAGTCAGTCTGTCAATTGTGCTGGTGATATCATATTGTTCAAGCTGGACATAGTGCTAAGAATGTACTGTACCTACACTAAGGTACCCTGAGGAAGTACCCGCCCTGGAATCTTAAGAGAATACCGTGTACGCAGTAAATTGACTCAGCAAGACTCAATAGCGTAACAATCTATGATCCCCATAATTCTGCAGGAATGACGTACAGATTATTAATGCTTGGGCTATATCCTGCTCCATGCTCCGTAGGGCTTCTTTTTGGCTAAAAGGTGGGATCCTCCTGCTTGCCCCGCCGTCCCCACCAACCCCTCCACAACAAAAGTAATAGTACGATCTGTCTATCGATAAACTATTGATCTTGTCGAAAAGTCAAAAACTCTCGACTTCCTTCCGCACTACTACTACTAGTCGAACCGGTATTCGATAATCGGGATATTTTCTTAATTTTACCTTTAATAATAGCGCATCGAACGTTCCATGGTATTGGCATGGCGATAATGGGGGCAATCCGAGCTGTCGTTTTTTCTCCGTTCTCAGTTCTCTTGAAGAAGGCTTAACTTTAATGTGAATAATTGAGTCGGAGCGATGGCAATCGGGATAGACGTGGAGTACAAATTTGAGCTACTTACCTAGTACTGTACATACCTACATTAATCATTAGTGCTTATTATTATGAGTGGAAAGGCTCTACTACAGACAGGCAGTAGGTGTCGTATGCAGAAACCGGAGAAATTCCTCCAGCGTAACGTGATCTATTTCCCGATATTGTTCTTGTGGAGCGGTCAGTCAGCGCCCCCCGCCCCCCTTTTCGATGTATGTAAGACATAGATAGGCCGCCAAGAAAGGAAATTAATAATCCTCCTCCGTAGTAGCCAATGCAAGAAACTTTTTAGAAAAGCCACTGGCACATAACGAAAATCCACTGCCTTAAGGGTCTATATGTTGGGGGCGCACTACTGATTCCGGTTCCATGGGAGTGCTAAATCAATAAGACAATAATAATAATACCTACTTCCCGAGAAACCGCGCAGGCGGTGTTCGAGTAGTTGTCAAAGATTATTCATGCAGATAACTTTTTAGGAATCTACCTGTGCTGTAAATAGGATGGCCTTAGCGGTTGGACCTGTTTCTTGGTAAATTGCCTACCAACCTGACCTGGAGCCTGGCATCAATCCCACTTATGAAGACTGGAAAGTTCGCGAGATAGGATTCACGGAAGCGAGTCGATAGTCAGTATGCATCCAAGCGTCTACCTAACCACCTAACTACTTCGTACCACGCTGCACGTAAGATGGAGCTTGCACTGTAATTATTGACTAACTCTGGAACTACTGCATTTGCAATTACTCTGTGCCAGGTGTATCAAGGTATCAGCCGATGTCAATTCAAGTGCGCAGATAAGGTTTGGGCAATATAATAATTCTCCGTCTTGACGCGGATATACTATGCGGAGAGTATCTCGGGCAAGGAGAGAACCATAAGCAAGGGCTTCTGAGGTCATTTTGAAAATCACTGTCTTCTTTTGACGGCCTGGTATGTGCATGGTCTTACAAGTACCTAACCTATTGACCAACCCATATTGTTAGCGGTAGATGTCAGTAAGTATTATCATTGATTAACATGGTTATCTTAAAAGGCTCGCGTCTGCGAGAGGTCAACTGTCTGTGTACCAAGGTTCTTGTCCACTGGCCTGCTTTGTCAATTGTGAGATACCTCTCTGGAGGTTCCAACTCGATAGCCTGGAGATGATGGCGATTTGAAACATGGAGACCATCGATCCAATAATAGACATTTCTATTCGACCAGATTTAGAAAGTCAAGCTACAGCACGTGGACCCCTTATCACTCGTCACTCGTGATCCACTGCAGGGCTCCCATTATCCGCAGCCGACTTCCATGGCTATTGAAGATTAAATCGATATTTTCCAGACATACTGGTGCCCTGTACCTCGGGAAAAGATGCTCTGAGCCATGGATAGAATATTCACGTTGGTTGTAATAATGCCTGGTCACGGTATGAGTTTTCTATACGTGCATACTGGGCCTAACATTGACCACTCCTTGGGGCAGAAAAGGTTATCTTATAAGATTAAGCTCAAGATTTTGTGTTTATTTACCGTGTTGACTCGTTCAGAAAAGAAATCCTCCCGGGGGTTCACCCGAGATCCATTGGCCCCATCTGGCACAGATGGCACGATAAGACTCTCTAGGTCGCAACTGAAATCAACAATCAGTGTTCCAATGAATCATGATAGCCTCTGCGTTCATAGGACCATACTGTATCATGTGTGTGGTGATAACTACAAGCCTGTTAGCAGCAAAACCTATTTACAATGATAACAGGAGCAACAAGTGTGATTAAATATATAGAGTTCTACTGCTTCTGTTTGATTTCCTCTTCCTTGATCATGTCCTTGTGAGATCTTATAGAGCAAGAACGCCTGAGATAGATAAACACCAGCCTTTGCTATACTTCTAAGCAGTTCGAATAATTAGGAACTAAAGGTTGCGCCTATTGACACTAGCAAGTGCATCAACACCGGCTAAACTTGCGAGGATAAGAGCACATGTATCAGTGATGATTTGGATATTAGTTCAACTGGATATAAATGTGTAATATGAAGCTCATTGCCGGAGTTTGGGAGCTCGGACGTGCAGTTCACTGCGCTTTTCATGATGTGCTACGATCTCCAGCGATCAGGAAAGAAAGATGACTGACAATAATGATATAAATGAGACTGCATGACTTGGCAAATCCATCGATAACAGCACCTCAATCATCCAAGAGTGGAGAGTATAAGTAGCATACCGGCGAACCCGGACAAGTTCGATTGGAGAACCAGAATATGTCTTACCCAACTCGGCAGATAAAGATGAACAGCTCATTATTGATTCTCTGATTCTGCCGCAGTTACAAGCTATAGCGCTGCCTTCGAATAGAGGTCGAGAAAGCCTTGAATAGATAGCGTATGCTTTGATATTTGCTATGCCATGTTGTTGGCTGATCGGACGTTTCTCAAATCTAACCGGAACCGGATAATAAATACTCCAGAGTCCTCATAATTGGTAAATGTATTATTTATAATCGCCGGACTCCATGCCCTTATCCTCGATTTTTTATGTCAAAACCAGTAATGACAAGCGGAACTGTCTCTTACCCATCTCAAGCATGAAAGCCACGTTATGGGTAAATTAGGGATACATCAGAATAGATATTGTCTATCCGCAGCAAATCCATATGGATATTGTCAATTAACGGCTGAACTTCTGCCGGGAAACAAAAGACCAGAGATGCCACGCAAGACATCACTACACGGTGAATTAAAACAATGTTACGTTACCAAAAATTGTGATCACAGCACCAAAGACAATTTCTGTGTAAGAAAGCTAGTATGCGTCAATGTAGGACTTAGAGGTTCTATCATTATAAGCATCACCCCGTCATTCCACAACACACGCTTTAGCGGTATGCCAATACTGATTGAGATTTTCACATTAAAGGTCATTTACTGCTGAGATAAAGACTGAAAGCTAGTCGACTGTGCTCCGGCTTGATTTTGGGAGCTCAAATTAAAATCCAGTTTGAAAACTTATTGGAGTATATAAGGTCTAAAAATTGCAAGACAAACTGGTAACGTTGCCTTTTTGTTCAAAACTTCCTGACGCCTGGGTGCTGCGAGTGATGGATCTGTTAACTGATCGCAAGAGTTTACATTCAAATGACTAGCAAGGGCAAAAATATCCCAATGGCCAAAAAGAAAAAAATTATAATAGAGGCAAGGGGGTCAAAAATCATGTCTTAAAAGAGAACCGTTCTGTATCATGCTAAGGCACCGGATATCGGAGATGGCCAGGTATTCTCCAAGAGTCAGATGAAACTGTGTAACATCAAGGCTGAGGGCTGGTAGAGAACGCCAAAAAAATATCTGACCCCATAAGCCAAGCAATGTCATATCACAACTGGCATTATCGACGCCATCGATAAGGTCTGGTCGTAGACGCAGGGCTGCGGTGAGCACGGACTTGGCTATTGCGGTGGAGGCGGCGGGGAGTTTGGCGTGTTTGCATACGGGGAAGGCCGTTCTCCGTCTCCGTACACCGGCGCCCGTTCCGGGAAGGGAGCTTAGCTAAGCTTGCCGATACCCGACTGGGGAAATCTTGTATTCCCAACATCTCGTGGGCTGAAAGATAATCCATCTTGTCTTTCGCTGTCCTTCATCCCCTGGCAATTAATTGGGTTTCACTCGCTTTCCCGCCATGTTCTCGCGATCGTTGCTCGCGCGTCACGCCGCGCCTCTTAGGCGCCGGGCATTTGCCCCTCTTGCTCGCCGCTCTGTGACTACTGACGCGGCGTCGTCGCATGCTGAGGATATCCCGCAGGTTTGTTGACCTGGGCTTATTTTTGCTGTCTATGAAAGATCCGACCTGACAGACGCGTCCCATCTTCAGGAAGATGACAAACCCTTTACTGTTAACCTCTCTGATGAGAGCTTTGAGACCTACATGCTCGACCCCCCTCCATATACCCTGACCACAACGAAGAAGGAGCTGAAACAGATGTACCATGACATGGTGTCGATAAGGTATGACGTTGCTGTAAGATATTTCTCGACTGTATCTGACCAGTTTCTACCGTAGACGTATGGAGATGGCCTCCGATCGTCTCTACAAGGAAAAGAAGATCCGGGGTTTCTGCCATCTGTCGGTTGGCCAGGAGGCAGTCGCTGTTGGTATCGAGCATGCGATCACCAAGGAGGATAAGTTGATTACTGCCTACCGATGCCACGGTTTTGCTCTGATGCGTGGTGGCACTGTCAAGTCGATTATTGGAGAGCTCCTTGGCCGCCGGGAGGGTATCGCCTATGGCAAGGGAGGATCGATGCACATGTTCGCACCGAACTTCTATGGCGGCAACGGTATCGTCGGAGCCCAGGTCCCAGTTGGCGCTGGCCTGGCCTTCGCGCAGCAGTACAGAGGCGAGAAGACGACCACCGTCGCCCTGTACGGTGACGGTGCTGCAAACCAGGGTCAGGTCTTCGAGGCCTACAACATGGCCAAGCTCTGGAACCTCCCCGTTATCTTTGGTTGCGAGAGTATGCGACTTCCGTTCCTAGCCCATGCCCTTTAACACAGCCGCTGACTCTGCCATTTAGACAACAAGTACGGTATGGGTACAGCCGCCGCGCGAGCCTCTGCATTGACGGACTACTACAAGCGTGGCCAGTACATTCCCGGTCTGAAGGTGAATGGTATGGACGTTCTCGCCATCAAGGCCGCCGTCCAGTACGGCAGAGAGTACACCATCGCCGGCAAGGGTCCTCTGGTCTACGAGTTCGTCACCTACCGGTACGGTGGTCACTCCATGTCCGACCCTGGTACCACGTACCGTAGCCGTGAGGAGATCCAGCGCATGCGCAGCACCCACGACCCCATCGCCGGCCTCAAGCAGAAGCTGCTTGACTGGAAGGTCGTCACCGAGGAGGAGATCAAGGCTATCGACAAGGACGCCCGCAACTACGTTGACGAGGAGGTCGCTGAGGCCGAAAAGATGGCCTTCCCTGATCCCACGCCCCGCGTCCTATTCGAGGACATCTACGTCCGTGGCAGCGAGCCTCGCTGGATGAGGGGCCGTACTGTTGACGAGACCTTCTACTACTAGACTCTGCCTGTGGGATGAGTGGACGGATAAAACTGGAGTTTCCAAGTACATGAGCATGTGAAGAACATGAATATGCATATCCTGCCTTCTGTAATTTAGCCCATGATCTCTTCTTGTAGGTTTCCTAGGTTCGCCACAATTGGAGAGATTAATGCATCTCTAACCCACGACATCACACTTCATTTCCTGTCTTGATTGAATGGCGTTCGGTCTGTCGCTTCTAGATACCACGATTAAATCCCTATGACATCTTTCCTGAACCTGTACTACAAATGCGAGGAATGCCAAGTATGTGGTAAACATGCGATTTCATCATCAGGCTAGGTGTATGTCAGCGGTCATAACATTGTAATATTTCACAAGATATCAGAGGCCTCGTTGGTATTATATACGGATTTTCACAAGCAGCCCTGCATAGAGATACGCTTGCTTCCATATCTTTTAGACAAACCCACTCTATGCCTGTTTTATCAGTTTTACATGGGAAGTTTCAAAAATCCCGATCAGATAATCTTTACAATCTGCCGTTCGCCGCAAGACTCGACTTTAGAAATGTCCCCGGATTTCGTCTCCTCCATCCATTTTGACGTCTGCTTCTCGAGCCGGTCCTGGATGTAGTGATAGTCCTGTTCAATTCACAGCCTTTTCTGTAATCGCTGACACGTATGACCGCTTGTCCCTGCAAATTGTCTGAGGACTCTTGTTGGAATTACTCACGCTGTTTGGATCTAGTTCTATCCTGCCGTGGTTCTAGATCTATTTGGACTCCAGGTGTCCGCGGATCTCTCACGGCAACGCTTACGAACTAGTGTAATCACAAACCAAAATGCGCTGCGTTTTGTATCTCCTAATTGCCGGATACCTTGGTAATATAATATATTTTTTTGCCCTTGTTATCGTCGATCGGTTATCGATCTTAATTAACCATGACAATAATATTCCATAACTATCTAAACTTCAAGATGGCTGTGTGAATCTCCCAACCTCCACGATTAAGATAATTACTTAACCTTGGAGTTATTAAATACCCACTCGCACTCGCCGTCTTCACTGTATTTACTTAAAATTGAATATAAAGCCCCACCCACATTGGTGACAGGTCTGCTAAAAATAACGAATCCTCGCACGTCCCCTCTGGCGCTCCACCAGCTCCACCGACCTCGTTAGACCCGATCTGTTTATGGGGCACGGCCATGCAGGTCGCACCAAGACAGTTGTCTGTCACCTCGGCAATAAAGCTTGCCGGAATTGATGTTAAAATATTCCATACGGATCTTGACACTTTCTAACGACAGGAACTGCTGCACAAGTTTGTTACAGAACCACGGAAATACATGGTCTTTGCCTGTTCACATTATGCCAATTCTGCCGGTCCAAGTCATTCGTTTCATTCATATCAAACAGCTTGTTCGTTCGCATCTTGGCATCATATTATTATATCTATATCTATGGACAACCCCAGATTTGGTCTCTAATTATTATTCTTATTGGTCATTAATGCAATAGCCCATTCAATTCCTAGAGATGATGTAGAAGCTCAGAAGCTACATACATGATGGGGGTCAATAAGTCATAAACATGCACCATCTGGCTACGAAGACACCGACTCCGGCACGTCTGGTGGTGCCGATTCTTGACCTTCGTCAATTGTATTTTTGGCAGGCACAACAAGGATATGCATCAGCGAATTGACAAACCAAGCAAGTTCAATGACTGGGCGTACAGTGTTTTTGGCATCGATATACGGCGCGGATGCTCACTTCCGGAAAACTCAAAATGGGCCGAATTGCTCATAGTAATCTGAATGCTGAGACTGAAACCCAAGGAGGAAAAGCCGGGCAGAACATCTGGATGATCGTGAGTCTGGCTCCACCTCTGGTGAACCGGATGACAGCTCTGGTTCAGAAGAACAGAGTGATGACAATTCAGATGACGAGGAAGATTCGGAGGGTGTCTCACAACATGTCGGATTCAAGCGATTTCTTAAGTACTACTCCGTACTGCGAGACGCGATACGGACAGAAGAACTCAGTGTGGAGTCTGGCAGAGAAAATTGTCAGCTCAAAACTCGACGGGGAAAAGCCCTCCTTTGCCTAAATTTAGGTCAGGCTACTATTCTAACCGAAGCATAATGCTTCAGAGAACTCCAGTCCTTATAACAAAGGCGCACAGAGCTGCTCTGAAAAAAAAGGCAGAGGAGAATCTCTGGTGCCCTCTCTACACATATACATACTGATCTGAAAGCAATTACGCAGCAGACACTGCGCCACAGTTCTGCTGCTGCCGATGCTAAACAGAAGGACTCCCAATAAGTACTGTACAGTACATCAAATGAAAGCTCCTGGTGGCTATTCCTTCTGATAATTGGACATAGCATCGACACTGATAGTACACACCTCCAAGGCTGCAGTGGTCCATAAGCAGGGGAAGGAAGATTCAGATTGTGGAAGGACTCTGCTTACCCTTTCTCGAGCACCCTATGTTAGATGCCACCTGAGAGAGCCAGCGCAACATCGCAATAGATACCTAATCATTGAATCTCTCTCTACCTTTTGTTTTACCCAAATGTCTGACCTGAGAGTCTTCGGACTGGACTCATGCTTGCTGCCCAGCAAGTCGTTGCTCTTTACCTGACTTAGAAGAATCAAAATAGCTATTGATTGACCTTTGTTTGATGATATTCAGATCTTTCAATACAGGATTGGTGGAAGCCTTCAACCCTGTCTAATGTTTCTGCGATCTCTTCATCCAGGAGAGACGGAGATCAAAATGCAACAAACAGTGGAGAATCAATTAAAGAGAATAAAAAGATAGACCTCGTGACTCACAAATGGCGCCAAGGCAACACCAGTATCTTCACCAGTATCTCCAGACCCAGACTTCTCCACACTGAGGATATTATTACTGTTCATGCTAGGCAGTTTAGTTTATTACTAGTAGCCAAGCAGAACCGGCACAAACAACCCGGATTGCCAAAAGCAACATGTGGTTGATGGTCCATAGGCCGCCCTGCCAGGCAAAAGATTCTACCACCATCACACAAGTTATGCGCCCACAACAGCCCCTGGAAAGGAATGGATTAACATCCTGAATTGGTCATGCGGTCTTGAACAATCCTCTATCTATAGTATATTTTTCTATACTTTCAGACATAGAACTGGAAATGCAGATTAGTGACTAGTATGGATCGTATGGCTCGAGAAGGGCAGTGGGAGGATCTATATAGATACCAAACATTCCACATTCATCTCGTCTCTTCGTTTCAGATAGGGAGGGATCAATCATGGAATCAATTATACTCCGTACATCTCTGACGTAAATCATAAATCCTATCGGATAACCGATCGTATCCCCGTAATGTACAGTACAGACAAGAAGACAATACGGCGACTGGAATACGAACAAAAATAAAGCATGAATAATACATCAATAGTCGTTAAAAAAGATATTAATCAATCGAATCCTCGGCAGACCCGATATCCGTTCCGTCATTTCTCTATAATATAAAACAACGGGCTTCCATTTCGGATCATAATAATAACAATGCTGCCCGCGGAGTGGGTATCTCATACATTAGGTATATGTAATACCTAACCTTATAGGTATACAAAAAAAACAAGCTAGGAAGAGAGAAAAGAAGCATGAGGACATAACCTAGGGCCTGTACTGTGTATATATACGGCTTCCCTGCCTATGTCTACGGCCTACGCCGGTTCCTGCCTCAGCATCTCCAGGATCATCTCCTGCGTCCGCTGGACGGAGTCCAGTTTCTCCTCCAGCGCGGAGCGTTCCTTCTCCAGCTCGCGACGGAACTCTCCGCGGAGCTCTTCTCTGATTTCTTCTTTCAGCTTTTCAAGGATGGCAGGGGATATTGATGCGTTAGCAGTCGCAGTCGCCGCATCGCCACTAGTGTTTCCCGCGGTTGCGTCTGCTGAACGCGTCGTCGGCGACGGCGACTCCGCTGACGAAGAAGCCAAGGCCGCGACGATGGGCGAGGAGCGCGGATTCGACGCCACGGCATCGAGGTGCTTGTTGAGCTTGCTGAGTGTCTCCAGGACCGCGGATGTTACGCTGGGGTCTGCCGCCGCCGCGGGAGGCGTAGAACGATATAATTGAGCGGAATAGTTTCCTGCCGCGGCGTCGCTGATTCCAGCCAGAGGCGTCCGAGGCGTCTGATTCGGGAACATGGAGTCGTACCCGGGTGGCATCCTGATCATGGGCGAGGAGCTGGGTGCTGGAGCGGCAGTGGAGGCAGGCGGACCGATCGGCCGTGGCCTGTTGTTGTTATCGGTGACGGGACTCGCAGAAGTACTCGTCCTCCATGTCTCCGCAGTGTTCTCCCAGGGCTTCGCAAACTCCCAGGAGCGCTCCTTTCTCTTCCTCCCGCGGCGCGCATCCCTCTCCTCGATGCGCCTCGCCTCCGCGGCCTCGAAGCGCTCCCACGTCGGGATCCAGGCGTCGACGGCCTCCCTCCACTGGAGGTTGGAGCGGTCCTCGCCGCCCTTCTCCTTCTGCTCGGCCAGGAACTTGATGCGCTGCTTCGTGACGACCTCGACCTTGCGCCGCACCGAGTGCCACGAGTACGGGTGGCCGTGTTCCCGCGTGAACTCGTTGGTGACGGTCATCCACCACTCGCAGAGCTTGTTGCGCTCGCCGAACGTCGCGGCGTGCTTGTTGCAGATGTTGAAGAGGGAGACCTCCTCCAGGGTCGTGAGGCGCTTGCCGTGCTTGCGCGTCGTGTCTGCCGTCTCCCCGTCTGCGCCTGCGCCTCCTGCTGTCGTTCTGGTCTCTGGCCTGCTCCGTTGATCTTCCGCGTCGTCGCTCGCAGCATCATCGTCATCATCCCCCCGCGGGGTCGGCACGTACTCTGCATCTCCCGGCGCGTCCGTGGTCGCTGCGTCCCTGGGACTGGGGTCGCTGCTGGAATTGACACTGTCGGAGGTGCGCGGCGTCTCGGCCGCGGCCAAGTCCACGGTTGTCGGCGCTGTTGTTGTTGTTGGTGGTGGTGGTGGTGGTGGGATGTAGTGCTGCTGCTGCTGCTCTCTGGGCCGGAATGTCGACGAGATCGCGGGGAGCGTGTTCGTGTTCATGGGCGACGTCCGCGACATGGCGGACGGCAGCCATCGCAGCTGAGGCACGCGGAACGAGGGCGACCCCCCATGCGGCGCGGCCGGAGGCGCGCTGCCCGCGGGCGTGTCGGCGTGCCAGGAGAACATGGACATGTCAACATTGAGCGCTGTTCTCTATATTACTCTGGCGTCGTCGATGCGATCATCGCCGCACGTATGTATGGTTGGAGGAAATGAAAATCCAGGGGAGAGTTCTGAAACTTACGCCGCCCCACGCACCGCCGGCACTGTCCGGCGTCCCGAAACGGGTATTTTTCACGAGCCGGCCCCGCGACAAATACGCCGCTTTGAGAAGTGGGAGACGGGAGTGGGTACACGGTATGGATTACTTGCGTCTTTGTCACAAAGATCAGGCAGGAATACGAGAACATATATTCAGAGAAATGATATATCAAGTATCGAGGGCTGGGTGAGGATCGAGATAGTAATCAGTTCACTGGATATTCTGTCAGTCTTGAGTAACACTTACTACCGAATACTATCAGCCCTGCCAAAGGTTGAAATTCGAGTAACAGTGCTACGGCACAGCAAAGCTGAGACTAGGGGAGATTTTTCAGACATGCATTTACATGATTGTGATGCTATCTTAATGTTCTACATACGTGCTCATACGAACTCCGGAAACGACGGCTCAAACACCGCCCAGATTTCCACATCAGCAGACTAAGTCATTTCCCTCCACGAGAAGGGGGACAGGGAGATCTATGAGCATAGGACGGTAGGCGGAAGAGAGACACCAGAGACCAGAGACCCGAAATAATACAGATATCTCGAAATAATTGAGAGAGCAAGGGGAGAGGAGGAAAACAAGAGCCGTCGCTTTATAGTGTATGCGTCTACCGTCTCCGCAAGTAGTACGCGAACGCGGCGGTGCCGATACTCTCATTAAACGGCGTGGGGACTTCGGAATAGCCCGGACGGCACACGGGGTGCCGCAGGTAGACTGCGGCGCAGATGTTCTGGTTGACCTCGAGGTATCGCGGGATGAACGCGAAGGCGCTCATGTAGTCACGCGGCCGCCAGGGCGTAGCGTATGGCTTGGTGCTGTCGACAGGGTTGTCGCGCATCTGTTCGAGGGCGCGCTTGAGCACGTCGAGTTCGAAGTCCGAAAGCTCAGAAATGGTCTCGTCATCCAGCGCCTCGGGGTTCTCAGCGGCCTTCTTGAAGGCTTCTGTAAGCTGAGCGCTGGGCTTGCCTTCGGATGTCGACGTGGCCGTAATCTCTGCCGTAGCTGGTTCTGTCGACTCCGTCTGTTTCGAAGGCTCGGACGCGGAGGACTGCTCAGGCTTCGACTGCTCCGCACCCTGGGCATCCTTGCCCTCCTTCTTCTCGGCTCTCTTCACCTTCAGCACCTTAATGAGCTCCGAAAACTGTTCCTCAAGGTTGTCCGCGAGAACGGAGCTCGAGTCGGAGCGAGACAGGACCCTGCGGACTGCCTTCTGGAATCCACGGAGCTCCTGCTTCTTCTTGGCAGGAAGGACATCCTTGCTGTCAGACATGATGGTCTTCGCCTGGGCAAGCAGGTACTTCAAGGTCTCTCGAGGATTTTCCACTTTTCCATCCGCTTCCGTGTCGGACTTCTCGCCCTCCTGCTCCTCCTTCTTCTCTTCAGCCTCCTCCCCCTCTTTCTTCTCAGCCTCCGCCTGTCTGGCGGCGGCGGCGGCCTTCTTGGCAAGTCGCGACTCTCGACGTTCACGCTTATCCTTCGGGGCACCGGTGGCATACATGACGCGCTCTGGGTCGACTTGGAATAGATCACCGGGATTCAGAAGATATCCGGGGTATCTCATCTGGGAAGCACATTAGTTGTTTTGCTTTCGTAGTAATATACAGTTTCCCATAGCTCAAAAAGCAACAATACCTTCTTGCCATTGACGGTGACTGCACCGTGGACGACGAACTGCCGAGCCTGTCTCGTGCTGCTGGCAAACATCGCCCGGAAGATCGCAACATCCAGCCGTCGCTCCAGTGGAGCAAAGGTCATCTGCATGTACGGCGTCCGCGGCACCTGCGTAGGCTTTATCCGACCGGTCCTCTTCTCCGGCTTCTGCTCCAGGCCAGAACCCCGTCCAGCGGACTGCTCGGAGCCATCATCCCTGGCGAGCTGGGCGGGATCCATGGGGACCACGCTGCGTATGCGTCGCGAGAACATGCGCTCCCACTGACCCTCACGGACCTGCTCGCCGTGGTAGGCCCGGGCAATGGACTTGGCGGCCCATTTCTGCTGGAAGAAGGTCTTGTTCGCGGTCGGGGGATTCCTGAAGCGGCTGAGGTTATACAGGTTATATTTGCTCCATGATTGTCGGATTTTCTGGTGGACAGAGCGTCAGCCAAGGAAGAAGCGAGAAAATATATCCCTCACCCAGAGTGCCAATTGGGACAACAATTAATTAAAACTTACCGCCTTACTAAGAGGCGTCGTAGCTCTATTTCTCATGATGGCGAGCGTCGACGCAGCCTCAGAAACAGCTTCCTCTCCGGGTCCGTCGACGAACTGCCTCCGCGCATCCTATCCCAAAAGTTCGCAAAAACGCAGTCCCCTCAGCCCTCACTCACGTGACCAATCGCGGAGGCCGGGAGGCTCCGGTTGACGGAGAATCCTTCAGCCGATGAGGCCGTATTCATAACAAGCAAAGCACGTTACTCACGTGACTTCTTACTCATCACGCCTGATTACGCCGCACGTGCCTACCTCCAAGCACCCAGCGAATCGCTGGCCTTGACGCGGGCCTCGCTTATTTTAGTGCGTCTGTCCGGGCCCCACCCAAAGGCATAAATACCCCCTCGACCTCGCGCTTCTCTTGGAATTTCTCTTTTCTTTTCTTTCCTCATACTTACCTTGTTTGGGTGGCCGCGATCAAGAAGGCGGTCCACCACGGAGTGGTCCCTGCATTGCACAGCGCGGCGGAACACTCCGTTCAACGGCCTTCGGGTCATTGACAGGCGTATTCTTTGGCACCTTT
>Ga0207748_1000578_pt1 | contig 18375 bp, 16 predicted proteins | sample HigsolmetaGSP13D_FD_184841 | JGI IMG/M metagenome (GOLD analysis project Ga0207748, IMG submission 184841) | High solid enriched microbial communities from the Joint BioEnergy Institute, USA - SP1-3-D (SPAdes) | ecosystem: Engineered > Bioreactor > SSF (Solid state fermentation) > Aerobic >...
GAAACAATCGGCAAAAACCCGGGAGATGGAGAATCGATATTTTTATGACTCACTTTTTCCCAACCGAATAAATACGGCACAACTGGCGATCACTTGGTATAAAAGGCTTCTGAGGGAATTTGGATGGACATATCAAAAAAACGATAACGGTTGGGAAAAAACAAACAATCCACTTGTACCAAAGTCTCTAGCTGAGGTATACTTGCAGTAAGTGTTGAAAATACTGGGGTTGAACTTTAACATTGGATGTATTTAAATTTTTTTTATCTCTGGTGCTGTTTCTTCCTGCTCGGCGTTGAACTTTAACATTGGATGTATTTAAATGCAGATACAGAAAAAATATTTTTAAAATTTTGTTTTGTTGAACTTTAACATTGGATGTATTTAAATTTGTTGCCCGTAATTTTTCTATTTTTGCATGATCAGTTGAACTTTAACATTGGATGTATTTAAATCAAATATTGACGACGAATTCGGCACAATTGGAAACGTTGAACTTTAACATTGGATGTATTTAAATCTGGACAAGCATCCGTCAGATGTGCTGGGTGATATCGTTGAACTTTAACATTGGATGTATTTAAATCTATTACAAAACACGATCCGCAACAAGTGAAAAAGCGTTGAACTTTAACATTGGATGTATTTAAATCCGTTCTGCAAAGTATTGAACAAATTAGCAAACAAGTTGAACTTTAACATTGGATGTATTTAAATAAAACAAGAAAGAGCACAGCAACCAAAGGAACAGGTTGAACTTTAACATTGGATGTATTTAAATACGTAAAGATGACCGGTTCTGCAAAGACGGTCTCGTTGAACTTTAACATTGGATGTATTTAAATTAGAATCTTGGGACTATGTGCTTCAAATGGCTGTTTGTTGAACTTTAACATTGGATGTATTTAAATTGATCATTCGTAATTGTGTAATGCCAACCTATCGCGTTGAACTTTAACATTGGATGTATTTAAATTGGTGGCGATCTTGTGGACGGGGACGAGCCAAAAAAGTTGAACTTTAACATTGGATGTATTTAAATAGCTGGACGAAATGCACACTTACTTTTAGTTGTAGGTTGAACTTTAACATTGGATGTATTTAAATTACCGTAAAGCAAAAAGGCTTTACAGTTGATCACGCGTTGAACTTTAACATTGGATGTATTTAAATATCCACGCCCCCAAGTAGGGAGCGACACGCTAGCAGTTGAACTTTAACATTGGATGTATTTAAATACAATAAAAGAAAATGATCCAATAAATTCCCCCGTTGAACTTTAACATTGGATGTATTTAAATTAAATATCCCCTCACTTTAAAATATTCACATAGTGCAGTTGAACTTTAACATTGGATGTATTTAAATACAAATACACTAAAACCGTACCCGCGCCTGTCGATAGTTGAACTTTAACATTGGATGTATTTAAATTGTGGGAAATGCTTAGTTGACGAGCGTATCAAGCACGTTGAACTTTAACATTGGATGTATTTAAATTGGATTTGCAAAAGGCAGTGATAGCGTATGATCCAGTTGAACTTTAACATTGGATGTATTTAAATCTTTAAAAGTCGGATCTTTAAAAATGATTCCTTCTTGTTGAACTTTAACATTGGATGTATTTAAATTTCCTTATCCGCTCCTTCTTCATTTTCTTCTTCCTCGTTGAACTTTAACATTGGATGTATTTAAATAGCGCAACCGCCTGCGCCACTAGCGTTTTACCTGTAGTTGAACTTTAACATTGGATGTATTTAAATAACGCTTGCCGCTCGTACAAGCCGGCGAGAAGCTGGTTGAACTTTAACATTGGATGTATTTAAATCCGTTCCGGCATGCGATGGCTCAGTTCGAAATGTATGTTGAACTTTAACATTGGATGTATTTAAATAACGTGAACGGACGCACGTTTACTGCCCGCACAATGGTTGAACTTTAACATTGGATGTATTTAAATCGTTTTTGCAAGGTAATCGAATGTATGTGTCGTAGTTGAACTTTAACATTGGATGTATTTAAATTCCAGCACGACGCCAACAAACTCGCTTGGCTCAAGTTGAACTTTAACATTGGATGTATTTAAATGTAGAGTATGGGGCGCTATTAAAACTGCTGTTTCTAGTTGAACTTTAACATTGGATGTATTTAAATATCTTAATAGCTTTTAACGTCCCGGACGTAATGCTAGTTGAACTTTAACATTGGATGTATTTAAATTCGCTGTCGCGCCATAATAACTTGTACCAAAGTAAGGTTGAACTTTAACATTGGATGTATTTAAGGCTTGCTGAATAAACAAAAATTCCAGATTTAGCAAGGATTTTGGCCACTTTTGTCGAATATAAAGTGTAAGGATTTTATAGGAAACGTGTAAAAAACCTTGCACTTGGAGGCCGTTACGATGTACAAAAAGACCGAACATCAATTAACTTTTGTAGAAGATTTTTTTCTACCATTCGGTGGAAAATTAAATAAAGAAAATCGCTGGGTCCGTCTTGCTGAATTAATCCCTTGGTGGAAGGCTGAAGAAAAGTATGCCAAGTCCTTCAAGAAAAAATTCAAGAGCGAATAGACAGACTTATTCTGTCAGAATTGCTCTTGGGGCTCTATACAAAGAAAGGCTTGGGCTATCTGACCGGGAAACAGTCCAACAGATCACGGAAAACCCGTATTTTCAGTATTTTATCGGATTACCTGAATTCCAGGAAAATGCCCCATTCTATCATTTTCTGATGACTCGTTTTAGAAAACGTTTGGGTGCAAACATCATCAATGAACTGAATGAATGGATTGCTCTGGAAGAACAAGAACGCCAATCGGAAGAGCATCTAAATGATGATCACCATGATGCTGACGATCATAGTAGTGGTGATCATCAACCTTCTGGTCCTGCTTCGGAAGAGACTTCAACTGGATCGGCTTCTCCTAAAACGAAGAACAAAGGAAAGCTCATTCTGGACGCAACCTGTGCACCGGCTGATATTGCTTAGCCTACTGACCTGGGGCTTTTAAACGAAGCCCGTGAGAAACTGGAACATATCATCGATGTACTGCATGAACCGTACAAAGGAAAATTACGAAAGCCACGGACCTACAGAAAAAGAGCCCGCAAGGACTATCTTTCTGTCGCTAAGCAACGCAAAGCAGATGCCCGAAAAAACCGGAAAGTTGTCGGTAAACAGCTTGGATGTGTGAAAAGGGATCTTGCGATCATTGAAAATCTTGTTACCCAAAGTTGCCTGTCCTTTTTGAGCAAAGATGAATACCGACAACTCCTCGTGATTCATGAACTTTACCAGGCAGAAATTTACAAAAAGAAAACACATCGGATTGACCACCGGGTTGTGAGCTTTTCCCAGCCGCATGTCCGTCCAATTGTGCGTGGCAATGCAAAAGGGAATTCGGTTCAAAAGTCGCCATCAGTGTTGTAGGTGGCTATGCTTTGATTGAGCAACTTGACTGGGAAAATAACAATGAAGGGATCACCCTTAGAGAATCTATTGAGAACTACTACAACCGGTTCAGATTTTATCCAGAAGCGATTTTAGCAGATAAAACCTACCGAAACCATGATAACCTGGCATACTGCAAATCTCTTGGCATTCGTCTGAGTGGGCCTAAGTTAGGACGTCCATCCAAAACGGAAGGCAAAACCTTAGAACGCGTGGCAAGGCAGGATGCCTCTGAACGTAATGCCGTTGAAGGCACGCGCAAGTATGGGCTAAGACTTATTTAAGCACACCCTCATGATACCAGCGAAGCAGTAGTAGCACCAATTCTTATCATGAAGAGCGCGGAAGCTCAGGGTTCTTTTTTAAAATTTTTATACAACACTTTTTTATAATAATCGGATTTGAACTTGAAGATGACTGAATCTTATTTCAGATATGAGGAGTAAAAATTTTTCGAGATGATTTAAATATACCTCTCAAAAAAGCGGCTAAATATGTAATAATTAGAGCTTACTGGACGAATATTTTGGCATTGCTTACTGACAAATCGGATACAAGCTAAAATTCGATTCGTTCAGCAAGCCCTAATTAAACTTCGCTGTTTTGAGGAGGTTTTTATTTTGGTTACCATATAAGATGAACTAACCATCTTATATAGCGTGCAAATTTTTCCCTGCATTGTTGATGAAACCTTTACATTAAAGTTGGCCAAGCTGTCCGAATTCTTGTCAAGCCTCTACTCTTGTTTATTAGTAAGTCCCAAGTAAGATTTGCTGAGCAAACCTTACTTGGCTTGTATTCGATTCATTCAACAAAATCCAAACAGAAGAAAGCACCCATAAAACTGATTGATGTCGATTTCGCCGCACTTCCAAACAACTTTCGGTCTAAAATCCCCCTTGTTTTTTCGTTCCTAGAATTCTTTCAGAGTCCTGGGCTTTTCCTTATTCACCCGCCCCCCGATTATGTATTTCTGTCATCCTCGTCGTCCAGTTCCCTGATCAAATTCCAAGTCTGATAAATCCGGTTTGCCATTTTCTCAGGATCTTTCAGCATCATTTGATATAAATCCGGCTCATGGCTCAACGTTTCAAGCAGTTTCTTTTCCGGATTACTGACCGCTTCATTTGTCTTCAGGCCGGCATGGTTGGTAAGGCCCAAAAGATAATCAATTGAAACTTTCAACACTTGCGAAATTCGGTATAGCACCTTAATAGAAGGAAAACTGTATCCAGTTTCGTAGTTCGAAATGTTCCGGTCGCTTACCCCGACTTTTTTCGCAAGTTCAGGCTGGCTGTAGCCTTGAGCTGTCCGCACTTTTTTCAATCGGGCTGCGAATATTTCTTTAACGTTTTCCATGTTTTCATTCCCGTGATCGGCCATTGCTACTGCTCCTTAAAAAAAATCAAAAAAGATGGTTGACTTCCAAAATAATTGTGTATAATATAAGTGTATAGAAATTATTTTGTTGATGAGCATCTGTACAAAAAGTTGACAAAGAGCCGGAGACACAAAGAAAATAGATGCTTCAGCAAAAAATACCCCCCTATTTTCTCATAATTCTTACTTACTATTCCCAAATTCAAAGTAAGAGTAATATGGTCTCCAGGCTCTTTTTTTACAGTCTCCCTTCCAGTTTAGCATGAAAACGATGCTGTTTTAACCCCTTTTTAAATTGTAAACGCTTTCATTAAAATGACGGGTCTATTTACCCACCCTTCCATAACACCGTTAACGACGCTAGTCCCATACTGGCACGCAAAAGGTTTGCTGAACGAATTCCATTCTGGCTTTGCCTCAATATATAGAAGGATGCCTCTGTCGCAAATGGGGGATGCTACCTTCTCTATACGTTGAATTGGCTTATGCGGGCAAAGATAAGTCCGGATAAGCGGTCAGTCTCCTTACCAAGTCCACGGTTCGTAACCCCTTCAAGCAGGCAGGACAGTTCCATGCCTTTATAAAATCGACATTCCCTGTTTTCCTTTACATGACGTCCATGTCCACCAACCTTATCCTAGGTTTAGAGGAAATCAATTATAAAAAAGCATCGTAGCTTACGTTCAAAATGCCCCAGCCCCAATATAGCCTCTGCCCATGCGGTTCCATTGTTCAACCGGCATGGGCAGGGTTCTACAGCATAGGTGCAACTCTCAATATTTTATGGAAGATAAGTGCGTATTAAGATTAATGGCCAGAAATCCGGCGTTTTCCAGAGTCTCTTTATAAATCGTAATTCCAGTATTGTCTTGTGGGATCATCCGGTAATTTTTAAACGGGACTTCAAGGGTTCCGGCGACGAAAAAGCGGATTGCCATGCTGTGGGCAACAACAAGAACGGTTTCTTCCGGATGTTTCTCCACCAGCTCATCGATACAGGCACGGACACGGTTATAGACCTGGACGGCCGTTTCCCCCGTATAACCCGCATGTGTCGCACCCGGATCTTTTAGCCAGGCCTCCCAATTATCCGCATATTTTACGGTAAAATCTTCCTGGCGTTCTCCTTCCCAGGCACCGAAGTCCGTTTCGACAAGACGTGGATCTTGATGGATTTTCAAATTCCGCCCCTTAACAAGTATTTCCGCCGTATGGACAGCACGGCCCAATGTGGATGCATAAACAACATCAAAAGGAATGTCCTTTAAAACGCCTGCCGCCAGTTCCGCCTGCCGCACGCCCGTCTGCGACAAACCGATATCGCTTCTACCGCAATATCTGTTCCGGTCGGCGTTCCATTCTGTCTGGCCATGGCGCACAAAATAAAAAAGTGTCATAATGTACCTCTTTTCACAAAGTATCAACTGGTTTTATTTTAACAAATTGAGGCGGGGAATGCTATTTCCGGTCAATAAGACTCTTTTCATAATCCATGAGAAGAATACTCTCTAGATGTTCATTTAGCTGTGTACATTTAGGTGATAGAGTGTCTGCCCATTTTTTCACTCATTCGCCCCTTCAAGTAAAGTTTTACCCATACCGAATTGCCGGATATGCAACACGATTGCGTCCGAGCCCTCCCTATAAAAAATTTATTTGCTATATTATATTAAAATATTATATAATGACAAAGGACGCTAAAACATTGAAGAAGGATGAGTTGTTTTTTTATTTTTTAAAAACTTCATATCATCGCTCAATTACATGTTTATGTAAACGGGGGAACCAACAGGTGTTTTATGCACCAGGGGTGAAACCTTTCAATGAAAGGTAGGGAAACTCTTTATTCCCTAATCCGTCAGCTAACCTCGTAAGCGTCTGGAGAGAACTGTGTGTGTTTTTTGGACACGCCTTTTAAGCAAAAATGCTGCGAAGGAATTTCTCTCTTTCGTGGTTTTTTTAATCCACAAATTTGGTTTCCGGGGTAAAGCCGGAAACTGGCAGGACTTGCGATTTGAGTTTTACAAACAATCCGGTATCCAGCTTGCGTACTGCGCTTTTTGAAAAATATTGGCATCTAGGAGGGAAACTACATGAAAAGAGTGAGCTTAGCCTGGCAGATTTTTATCGGCCTGATATTCGGTATTGCGATTGGCGGCATTTTCCACGGCAATGACACCGTGGCCCATATTCTCCAGCCGTTTGGCGACTTCTTTTTGCGCTTGATTAAAATGATTGTGATTCCGATTGTCGTTTCAAGCTTGATTGTCGGTGTTGCCGGCGCAGGCGATATGAAACAGGTTGGAAAGCTCGGCCTTAAAGCATTGATTTATTTTGAAATTGTCACGACCATCGCGATTGTAGTAGGACTGCTGGCCGGAAACTTGTTCCATCCGGGGACAGGGGTGGATATGGGCTCATTGGCAAAAACATCGATCAGCAGCTATGTGGAAACAACAAAAGAGACGCAACACAATGGCATAGTCGATACGATTTTAAGTATCGTGCCGACGAACTTGTTTGAATCCCTTTCACAAGGGAATATGCTTCCAATCATTTTCTTCTCTGTCATGTTCGGGATTGGGGTGGCAGCCATCGGGGAAAAAGGAAAACCGGTGCTCCGCTTTTTCCAGGGTGTCAGTGAAGCGATGTTTTATGTCACTAATTTGGTCATGAAAGTGGCTCCGATCGGTGTATTTGGCCTGATTGGTGTAACCGTTACACAATTCGGCCTCAAGTCATTGATTCCGCTAAGCAAGCTTGTTTTCACGGTTTACGGCACGATTATTTTCTTTGTGGTTGTCGTGCTTGGCCTGATTGCCTGGCTTTTCCGCGTAAATATTTTCAATCTCTTCAAAATCCTGAAAGACGAATTGATCCTTGCTTATTCCACTGCAAGCTCGGAAGCGGTGCTGCCAAGGCTCATGGAGAAAATGGAAAAATTCGGTTGCCCGAAATCGATCACCACACTGGTGATTCCGACGGGGTACTCATTCAACCTGGACGGCTCGACCTTGTACCAGTCGCTGGCGGCGCTGTTTATCGCGCAAATGTACGGGATTCACATGTCCATCGGTGCGCAAATTTCGCTGGTGCTTGTGCTGATGGTTACATCAAAAGGCATCGCCGGTGTTCCAGGAGTTTCATTCGTTGTCCTTTTGGCGACGCTGGGGACGGTCGGGATTCCGCTTGAAGGCTTAGCATTTATTGCTGGCATTGACCGTATTCTGGATATGGCAAGAACAGCCTGCAATGTCGTTGGCAATACGCTTGCAACCATTATTGTGTCAAAATGGGAAGGAAAATATGATAAAGAAAAAGCAGAAGCGTACCTTGCCGAAATCAGCGGCGGCGGGCACGATACTGATGCCAAAGATCACAAATATGTAACGGAATCTTAAGAGATGAGCGATGAAGTTAAAAAAGGTGCACTGCCGGAATAGAGGCAGCGCGCCTTTTTTGTTTGCGAGTAAAGAACGTCGGTAGTTTTTTACATTTCCATCAAATTATGCTAGCTCTGTTGCCTACTGGAGTCATGATGCAAATTGGCGCTTGGACTCGGTGTGAAAACTTCATCCGTATAAGTTGAACTCCTTCTTGATGTGTCGCCAGAAGAAATGCTTACCTTGATCGGCTTTGATTTTGGAGCGGTACAGATTTTTGTCGGGAAAAATTGTGCCTCTCTTTCCAAGGATTGTTACCGGTCGGACTGAAATAATGAGCGCCCTAGGGCACAAACTATTCACAGCAGCATGTATTGATTTTTTGGAGGGATAAAGATGGACAAAAAAATGCTACTGTGGGTAGCGGTACTGTCCCTCGCTCTTTTTCCCCGGACGGAACATGCGGATGCGGCTTTTTGGTTTCAATCGAAACGGGCCACTGTCGACTTGCGTTTGCTGGAGACATCGGATTTGCACGGCTATATGCTGAATTATGATTATGCCGCTCGCACTGAGGCGGAGACTTATGGCCTTGCTCTTACGGCTTCACTCATTGCAGCGGAGAGGAAGACGGCAAAAAATACGATGCTGTTTGATGATGGGGACTTACTTGAAGGGAACGAAATGGCTGCTTATGTTGCCCGTCGACCGTTAAAAAAGGGGGAAATTCATCCGTTTATCCGCGTGATGAATCATTTAAATTACGACGCAGCGACCGTGGGCAATCATGATTTTCATTACGGACTTGATTTTTTGAAACAGACGATCAATGGAGCAAAGTTTCCGTTTGTAAATGCCAATATATACTATAATTTCGAAAAAAATGATACAGATGACCAAAATTTTTTCAAACCCTATGTGATTCTGGATAAAAAAGTGGAAGACCGGAGCGGGCACCATCATCATCTGAAAATCGGGGTCATCGGATTTGTTACGCCTTCAGTCATTGAATGGGAAAAACCGAGCCTTGGCGGCAAAGTCAAAGCAAAGGACATCCTGCATACGGCTGCCTGGTTTGTCCCGCGAATGAAGGCGGAAGGAGCCGACCTGATCATCGCGCTTGCCCATTGTGGTGTGGATCCGGCTGCGAAACAACCGTTTTATACAGGCGATGCCGTTTATTTATTAAGCGAGGTAAAAGGGATCGATGCTATTCTGTTTGGGCATCAGCATCGGGTGTTCCCAAGCGAATTTTTTGCCGGCGTCCCCGGCGTCGATATCCGGAAAGGGACAATCAATGGCGTGCCAGCAGTAATGCCCGGCAAGTGGGGGAGTCATCTCGGCGTGATCAGTCTCACTTTGGAAAAAAAGGGAGAGAAGTGGGAGATGACGCAGGCACAATCGGAGGCGAAACCGGTATATGCCATCCACAATCAACAGGCAAAATCCATCGTTAGACCGGATCCGGACATTGTTCGGATGACCGCCGAGCTGCAAAAAAACGTGCTGGGGTCCAAGTTTACTTTATATAGTCGAAACTAATTTGCCCATGCCGCCTTTGTTGCGGCATGGGCATTGAAGTGAAGGAAGAGGACGGCGGGGCATATCTTAACGTAGAGGTTTTCTATGTTAAGGAAGAACGTGAAAGTCTGCATCTATCTTAAAGTAGATGTGTTTTAAGTGAAGGAAGGGCATGAAAAATTGCGTCTATCTTCACATAGGGACGCTCTAAATAAACTTTCCGTACATGGTTAAAATTGTTGCACCTCCCTCACACTAGGCCCTGGTTTTCTCATCATATTTTTAGGGAAAACGGAAGGTGCAATCGTGTATAATAGAAATGATGCATCATGATGAGCAGGTTTGTAGGCTTTTGAAATGGCAGCGCGGCAAGCCCGCAACATTTCAAAAAGGGAGGAAAAAAAAGAATGCTAAAAAGATTGGGATGGATCTGGTTCATCGCTATGATTGCGCTTGGGTTCACCATGAACGGCGTGGCAAAAGCGTCCGGCGATAACAGTACAGTGATCGATGAAAAATACGGGAAACCGATCGTTGCGACAGGCGCGGCTCTTTCTGCCTCGCAAAAAGCAGAGGTGGAAAAGGAACTTGGCGTGGACGATGCAAACAATGTCGAAGAGATTACCGTAACCGGCGATGATCTTGTCCATTACATCCCTGATGGCAACCGCAATTCGAACATGTATTCATCCGCAAAAATTACAAGAACGGACTCCGGCGGTATCCAGGTGAATATTGTAACACCGGAAAATATTACAGAAGTAACGGCGGATATGTATAAAAATGCGCTGCTCACTGCCGGAATTAAAAATGCGGAAGTAGAAGTGGCTTCCCCGCTCAAAGTAACCGGACATTCAGCGCTTGTCGGTATTTATAAAGCTTATGACAATTCGGATAAAACCGGGGATAAACTTAATTCAGACCGGACGGAAGTGGCCAGCCAGGAACTGAGTGTTGCAACGGATCTGGCGAAAAAGGAAGGGTTAAGCAATGATCAAGTGACCCAGCTTCTTACGGAAATTAAGCAGGAAATTGCAAACCAGCATCCGGCAACAAAAGAAGATATTGAAAAAATCGTTGATGATAAATTGAAGGATTTAAACATCAATTTGAGCGATTCCGACCGCCAGCTGCTGTATGATTTATTCGACCAGATGCGTAAGCTCAACATCAATTTTGGTTCGGTCAAAAGCGAATTGAGTTCCTTGTCCGACAAACTGAGCGATAAGATCAACAAAGCGGCCGGAGACAAAGATTTTTGGCAAAGCGTAAAAGACTTTTTCCAAAACATCTTTGACGCGATCCGGGGATTATTCCAATAATGGGAAAGAAGGCAGTGCGCCCCTAATTTCCGGCGCTGCTGCCTTCTTTTTGTTGAACATTTTTATCTGTGCTGCTCTGATCCTGAGCAGTCTTTGTAGTGGTGCGATTCTTTTCCGTTTCCTGACCGGAAGCAGGTTCTGTGCCAGTGTTGTCCAATTTTGTATCATCTGTGTTTTCTGATTCCTTATTTTTATTTTGATCCGTAACCTTGCCATCCGTTTTCGCATCGTTATGTTTTTCTGTATCCTGTTTTTCTGTTTTCGCTTTATCCTGCGTGCCATCCTTCGCTTTATCAGCCGTATCAGACTTGTCGTTTTTTTCTTCTTTGTTTTTTTCAGGAGTGCCGCCCTGCAGCAGTTGTGTCAGCTGATCAGCCTGCTTTCGCAATGTTTCCTCATCTGAACCGGAAGTGTCAATATCGGCTGCGCCGGTTTCCATCGATAGGTTAAGACCCGGCAGATCGGCATTGTCAGCAAGCTGTTGATGGGCAACAAGGCGGACGTTTTTCATGCCGATCTGTCCGGCTTTTTCCGGAACGTAAATGCCGCCAAAGTTCACCTTTGTGGCATCGACCCGCATATTTTTCAATTGAATCGGGCCGGGGGCATTCATATGGATCGTCACCGGTCCCTCAGGCGTTTGCAGCACTTTTGTGATTTTCAGGCCGTAAATGGTGACATCCGCATACTGCAGGCGGAGCATGACCTGATTTTGTTTTGTCGCTGTATCGCCTGCTGTAATCCCGGGCGGAAGCATCGCGCCTTCCACGCGGTCTGCTTCAATGATGAAGCCGTCTGTTACGGGGGATTCAGCCACTGAAATGTTTGTAAAAAAGCAAAAATTAAATGCAATAAATGCGGCTGTCAATAGGAAAGATTTTGTTTTCTTCACTTGCCTCACCATTTCTGTGTATAGTCTTTATCTTTCTTCTGCACTCCCTGCGGCAATTTCTTCCATCGGGCCCACACCAGCCGGCACTTCCTCCTGCCTGATTACCCGCCATGAAACAGATAAAGACCCGCCGATTATACCGAGCAGGGTTCCAATGAAAAATCCGCCCATCGCCCCCATGATGGAAAGGACAGACAGAAAAATGGCCAAAATGCCGAACACCATATTAAATTTTGGGAAAAAATAACCCATTCCGCCGATCAGAAAAATCAAGCCACCGAAAATGAGGCCGATCGACACCATGCTTCCGGGCGCGGCTGCAATTTCAAGAAGTTGGACCGGCACATATAAAATGATCATCCCGGAGAGCAACGTAAACGTTGCCCCCCAGAATGGCCGGCTTCTTCTCCAGTTTCTAAATTTCATGCGGAACATATGGAACTTGCCCATTATGATCACTCCTTGAAGAAAAGCCTATTTTTTGACAAACTGCACTTTTAGGTTCGGAAGATTTGCGACTTTTTGGAATAGGTAATGTGTATCCAGGCTGCCGTTTTTGATCGTTAAAGTATCTGCCCCTTGTGTAAAAGCCTTTGAAGCAGCTTGAGGGTCATCGGCAGTGACATAATTTTCCGAAATATTCATATTGGTGAAGACTGCATCCCCCTGGACAAGCGCAGCTTTTTGAATCAGCCCATTAAGGTGTACAGGTGTGTTTCCGTCGCCCGCCGTAATTTTCACCTGGTAATCGCCAAGAACCGGAATCTTAACATCTTTTGAAATAACCAAGTCCTGGATCGTCACTTTATCAATTTCATTGACAAAGACCGGTTTGACATGGTCCTCCCCTTTGGATGGATCCCCGTATAAACTCCCGTATAATTTAAACCCGGTACCTTGCATTTGTTTGAATGAAACATTGAATTTGCCAATGCCGCCGACAGTTGCTGCAACGGCAACCCCGTTAATGCCGAGTACAGCTAAAAGTCCCCCCAAAAAAATAAGGCCTGAAAGCAGAGCGGTAAAAAACCATTTTTTTGAAGTTCTCCCTTGCCCTTGTAAGACTAATGCCCCTTCGTTCATGTAACAATCCTCCCCTTTAAAACTTGATTATTTAAAAAAGATGGTACGCTAAAATATTTAGGTGAAAAATCCCCTCCTTCCCAAATGATATCGCTTACATTTTCTTTATTTTATTCATTTTGGACAAAAAAATATATTCCTATTATTGTAGGGAATTCAATGGCTTATGGCCTACAAATATCGTGTCGGAAAGCCGGTATGTTTTTTTGCGCGCCAACCAGGCATGATTATGATAATATTATAGGAAAAAAGACCGGTAAGGTGTTAGACAAAGGAGGGAGAAAGGTGTCGCTGTCGTTAAATGCGCATATGGACATGGTCATGAAACATGGAGTGGATCTTTTGCGCTCGCACCAGCAGCAAATTATTGCGGAATGTACGGGAATTTTGCAGTATTTGAGAGAAACACATAAAGGCAGTGCGGATGCTTTTGAATTCGCTTTCAATTGTTTTGTCGCCTTTTTCCGTTCCGGCCAGCAATCGGTTGAGACGCTGATTGACGATATCCGGTCGCAATGGGTGAAGGAATTCCACCGCCCGCCGGAACCGCATGTTCTCATCTTTATTTTAACACTGATTGAAAACTCTGTTCATAAAGCCATAAAGGAAAGCACGACCCGGTCTTTTCATTTACATCCTTCCGTCCAGTACCTTTTTTCGAAAATCTGCGAAGAAATGCTGCTCATTTCCAAACAGGAAACTTTTCAAATGGATTCATTTTGTGAGCAGCTAACCAAATCCGAGCAGCTCAGAATCGAGTGGATTGCAAGGGTCAGCCATGTGGATGGGGGGTACCGGCTGAAGAAAGTGATCGGGATGGAGGAGAACGCGATTGACAGCGGGCTGTTTGAACGGACGGATCCTTCATGGTTTTGGCTGTCGGAAGCGCTGCTGAAGCGGACGCCGCGCCGGAAACCGGATGAAAGGCGGGATGTGTTTCCGGTTCCGTGGAAAAACGAGACGTTGATTTTTTGTATGAGCGACCAGGATGTTTCGGCCACAATCCCGTTTTTAACCTATGCGATGCATTTGTTGCAGATGGAGGAGGAACGAAACGGAAAAGTATATGCGGGCGACCAGTGGAAAGATGCAGTCATTTTATTTAACGAATGGATTATGCGCTCCCAGGATTTAAATGAAGCGATCCAAAACATCGCTTTTGGTTACGCACAATATTTGCCGTTTGAGCGCTGTGCCCTGTTCCGTTATTCGCAGAGCGATGCCGCGGGATTCGGCCTGTTCGGCTACCATTTTAACAATACGGCAATCCGGAATATAAAGGAGACGATCGACCGTTTTCCTTCCATTTCCAAAATATTGCTGGGGAAAGGGCAGCAGGTAAATATGGTACAGCATTTCCAGCCGCTGTATATCCCAAAAGCGTCAGAAGAGTTTCCGATGCAGTATGTGAAGGAGTTTGAGCTGGAATCGGTCGTGGTTGCCCCGATTTATGTGCCGTCAGAAGGGGTGTTAATTGGCGGTGCCATTTTGGACCAGGGGCCGGGGAAGTTTTTTGAAGTGGACAGCAGCACATTTACGGCGCTGTTGAAATTCGGTCAGAGCGCAGGTGAACTGCTGGCCAAGTTTTTAAAAGCGAACCAGTGGGACGAAAAGCAGCCGGAACTCGTCCAGCTGTCCGCCCGGGAAATCCATATTTTGCAGCTCTTGGCGGACGGGGCCTCGACGACGGAAGCAGCGGAAATGCTGCATTTGAGCGAGTATACGGTCCGGGATTATGTCTCAAGCCTGATGAAGCGGCTTCACGCTAGAAACCGGACGGAAGCCGCTGTAAAAGCAATGCGGCTTGGGCTGATTCATTGAACTCGCCATTTTCCTCCGTTATGCACTTTTTTTAAAAGGCGAAGTCATGAGGGCTTGCTGAACGAATCCGATTTTGAGTTTGTACCCAATTTGTCAGCAAGCCCTGTCTCAAAGTATAGAAGAATCCATTTGCGAAAATGTGTAATTTTGTCTTCTTAATACGTTGAGTCGGTTTTCGAGTGCTAGCTTTTCCCTGGAGTTGTTGTAAAAATTTTTGCCAAAGCGGTCAGCATCCATGCCAAATTTGGGGATTTTGCTTATACAGCAAATCCTACGTAGGTAAAAAATTGTGTGTAAAATGATCGAAGTCCGGGTAAAATACTTTTACATCCTAGAGTCTGCTGCAAAGTTCAAAGCCCCCGAATTTACGGGGGCTGTAAATTTGACAAAATAAAAGTCTCCCAAAAAAATGGGAGATCTAGACAAAATAAATCAATTTTCTTATAATTTGTTATGCAGGCGTAAAAAGGTTTTCGATTAAGTGTTTAAGTTTAACAACAAAAAATACCCCCCTATTTTCGTTAAATCTTTTTTAGAAGAACGCCTGCAAGAGCAGGTTTCGGCCTGCTCTTTTTTCTACACAATACAGCTGGCTCCCTTCAGACAATTTCTCTTCGAAATGTTTATCACGGCGCTGAATCTGGATCATGCTTAGCTAAGTTCGACTAGAATTTTAGTGAAAATGGGCTGATTCTCTGACAAATTAAGAAGGAAACGGAAATAATGGGATTTTTTAAAGATTTTTTCGCCGAAAGAATTCTCCCGCACCCGCAAATGTTAAGGCACTCACTTTTGCAGAAACAAAATAATTTTGCACGGATTTTGCACAGAAGAAATGCAAAACGCCCGCAAACCCTTGCTATTAAAGGTCTGCGGGCGTTGCTGTTAAGCGGCCCCGAGAGGACTCGAACCTCTGACGCACGGTTTAGGAAACCGACGCTCTATCCACTGAGCTACGGAGCCGTAAATTGCTAATATCCGTTCGATGTCACCTTAAATATTATAGTGAATCTGTCGTTTTGTGTCAATACCCCTGTAGACCGCTCTCTAGATGTTTGTCTCAAAGTGTACATTTAGATGATAGAGTGCCTTCCCATTTTTTTCACTCACCTGCCCCTTCGAGTAAAATATTTTACACATACGCTTTTTCCGAAAAAAACATGGTTCTTCCCGTACTTCAACTACCAAAACGCTTAAAGAAACAATTCTATTTCCAAATATACAAATTCTTCCTTAAAACGCTTACGGACCAAAACAGGCGGACAACCTGTCACAAATGGCACATGCTTTACATACGATAGGATAGAGATTTGGTTCTCTGCGTGAGAAAAAGGGCCGGGTTCTTCGTTTTCCTTGCAAAGTTGACCTGTATTTGCAATCTGCCCCTGTCGCCTCAACTTGCCGGATGTCCGGTAAAATTTTGCCGGCCGCTTGCCATTCCGGCTGCCGGCAAAAAGGATGGTTTCCATTTGTGCAAAAAAACAGGACAGGAAAGTAACCATTTGACTTTAAAAAAGATATGTGGAAATTGAGCATGATTGAAAAGGGGTGAAGTATTTGTTTAAACTGTTTCTTGATCCGGGACATGGTGGGAAAGACCCGGGCGCTGAGGGAAACGGGCTGAAAGAAAAAGACATCACTTTGGAGATTGCCAAACAGATTCAGGACATTTTAACAAACCATTACCAAAATGTTTCGGTAAAAATGTCGCGGACGACGGACAAATTTGTTTCTTTGGAAGAGCGGACGGATGCCGCCAACAGCTGGGGCGCCACTTTTTTTCTTTCCATTCATATCAATTCAGGAAATGGAACGGGTTTTGAAAGCTATATTTATCCAGAATCAGGCTCTGCTACGGCAACCTACCAGAAAACCATCCACCAGGAAGTGGTGAAGCTGAATGATTTAAAAGACAGGGGCAGAAAAACGGCCGATTTTCATGTGCTCAGGGAATCGATCATGCCTGCACTTCTTACCGAAAACGGCTTTATTGACACAGCAAGTGATGCGAAAAAAATGAAGAAAAGCAGCTGGATTGAAGACGTGGCACAGGGGCATGTCAACGGGCTGGCAAAAGCTTTCGAGCTCAAAAAGAAAAGCGGTGCAACGTATCATAAAGTCGTTAAGGGGGATACCGTTTACGCTTTAAGCAAAGAATACGGTTCGACCATCAAAGAAATAAAGAAATGGAATAATCTGGATGATGATTATACCATCCGTGTGGGGGAAAGATTACGGGTAAAGTAGCCGTACAAGCGGCCTTTACCCGTTTTTTCGTCTGAAACACCTTCCTCCTGCTTCCCTAATGTCACCGTTTTTCAGCAGCTTATATACCCTATTATATAAAATGAACGAAACGTGGGTTACACAGTTTCCGCTGCAAACCGTCATCATCAGCAAACCAAACTGATCCTTGGTCTTCATGTAAAAACTTACGTTCATTTTATTAGCCTAACGCCATTTTAAGATTCCCTTAAATTTCTGCTCACAAAAAAACCGGCACACAGGCCGGCTTAAAAAGGGGGTAAAACAGTGGGTATTTGTCCAGCATGCTTACTGCTCTGCTGTCCTCGCTACATGATTGATTGTAAACCAGTTATCCTAAAAAACAATGAAAGCAACATCATGATTTCATGAAGTTTCGGTTAAAAAAAGAGGAAAGCCCGTACAGGTTCATCGCAATGAATTTGCCGCCCGGATTTAAACCAGTTTTAATTTTCGTAGCCGTTTACGATCAGATCAAGTTTTCCGGTTTCCGGGTCAATGACAAGCCCATGGACCGGCACTTTTTTGTCCATCAGCGGGTGGTTTTTAATGATGCCGACACTCTTTTTTACGCTGCTTTCAACCTTGTCGAAACCGCTCAGCCATTCGTCGAGGTCAATCCCCGCATGAACGAGTGTTTCAATCGCATTTTCGTCAACCCCGCGTTTTTTCATATTTTCGAGCACGGTTTCGCCTTTTAACCCGGTCATGCCACAGTCATAGTGGCCGATCACAAACACTTCATCCGCCTTCAGCTGATAAATGGCAACAAGCAAGCTTCGCATCGTGCTGTCGAACGGGCTTGTTAAAATTGCGCCTGCATTTTTTACGATTTTCGCGTCCCCGTTTTTAATATTCATTGCTTTATGTAACAATTCAATGATCCTTGTGTCCATGCATGTGAAAATCACCATCCGCTTGTCGGGAAATTTGGAAGTCAGGTAAGGCTCGTACGCTTTTTTCTTCACAAATTCCTGGTTAAATGCAAGTACTTCATCTAACAATGTCATCACATCTCACTCCTTTAAGCATATTTTAAAATACAATGGCCGGAAATAAAAGTATACACGTTAAAAATGGGAATAAATCCTTCGCAGTATGTGTAAAATTTTACTCGAAGGGGCAAATGAGTGGAAAAAAATGGGAAGACGCTCTATCATCTAATTGTACACTTCAAGATGAACATCTAGAGAGAGAGGTCTTCCCATGGATATTATATCAATAATTGCTGGATTATTAAAGGATACAAAGAG
>Ga0207748_1000579_pt1 | contig 18351 bp, 13 predicted proteins | sample HigsolmetaGSP13D_FD_184841 | JGI IMG/M metagenome (GOLD analysis project Ga0207748, IMG submission 184841) | High solid enriched microbial communities from the Joint BioEnergy Institute, USA - SP1-3-D (SPAdes) | ecosystem: Engineered > Bioreactor > SSF (Solid state fermentation) > Aerobic >...
AATATATATATATATATATATATAAATATATATATATATATATTATCATTGATTTAATTTTTTCTTTCAATTTAGTTTTTAAACTAAAATTTTTATATAATACATTTGAATTTATTAAACATTTTTTTTTTTAAGATCTATGTAATATAGTTTGACCTGAGGAAGATTTACCTCCAAACCTACAAGTGTTAACAATTTATCTAAATTTCTAGGAATTATTTTTATATTATCTTTATAAAAAGTAAAAAAAAAAAAAATTCTTTCAAACAAGAAAATTTTAATGTTTTAAAATAAATAGATTTATATACTAAACCTGTTCTTTTATAGGGTTTTTTATTGGATTCATAACAACCATTGGTTTAAATAATAAATACAAATAATTAAAACATTATTTCTTTTCAGAATAAGATTGTTATAAACGTAATATTGTATTATGATTAGACTTAAGTCTTTATAAACCTATATCAAAAAATCAAACCTACTAAAGCTTCCATTTGAAAATAAATTAATTTATATATATTTTTTTATCATTACAACTAATTTTACTATTGCTATTAAATTGCATCTTTAGTATTTTTATTAATTTTTCTTATAATAAATTATTGAATATTATAAATATAATTAAACACTATTAAAATTTTATTTATTTTCATAAAATATAGGACTATATTTTCATCCATTATCTTGGAGGATGTATCACGTGTAGTCTCTGAGGACCCAACAAAATAATTATAAATTTTGCTGGTTTCCTGCTGATTGTCTTTCTTTTTTTAGACGTCTCAGCATATAGTGATATAAAAATTTATAAATTTTCTTTATAAAAGGGCCGAGAAGTTAACCCACAAACATTAATAAATAATTATTACCTGTTACAAGAATTATCATCATAAAAGTGAATAAACTTAAATAACTGAAGAATCTTTGATTATGTGGATCATGGCTCATATAACTTATAGAATATAAATGCACTAAACTAGATACTATTAATACAGGTAATAACATAGAAACGGTTAAGGAATCAAATTTAAAATTCCATAAGACATTAAGTGCTTCTACATCAATTCATCTAGCAACATTTATTGTCACAGGTATATTGTTGAACCCCACTTCAAAAAAAGCTATTATAGCTAATACTGTTGTTATTATAACAGAAGTACATGTTATTAAGTGTGATCCATTTACTCCAATTTTTCTACCAAAGAAACCTGAAGCTATTGAACCTAATAAAGGTAAAACTATTAATGTTAAATACATTATTTATATTGTATTGATATACTTCCTCTTAATCTATAAAATGCTACTAAAATTCCCAAACCTATAGCAGATTCTGCTCCTGCTATTGTTATAATATATATAGCAAAAGTTTGTCCTAAAATATCATCAAAACTAAGTGAACTAATTAATATTAAAAATGTTATAGATAATAACATTATTTCAATTGAAATTAGCATTAGTATTATATTTTTTCTATTTAAAACAAAACCTAATATTCCAATAAGAAATAAAAATATTGAAAAATTCATAAAAAACTTTTTTTTTCCGATTTATCTATACTATAATAAGGATTATTGATAATTATTAAAGATAAAAAAAAATTTTTTTTATAATTACTTAAAACATTATGTCGACAAAACGTGTACAAGATTCGAACTCGTATCAACATGTCCGTAGCACGTAATTTTACCATTAAACTAACACGTTTTAAACATATTTAGTTATATACCCCCATTGTTAAAACAATTGTGTATACTAACGTAAATATATAAATATTTTGTTTAAAAGATAATTAGATTAACCTTCCATTTGATCTCTTAATCATAATAAGAAATCTTTAATAGAAACAGATTGTATTGCTATAGGCATAGAACTATGAAGTATACCACATATTTCTGAACATTGTCCAAAATATGTACCCTGACGGTTTAAATAAACAGATGCTTGATTTAATCTACCAGGGTATGCATCAACTTTAATACCTAAAGAAGGACAAGCATAAGAATGTATAACATCCGCAGCAGAGATAACAAATCTTGTGTGTGTTAATTCTGGTATAATAACTCTATTATCTACTTCTAACATTCTAAATGTTCCTTCTTCTAAATCACTTTCAGGTACTATATATGAATCAAATTCTATAAATTCACCTTCATCATTAGTAAAATCAGGGTATTGATAACTTCAATATCATTGGTGACCTTCTGCATAAATAACTAATGAAGGATCCATCACTTCATCCATTAAATATAATAATTTAAATGAAGGGAATGCTATTAATATTAATATTAATGCAGGTGTAATAGTTCATATTAACTCTATTAAAGTACCATGATTCATATATTTATGTGATATAGGAGATTTTGATGAAACAAAATTTCTAATCACTGTAATTAACATCCATGATACAGTAAATAATATAATTGCTAAATAAAACATTATATTATTATGTAACTCTTCTAATCCTTCCATTTGAGGTGTAGCACTATCTTGAAAGAAGAAACCTCAAGGAGTAGGAGCATCTAATTTCATTAAACCTACTAGAAATATATCTAAAAACATTACTTTATTTTTTTTTTCTTTGTTCATTTACTCTTAATACTATTAAGTATTTGATCTATTTAATCTTATTAAATTATTGTCTATAAAATGAAAGACCAAATAACTTGATATTTTCCTTCACCTATTTACAATAAAAAACATATATAAAATTTAATTATATATTAAAGAGTAACCATTTCACAATTTATAATCTAAACTATGAATCTGCTTACTCTCAATTTTCAATGCATTTTTACCTAATTCAAAAGCAAAACCTAAAGTTAGTACAAGAAAAAAGAATAACATAATTACTAAACCATAAATTCCATTTGTATAAGCACTAACTATGTAAGGATAAACTAATAAAATTTCTAAATCAAATAATAGGAATAACAAGGCAAATATAAAGAAAGAAATACTAAACTGTGTTCTATTTTGTCCTAAAAAAGAATGAAAACCACATTCAAAAGCACTATCTTTCTCTTGATATGGATTGTGAGGAGAAAGTAATAAATTAACTGCAAGTAATATTACAGCTAAGACTGGTATTAATAATAAAAAAAAAGTTGTTGTTGTCATAAAATTCTTATTCTAAAAAAAAAAAAATGTAAAGTAATAATATGTCCCATTTTTCTATTATTAACATAATTTAATTATGTTAATTTAATAGATGTAATATAAAGTTTTAAAATAATACTATTATTGAATTAAAAATTATATAAATAATAGTAAATTTTATTTTTAAATTATAAGACCTTATTATTATTAATATAGATAATAATTAGGCAACGTATAATAGTAAGAAAGCCATCATTAAAGCAAATACACAGATGATGGAAAATACTTGTTATTATAAGGTTTTCCTTATTTCAACAATTTACATTGTTGGTCAGACTATGTCTTCAATTAAATAAATATTTAATTGTTAGGCTTAAAGGAAAATCATATATTTCCTAGTCGTTGAACGATCATAACTATAAAGTTAAGCTTCGCTGCAAGTTAACTTAATAAGTATTTCTTGCAATTTACCCAATTTATACAGAACTAATTGCTTTATTTTAATCCTGTAGCTTCTGCAAAAGCAAAACCTAAAATTGCATATGAGAATAATTGTCCTCTTAATGAAGGATTTCTTGCAACACCTAATATTAAAGCTCCGAATACAACACCTATTCCTATACCCGCTCCTATTAAACCAGTTGTAGCTAAACCTGTTCCTATAATTTTTGCTCCTTGTATCATAATTTATATTTTTATAAAGATGTGTTCAACCATATAAGAAAGGTATCCTACACCCATAATAATTTATTTTATCCCAAAGAATAAAATATTAAATTCAATTTAATAAATTGAAAATTAAGAGTAAAAATAAACTAGTAAACTGGTTTTATGCTACTTAAATTTAATAAGAAAGATAATTTTATTATCTATTTCTATCTCTATTTTTATTTCATAAAGCTTGATAAAACTCTTGCATACCATCACGCAAGTCATCTTTAACCCTTTGCATGTTATCATGATGCTCCTCATCCCCGGGAAGAAGATTTCTCATATGAGGTTCCGCTTCTCGTATTAAAAGTTTTACCCCACGGATACAACCTTCTCCTCTTTGAACACTATCAAACAATCTATTCTGTTCATTGTTTGTCAATAACTCAGGATTTTTCATAACAAAAGTTTTACCATTGATTCGAACTATTCTATCAGTCATAAATTCAGATTGAACATTAACTGATACATTAACATCCTTATCTTTAAGTATATCTTCGATTACAATTGTAGTATCAGTTAACTGATCAAGAATATCAACTGCTTGCGCAACAATTATACCCAAAATACTAATAGATAATAAAACTATCTTATCTGGCTGGGTTTTAGGACAATAGCTTCTAACTAATATAAAATATATATATATATTTATACATAATTTTTTTAAGAATAATCATAAACATACACGTAATTTTTTTAATCATAAAGTTTTATAATTACATAATATTCATATAATACTTGATAAACCAATTAAAATACTAAATACTAAATCTAATACTATTCCTATCATATTATATAGATATATATAATGCGTTCAACCATATAAGAAAGGTAACCTACACCCATAATAATTTATTTTATATTTTCATATATAATATAGCTATATTGCTATATATACGCATGTTAACACATAGTTAAATACAGATTAATTATCTCCATATAAATTATATCTTAAATAAAATGTAATACACTTAAAACCCTATTACTTAAATAAAAAGGGATTTTATCCCAATTCATATTAATAATAAAAATATTAAATAACTAGATAAATTCGAAATTAAGATTGTAAAGGTAAACTAGCAAAAGCATGAGGTTTTGGTGGACTATTTAGACATCATTCTAAAGAATTATTATTTCTTGTAAATAATACTTGGAATGTATCACTAAACATTTGAGGTCTTAATCAAGGATATCTTGAAACAGCCTCACCTTCTGTTAGTTGTTTGTACACAATAGTTAAGAAATATCATGTAGCTACAGCACTAGTAATTGAACCTATACTACTAATTAAGTTTCAACCATAAAATGCGTCAGGATAATCACTTATTCTTCTTGGCATACCTTGTAGACCTAAGAAATGTTGAGGGAAGAATGTTAGATTAACCCCTATAAATAAAATTCAGAAATGAACTTTACCTGCGAATTGATTATATGATAAACCTAATATCTTAGGTATTCAGAAATATCATCCACTAAATAATGCAAATACTGCACCCATAGATAAAACATAGTGGAAGTGAGCAACAACATAGTAAGTCATGACAAAAAATATTATTTTCATACAACTCAGGTTACCCTGAGGATCGGACTATAACTTATCTACTAGTTTAACTTAATAAACTTTCGACTGCCACGTTTAGTCTCTACGGATCCTACTCATTAGTTTTTTAAACTAATTTTGGTTTCCACGGTATTATCTTATACTTTTATTCGTTTTTTCGCTTTAAAAAAACATATAAGACTTCACCGTTAGCAATATACTTATTGTATATTACCGAAAAAGGTATGAGCTTTTTCATGGTGGCAAGACCACACGACACTTACTCTTTAAAATGTTGCTTGAATTTTTGAAAAGATTCTGCTTTTTCTCCTAACAGAGGATAGTTATTAAAATGATTTATAATTCTTTTTAGAGTTTCTTTTTTATATATTTCTATCAAATAAAAATTACGATAGGGATTTCTAACTATATTAGTTGTACCTAAGAATTGTTTAATAGCATTCATTAAATAAAGATCATCATTTTGTCCTATAGAAAAAGAATGATTATTGCTTTTTCTAATTGAAAAACAACCTTCGGCTTCTACGAATCCTGACAGTCATCCTTTAAAGTAATTGGGTAAAGTAAAAGAATTTCTTTCAATCCCGAATGGATCAGAATTAAGAATAGCTGATTGGTTTCTATACTTAGAATTTCTATTTAATAAGTAATAATCTACTGAATTTTCCAATAGACATCTTTTTAAAAATTCAAGTTGACATATTTTTTTTGAAGTTAAAAGAGGATAATGTTCAAAAATTTTTATAATTTCTTGAACTGTTTCTTTCTTATTAACTACCCAAATAACATCTTTACCTTTTCCAGTTATTCTTACACTTCCTCCAATTACTTTGGCAATTTTTATTAACATGTTATAGTTTGATTTAATATTAGATAACTTAATAACAAGTCTATATTGTAATGACTGTCTACGTCAATGATTTACTTGAATACTACCATCCCCATCCATTAAACCAACCCAAAACATTTTTATATATTCATCATCAATTTCTTTACTATCCTCATTCTTTTCAACTGTAGTAGCCAATAAAGCTAACATACTACAAGTACTATTCAAAACAGTATCGTGGAAAGCAATATCAAGTGAAGCATTAGCTAATACAACACCACTTACGGAATAAAGTGTTTATTTTATTGTGCATCTAATATTCTTTCATAACTAAAAATATATCCCTTGTAGGCACCACCTACAGAAGCATATTTTTTTATAATACTATGGTTAATATTAAATGCTCTCTCAGCATCTTTTACACCCATATATTTACCTATAAAATTTTTATTTGTATCATATACAAACACTGCTTTTCTAATATGACTTTGACTGTTCATCTCTGATACTAATTTGCTACACTCTTTTGAGCATCAATCTGATATTAAGGGTGTATCAGTTATATTAAAAGGTAAATTACTAAGATATCATTCACCTCTAAATAATGTTTTTTCTTTGATAACACCAACTAGTGTTGAATGATTTGACTTAATTAATTTAGCTAAAGTTAAAACTGAAGGGAAAATAACTAACAACTCCTTAAAAGAATTATATACATAAACAGGATAAGCTGATTTGGCCTCAATCATTCTTATTTTAGACTCAGTAGAATGACTTTTATTATAAAAAGGATTATTCTCACCTACTAAGGCTCTTGCTATTAGAGCTTTAGTTTTGTCAGAATGTGTTCTATTTTTAGCTAATTCAGAAAGTAATTGTTTAGTTTCTTCTGTATGTTTATAACCTAAAGAAGAATAACCTTGTTTTAATACATTATAATAAGGTATTACAAGTGTTATATAAAAAGTTTCTCTAGTTGTTAAATTTTCAGGTTCAACATACTCTAAAATTAAAACAGAAAAATTAGATTGGCCATATTTAAGTAAAGCTTTTACAACAGGAATATTACTATTTTGTCTGCTTTTTAAAAAAGCATTATTAGAATAATTTTTCATTCTAGAAGCCAAATTAATAGAACTTCCTACATAAGTATGACCATTTATGTTGTTTATTAAACAATAAACTCCGGACTTACCTTTTTCATTTTTCAGTATTTGAGCTCTATCTTCTTTTAAGCTATTATAAACTTTTACAGGTTTTAAATTTTTAGTATTATCCTGTATTCCAGAGTTGTTAGTTGAGGTAGAATAAGGGTGAGTACTAGTAAAACATAAATTATAAATGCCCAGATATATTAATAAACACTTTATTCAACGGACTATATCTTCTCGGACTAGAGTCCGAGGACTACGTATAGTCTCTGAGGATCCTACTAAGATATTTTTACATATCCGTTGGTTTCCTGCTGATTGTTCAAAATTATGCATTGTCACTGGAAATTTATAATAAATTCCTAGTAGCATAATTGTCAGAACTTCCCAGCATACAGTAGTCTTTAAAGGGAGAGCTAAGTGGTTTAATAACCCTCCAATAGTGAATAAAACAATAAAACCTAAAGCAAATAACATAGGAGGTGTTATGTGTAATGATCCACCGTAACAAGTAGCTAATCAACTAAATATTTTAATACCTGTAGGCACTGCAATAATTAAAGTAGCAGCTGTAAAATAAGCTCTTGTATCCACATCTAAACCAACAGTATACATGTGGTGACTTCAAACAAGAAATCCTAAGATTCCAATAGACATCATAGCATAAACCATACCAAGGTAACCAAATACACTCTTGTTAGATCCAGCTGATATAACAGTACTTATTATACCGAATCCTGGTATAATTAATATATAAACCTCAGGATGTCCAAAGAATCAGAAAAGATGTTGGTATAAAATAGGATCACCACCTCCAGCAGCTTCAAAGAAAGATGTATTAAAGTTTCTATCTGTTAATACCATTGTAATACCACCGGCTAATACAGGTAATGATAATAACAATAGTACTGCTGTAATAACTACAGCTCAACCAAATAATGCTAATTTATGTAAACGTATTCCTGGACTTCTCATATTTAATATAGTAGTTATAAAATTAATAGAACCTAACATACTACTTATACCACTTAAGTGTAATCCAAATATAGCTAAATCTACACTAGGACCACTGTGACTTTGTATTCCTGATAATGGTGGATAAAGAGTTCATCCTGTACCAGCACCATTTTCAATTATTGCAGAGAATACAAATAATAATAAACTAGGTACTAATAATCAGAAACTAATATTATTTAATCTAGGAAAAGCCATATCTGGACCCCCTACTAATAATGGTAATAAGAAATTACCGAACCCACCTATTAAAGCAGGCATAACCATAAAGAATATCATCATAATAGCATGAGCAGTAATTATACTATTATATAATTGATTATCGGCAATATACTGAACACCAGGTGCAGATAATTCTAATCTTATAAGTACAGAAAATGCTGTTCCTAATAATCCAGAAAATAATGCAAACATTAGATATAATGTTCCTATATCTTTAGCATTTGAAGATAAGAATCATCTTTCTTGTCATTCTGTTGGTTCTCTTAAACTTAAAAATGATAAAATACTATTATTATTAACTGCAGCACTTTCTTTCTTTTCATAAGTAGAGAATTTTCTATCCAGAAGCATATTTGAGTTATATCCTATAAAAGCTGACAAAACAGCTAATATTTTTCTACACTAAAGTGTAATATAATTTTATATGGATAGTATACTATACTATATATACTATCGAAAATATTAAATATTACCCTAAATTAATAAAAATGTTAAATTTAAATTATTATTAAAAAAAAAAAGAAATAACAACAAATAAAAGAAAATATATAATATAAATATTGGTAGAAAGGGAGGATACCTTGACTCGAACAAGGATATACTATGCCACATACAGCTGTTCTACCAATTGAACTATACCCACCTAAAACAATTGCATATTAACAATTTACTTATAGTAAATATAAAGTTATATAAACATAATATAAAACATTTTATAGAAAACTACAAGCCGGGAGAGAAACTCGAATTCTCATTCTTAATTCATGAAATTATTGTTCTACCAATTGAACTATCCTGGCTATATTTGTAGCTTCCGGAGGGGCGATTCGAACACCCAGAAATAAATACCAAAAATTCATGACTTTACCAATTCGTCTACTCCGAATATAAACATATAACTATTTTATATTATCAGTCTTACTAAAATAATATTTATCTTTTCAAAGCTTTCCTGATTTAATATATCTTCCTAGAATAGGATGAGATATATTAAGAAATTCAGAAGTCTTATCAGCTGTTGGAAATTAACTATTTATTAAATACTCATACCCTATAATATTTAGTTCGAACTATAAATGATAATTTTAAATTAAATTAATTATTGAATTTAACTGTTTTACTTATAGTATTTTTGTCCACATTTGCTGTGATTATAGGGAAAGTATTAATAAGGTTATTATCTTTATCATAAATTTTAACCTTAATACCATGTCTACGCAAAGATAAATTATTTTTAGTTTATTCACTAATTACATATTTTTATATATTCTACCTGTACTTTTATTTTTACGTTTTAAATTCATCGCTTTACGTACTTCTCAACTATGTTTATATCTTAACATTGACTCTGCTATTTTTAATATTTAGACTAGGATTAAATGCATCAAAATAATATTGTTCTCTAGCCAAAAGAATTTTTTCTTAATTTATTTTTAAAATTTATATTAAAAGTATCAATATATTATATAATACCAAACTTGAAATTATTTTAACCATGTTTCTTAATAGAATTATAAAATTTATAAGAAGTTTAATGTCTTTATCTACAATATTAATATGTTATTTCATACGTAATAAAATATTATTAGTTGAACCTATATAAAATTTATTAAAATCCGAATTATGTATATATATATAAACTATAGGTTTATTTATTATATATTTATAATTTTATATAATCCCTTTTAATAGAACATCAATTAACATTTTTAAACATTTTATTATTATTATTCATCATTATTAAAAAAAAAAATTACAATACCCAAATAATAAACTTAATTCAATAAATTAAGTTTATGGACAATAAGATTTGAACTTATAAGGTTTATACCACTCCGTCCTAAGCAGAGCCTGTTTACCAATTCCAGCATGTCCATTTAATGCTCGAGATAAGACTTGAACTTATAACCTAGGCTCCTTCAAAGCCCCGCTCTACCAATTGAGCTTCTCGAACTATATATTGGAGTTATCAGGACTCGATCCTGAAATAACGATATGCAAAATCGTAGTTTTACCAGTTAAACTATAACCCCTATATCCCATTAACAATTAAAATAATAATAATTAGAACAAGAACAATTTTCATATAAATAATTTTAAAATCTTTTTCTTCTTATTCTAAGTGGAAAACGTCTACTTTTAACCAGATTATTATAGATCCTTTTTTGCTTTCATTCATGTTTTTTTTTTACTGCGTTTAAAATAGAAGATTTTGGCACAATTTTTTCCAATTTTGATAATATATTTTCTCTCTTTCCAGCTAAATTCATAGCTTTATAAGAATAATCTCCTAATTTTTCAGCTTGAATTTTTAATTTTTCTCAATTTTATCAAATTCTTCTTCAGAATTTTCTTCCTTTGGAGATATCAAATAATTATTATTTTCTATAACAAAATTAACAATACCTAATGTTTTTTGAAATTCTTTCTCGATAGAATATAAACTATTTAATATTCTATCAGATTTTACTAATGCTTTATTAAACATATCTCCTAAATTATGTACTTCCGTTATATTTTCTATTCCATTTATTACACTTATAATAGCATCAATATCTAAAAAATGTCATATATCCATTTATTATTATCTAAAGACTTTAAACAAGTCTTATAAGGATTAAATTAATCTATAAAAGATAACCAATACATTATAAAAAGTATTAAACAACAATTAAATTAATTGTATTATCCAAGGAACGACTTGAACGTTCACGGTTATACACCAACAAAACTTAAATTTGCACTGTCTACCATTCCAGCACTTGGATTAATTTAGTATTAAATTAAATTCCATTATTCGAATTTAAGGCTAAAATGACTCGAACATTTATTCAAACTATCATGAGCAGTTCGCTTTACCGATTAAGCTATAGCCTTGATTTGCGGACTTAGGACTTGCACCTAAATATTTTGGTCATGAGCCACCTATGTTACTATTACATCAATCCGCATAACTAATATAAGAAATAGGTGATTCGAACACCTGACCTTTCGCGTGTAAAGCGACAGCTCTACCACTGAGCTAATCTCTTTCAACCCAAGGGAGATTTGAACTCCCGCACTAACAGTGAAAATGTTATGTCTTAACCAAACTTGACCATTGGGTCTTTATAGCCCAGTGCAAGTATCGCACTTACTTCTACCGATTACAAAACGGTTGCATTACTTTTATGCTAACTAGGCTAATCATAAGGAATCATAAGGATATGTGAAATATCTAGTATATTAAAAATTAGTACTTTATGTCTAAAAATATTAAAATTAATACAACTAAAGCCTATTTATTATAATAATACATTTATTATAATTAATCGTAGTGTTCTACTACGTTTAAAAGTATCCTAAAGTAAGTTTCGCGCTTAAATGCTTTCAGCACTTATCTTTAATTGACGTAGCCTTCCTGCCATGCATATGGAATAATTTACTTAAGTAAAAGTAAACTACATATATATATATATATATATATATATATATATATGTATCATAAACAACAGGTAAACCATAGGTCAACATACCCAACTCCTTTCGTACGAAGGGGCTATCTTTATTTTACTTTAATTCCCTCTAGAAGATAGAAACCATACTGTCTCACGACGTATTAAACCCAGCTCATGTAGCTCTTTAATCGACGAACAGTCGAACCCTTCATGATTTTTGCATTCATGTGGATGAGCTAAGCCGACATCGAGGTGCCAAACCGCGCACTCAATTTGTACTCTCTTGCGCAAATTAGCCTGTTCAATTAATGTTATCATAAAAGTTTATCTTTTATTTCCATTTTTCTCAAAATGGTTCAGACTATTTCATCATCTTTATTAATTATATAAGGGAGGGATATAAGGTATATTAATTTTAAGTACCGCTTACTCAACCTTTAATACCAAAAGATCCAATACGAGATTTAGAATTTAATTTAGTATATTGTAAGTTAGGCTTGAAGTTTCCTCTTAATACCACAGATGGATATCCTTTAACAGAAGAGTAAGCATTTTCTAAATTACCTTTATATCTAACTTTGTGTTGAGATCTAGAAGCAGTATAACGTTTAGTTAATCTACCTGCAGCTTCTAATCTAACACCAGATACTCTTTTATATTTTATACTATTTAATATAATTTTTTTTAAATAATTAGAATCTGTTTTATTTTGCAACATTAGTTTATATAATAAATTATTTGCTATATCAACACTATTTACAGTAAATAAGTTATTTAAATCAAAAAAATATCTCGATTTTTCATTTAATTTAATATTTTTTATTTTTGCTTTTCTAACACAAGCTTTTAAATATCTTAATAGTTTTCTTTTTTTTCTTAGTTTTAAAACTAAAGGTTGTGAAAAAATATCACTATTAAAATAAAAATATTTTAAATTTATTAAATTAAATTCTATACTTTTATTATATATTTTTTTTATTAAACTTATTAAACCTTGTAAATATGAATTAGTAAATTTATATTTATTAATATAAAGTAATTGTTTATAAAACATATAATATTTTAATCTTCTTAATGATTTTTTAATAAATCTTTTGTAATATAAATGTTGAATTGAATATAATTTAGATTTATAATTAGGTAACACTTTAGTTAAAACTTCATTTCTTTTTTGTTGTTGTTTTAATATATTTAATCCTAAATTTTTAATTAAATATAATTTTCTTAAAAATCTAGCTTTACCAAATAATCTTGTATATCTTTTTCTTATTTTTAATAAGTAATTATATTTTTGTCTATTAAACACATATAAGGTTATAACTACCTTATCATTTGTATGTTTAAATTCACCATCACTTACAAAAATTTTATTTGTAGATAATTTTCTTAATCTACGACGTAATCTTTCTTTTCTTAATTTAGATTCTAATTTTAAATTATATGAATTAAAATAACCTCTAATTAACTTAATTACAAATTTACTTGCTACAGGTATTAAACTTAAAGCATTTTTATTATAAACATAAATACTATTTTTTCAATCCCTTACAGCAGGAACAAAATCTTTGTAATATATAGTTGTATTTTCTTTATTAATAGGTTTTTTTTTATAAGTATTTCTTAATTTAGATTTAATAATATTTAACATGTATATATATATATAATTATGATATTACATAACAAGCTCGACTTTAACTCGAGTCTAATACATTATTATTTAATAATAATAATAATTATTATACAAATAATTTTATAATTAATAAAGATGTTGGGCATAAACAAAAAGGATTATTGTTAGCATTACTCACCTATTAGTCGTTGAACGTCCTTATTTTATTTTATACCTAGTATAAAATTTAAGCTAAAATAAGTTTCGCTTCAAATTCACTTATAAAAATAAGTTGTTTTTGAAATTTACCCAAATTATTACCAATATTTTATAATATTGGGGGACTTACAGCTAAATCCCTAGCGTAACTTTTTCTATAATCCAAGACCTTTCCTTAATGCATCTTGTGATCATATGCCCCGCTTACGCGACTGATAGACTTGTAGGTCATACAGTAAAGCAAGATTAAGCCATTAAACTTTTCAAGTATAGATAAATATCATATTAATAAAGACATAATACAATATTAATATGACAATAAGCTTTTAAAAATAAAAGCTTAAGATACATCTATTCACCATATAGTTAAAATCTTACTTAAAATAAAAAATATATTGAACTTAATCTAATAATAACTGTATAATTATTAATATATAATTAATAACAAATTAAAATATTTGTAAATTATGATTTACAAATTTACAATATGAACTTTGGATATACCCAGGTACTTTTTGTGGGATCTGTGCCCCGCATAAACTGCCTCCCAATCCTCAAGAGCATATAATAGGGAACAAATAAAGGTGTTTCATTGATATCAAACAATTACCTTATACACTCGTAATTACCCTAAAGTTTAACTCTTGCAATTAGTAACAGTAAAGCTGCATAGGGTCTTCTCGTCTATCTAGAGGTAAACAGTATCTGCACTGCTATTCCAATTTCACTGAGACAATCATCGAGACAGCTGTTGTATCGTTAAGTCATTCATGCAAAGACCGCATTTAACGGCCAAGGTATTCCGCTACCTTAGGACCCTCATAGGTAAGGCCGCCATTAATCGGGGTATCCTTCAAAACCTTGGTTAAAAACCAAGATAAATCCGTTACCCAGCCGACATTGGGCAGACATCACACTCAATACTTAGATATTTTATCTTGGCAGAGTGCTGTGTTTTTATTAAACAGTCGTACAACATTATTTCATGCTTCCTCTTTCCATTAATTTAATCTTAGCCAAAAACTTAGTTTTTGGTTAAATTAATGAAAATGGCCCTCCTTATCCCGAAGTTACGGTAGTCAATTTGCCGAGTTCCTTAATGATTGTTCTCTCAAACGCCTTTGTATACTCTACTTGCTTACTTGCGATAGTATTTAGGTACGGTATATATAAATTATATTTTACTTTATATAATATATTTTGTATATTAAGTCTTAATAATATACAAACCTATAAAGTAAAAAGGATAAAAAAATTTATTTTATAAAGTTTATTTATTGTATATACAATACAATAAATAAATCTTTATTCAAAGACTAAATTTTTTTATCTAAAAGTAAAAAATTTTCCAGAACCTTTATTACTTAAAAAGGTTTTGTTTTTTACTTTTTATAATTTTATATAAATATCATCAAAATTACCTTTTGATTAATAATTTAGATACCGAAAATTAAATAAAATACCATAAGCTTAAGGCGAGGATTTTCCTTTTTCGTTACTCATGTCAGCATTCTCTCTTGGATTATATCGATGAATAATTTTCATAATAAAGACATATTATATACTAATACATCTATATACTTATATAAAATCCCTTACACTTGTATATTATGTATAGGAAAATTATATAAATACTTTAAAACAATTATGTTTTAAATATTACTTACTCATTATTCATACTTATTATTTCTTAAAAAGAAATAATAATAGATATATATCCAATGTTCCGCTACCCCACATATACAATAATTATTATACATATGTGTACAAGGTTTCGGTATATTGTTTAGATCCGTTAAATTTTCGGTGTTTTTTTCTAAAATTTTAATCAGTGCTCTGTTACGAGATCTTCAAAAAATGGCCGCTTCTAAGCCTATTTCCTGATTGTATTAAAAAAAAACATCCTTAATTTCACTCAACAATAATTTTGGAACCTTAACTCTTGTTCTGGGCTGTTTCCCTTTAGACATACAACCTTATCGTACTATGTCCGATTATTCAACATTCATCTTTGCCCTTCCGAGTGCAAATACTCTCCGGTAAAATCACTACAATCCCCCGATGTATACAAAAATCATCAAGTTAAAAACTTGATGATATTGTCCGAGATCACAGTTCTGTACCTGCTAAGATGTGAATTAAATTACCTACTCATATAGGTTTCGCGGAAAACCAGCTATACTAGTCAGTTTTGTCTTTCACTAACTTACCACAATTCTTCGGATATCTTTACAACGATAACCCGTTCGGGCCTTTATAACCCTGACCATGGTAAGATCACTAGCCTTCGGGTCTAATTCTAGATACTTACTCATTTTTTCATAATTGGTTTATCTAAGCTAGATCTTAAGTGATCAACGCTTGCATCTAAAATTAACTTGCTGACCCATTATGCAAAAGGTACGCTCTTATTATCTATTTAAATTTTCACTCGAGCTGCTTATAAAACTACTATTTCAAATTTTACCTCACGGTACTTTTCACTATCGCTCATATATTATATTTAGCCTTAGAGGAAGGTTCCCCTTTATTCAAACAGATTTTATCCGTTTTACTTTAACTTGCTTAAAAACAAGTATTAGCTATGGGAGGAGTATCCATATTTATTTGCCAATACTTGCTCTTAAAACAAGTTCGCTATATGCGAATAGGCTATTATTATTTAGCATGCGCTAAATTAATAATCTCGTTTGATTTCTTTTCCTAAAGTTACTAAGATATTTCAATTCACTTTGTTTATTATTGGATTTCTCTTAGAAATTAGGATTACTAAAAATTCTTTAATATATGGCTAATTATCCATAATAGTTTCTTTATATACTTTCCTTGAATTATCAAGAGATATATCTTACATATCATACTTTATATAGCTATATTGCTATATAGCCAATTTATTTATTTTTTTTTTAATCAGGTTATTATGATTCGAACATAACTAATCCTCAACCCAAATGAGGCGCCTCACCAACCTGGCTCTAACCTGTAATTTTTTTTTTCTTATATATACTATTATATCAGAGAGTCTATCATTTTATACAAACTCTCAGAGAGTATAGGATTCGAACCTATGGGAATATAACTTCCTTCTAGTCTCAAGCTAGACACAATCAACCACTCTGTCAACTCTCTAAACCTAATTTATACAACATTGCATAAAAGGTTGTACAATTGAACCCGCAAACTTTTCCACGTATATATATATATATATATATTATAGGATAATATAAGTTACAATGAATATTATATTTAATTAATAAGACATTCATTAATAACTTATTTTAAAAGAATCAGTACAAAGAAATAATGAACCCCTCCCCTCCCCCCTGTAAAAATATCATAACCTATAATTCAATGGCTATTGCAATAGGTGTAAGATATTCATAAATTGAAATATTAATAATTTTAACTCTATATAAATCATTATATAATTTTATAATACATGCCATAGTAGTAATCAAAAAAATTATTATGATTTATGTTTTATATTTATTCCTACTTTATTTCCTATATTAAGCTTTAAATAACTAAAGTAATAATAAAATAAGTAATTAAAACAATATACATAACCTAATTTGTCCAAAAATATATTAAAAATTAAATAAGAATTTTTACCTTTATTACTTAAAGCTATATGACCATCAAATAATATTAGTCCTATTATAATACCCTTTAGAATGTTAGGTAATTTACCACATTGTTGTGGAATAAAATTTACTAGAGTACAAATTTTCTTATACTAATAATTTATATTCATTATTATGAAATATTAAATAAGTTAAATTAATTAATTAATTATTATTTATACATATGCACATAATATTAGATTAATAAAAATCTATACTTTATATAATAAATATATTATATATGATTCTTCGATGAATCGAACATCGAACACATCCTTATCAAGAACGCGCTTTACCTATTAAGCTAAAGAATCTCGATAAGTCAAGAGCACCCAGATTTGAACTAGGAACAAGAAGTTTGAAGCTTCCGATTTTACCATTAAACTATACTCTTTTCGGAAAAGAGGTGATTCGAACACCTAGGTCTATAGTAGACATCGTTTAGCAAACGATCCGCCTTACCCAATGGCAACCTTTCCTTTATGCTCTATTAAAACAGTATTTATTTAAGTTTGATTTATAAATATATATATATATATTAAACCAATCTTTATACATAAAAACATTAAATATATAACATATAAATTCTATAGATAATTATTTTATAATTTACAACTCTAAAACGAATAGGAACTCTAAACGAATCTTCAATATCATTATATCGATCTTCAAGAGTTTCATATCGAATATCATTAAAATTTGGATAATTCTCATTTATATATGTTAAACAGCATTTAGCATTATATTTTAGATAATCTAAATAATAATATTTCTGAGTTATAACTCTATTATACTTATTCTTTCTTTAACAAATACAAATTCATCCATATGACTTACAGATGGACTTAAATGTAAAAAAAAAAACATTTTTTTTTTACAATA
>Ga0207748_1000586_pt1 | contig 18127 bp, 15 predicted proteins | sample HigsolmetaGSP13D_FD_184841 | JGI IMG/M metagenome (GOLD analysis project Ga0207748, IMG submission 184841) | High solid enriched microbial communities from the Joint BioEnergy Institute, USA - SP1-3-D (SPAdes) | ecosystem: Engineered > Bioreactor > SSF (Solid state fermentation) > Aerobic >...
CCTCCCGGCCCCCTTTCGCATCATTCAGAAGTTTTTCTGACAGCAGCAAAAGCGTTGGTAGTTGCTAAGTTGACCCTTTGCGTTGTTTCGGCGCATATCCGAATGGTTGCATTTGGACCGTTGCACCAATTTTCTTCTCTATCTACCCTTGACGCCCCATTTCATATTCTTGAATCCATTCAGCCAAGGACAGATAACTGTAGTGAGTCATACATTTCCACCCACATAGCACAACGGTCACTGCGGATTCCAGTCACATACCATCCCATATTAGATGCCTAGGCCCATCCCCAGGTACATTTAGTACTAGTATCTACTGTGTAGTATCAATGGGCCCAACCAGAGCATTTTGTAGTCTTGGCAAGACAGTACGTGCTGTGCAGTCACAAGTATAACCACCACATGAATATGTTTCGTGTAACTCCATATGTAGAAAGCATCACTAGACGGAAAAAGAGCTGTAATCAGTCAGTCTAATCTTGGAGTGGGAGGATCGGTCTGTCAGCTATCAGTATAATCACGTGATCGTATCAGATCGCGCAGCTCCCAACAGCCGCCAAGACTGTATTTTCTCCAACCGCCGAAAAAAAGTTGGACCCGAGAGACCGGGAAAGGCAACCTTGGCTGAGCTTCCAAGGTTCCTCCAGACAAACCATTATCTGCCTTTTGTTATCGATTCTCTCCTTGGAGCTGCAGGAGAGAAGCAAGTCGAGGGAGAGAAAGGGGAAAGATGGGCAAGAAAAATAAACCGCGGCCCAGTGAGGCCGCGGAGTCCGCGAAGAATGATGATACCGCCGCGGCAGCTGCTACAACGACGAATACCACGAGCAAGCCATCATTCCTGAAGGGAGATGCGCCTATCGATCCCGCTTTGGCGTCGCTGTTTGAGAAGAGTGTACGTTCTAAAACTCATTTAAACTTACTCCATATCTACTTGACTTTCTACATTTGTGTCTGGCTTTGGCTGTTTGCAAGAATCTCTGTGCTAATTGAATGATGCTACTTGCCATATAGGCCGGACCCGTGAAAACTCCAGCCGTGCGCACCAATGGACTTGCTATTTCTATGTCTGGTGCGAGGAAACCTGAGGAGGATGCGGAGGAAGGGCGGGAGGACAGAAAGCCCGAGGACGCAGAGGACGACAAGGAAGGGTCTGAAGAACAAGACCAGTCCACCAGTGAAGACGAGAGCATGCAAAATGCCGAAGATCTGGACGAGGCTATGGACGGGGTGTCTTCACCGCAGGAACATGATGTTCCCGTGACAAAGAGCAGGAAACGCAAGAGGGCAGCTGCGGAGGACAACCTGGAGGAGTCATATATGCGCCGGGTAGCCAAAGAGGAGGCCAAGGAAGCGGAGAAGCGTCGCGCGGAGAAAGCCAAGCGGCGCAAGGTCGAGGGTAAGGAAGGGGAGGAAGATGCATCTTCTGATGAAGATGGGTCCGACGAGGATGACATTTCAGACTCAGAGGGTGACGATGACCGTCCACCCTTGCACGAAACCCTCACCGGTGAAGCCGAAGCTGCCGAGATTGACAAATCTAACCGCACTGTCTTCCTCGGCAACGTCTCGACGCAAGTCATCAAGTCCAAGTCCGCGAAGAAGATCCTCCTCAGGCACCTCTCCTCCTTCCTCCCTACTCTCCCCGAAGCAGACAAACCACATAAGATCGAGTCCATCCGATTTCGCTCCATTCCGTTCTCGAAACCACTGGGAATCCCGAAGAAAGCATTGTTTGCGAGGAAGAAGATCATGGATGCCACAACTCCAAGTATGAATGCGTACGTCGTGTATAGCACGGTTCAGGCGGCTCGAAAAGCTCCTGCTGCGCTAAACGGGACCATAGTCCTTGACCGGCATCTACGTGTTGACAGCGTCGCACATCCCGCCCCGATGGACCACAAGCGATGCGTGTTTGTCGGGAATTTGGACTTTGTCGATGACCCACAAGACGAATCCTCCGATGAGGACATCGGTGACAACGAGGAGAAGAAGAAGAAGAAAAAGAAGAAGAAGAAGGAGCCTTCCGTCCCTGCAGACGTGGAAGAGGGTCTCTGGCGCACCTTCAACGAGCACACTGGCGCCAGCAAGGACTCGAAAAAGGGGAACGTTGAGTACGTCCGCGTCGTTCGCGACCGTGCTACGCGCGTTGGGAAAGGTTTCGCCTACGTGCAATTCTACGATCCCAACTGCGTCGAGGCTGCGCTACTGCTCGACGGAAAAAAGTTCCCGCCGTTACTCCCCCGAAAATTGCGCGTGGTTCGCGCTAAGAAGGTGAAGAAGAACCGCGATGCGGGCGTGCGAAGCGGCGCCAATGCCACTGAGCTGGGAGGTGCCCGTCTATCGCTACATGGCCGTGCGGAGAAGCTCCTGGGCAAGGCTGGAGCTGCCAAACTGAAAGCTGCAGATGCCAAACCAAAGTCATCCGCCGACAAGCCTTTGGTATTTGAGGGCCAACGGGCCTCGGAAAGCGGGACCCGGTTCAAGATCAAGACCAAGAGTCGAGGCGCTGCGAAGGGGAAGCCCAAGACGAGGAGCAGTCGACGCGCGGCAGCGTTCAGGGCTGCAGGAGGGAAAAAGGCGAAGGCCAAAAATAAGAAATAGAAGATTCTATATCGTTATATCCATAAGTCGATGTCTCCATGGCGTAACAAAGGGGGTCCTTAAAAAGTACATAGTTCCTACGCATCTGTTAATTGCCGTCATGAGCGGGGCAAGCTGGTTTGTTAGTTTTGCATGTTGCTGTATAGAAAGTACAAGCTGTGTAGAAAGTATGAATATGCTTCGCTTTCCAATTATCGGCTTCCTTTCCTTGTATCATCGCTCGAAGTTGGAATTCTCAGCCTTCCTTTCTAGCTTTTCCTTCATCTATTTATTATTTGTTAAATATTTTCGTTGTTTTACAGTGAAGTGCAAGCGACAGGGGAAAGGAGATATGGGCGCAAATCTCTCTATTGGTCTCGGATTTATTAAAAACACTCGGAATTTGAGGAGATGAAATTATACTCCGTGTCCAACCAATGAACAGGACGTTTGAGTACTCCGTAGACTACTCTAGATCTCTTACTAAAAGGCTCCACAACTTAAATACATGCACTACTATGTACCTGTGGAAAGTTAGAAGCTTGATACAGGAAAATCGTAAAAGGATGGTAAAGAAGATCATGGACAACCGCATTGATGCCTTCCTTTGCATTCTCTCCATCGATACTGCGTTGAGATCCTAGCCATGTTCTGTTGCTGCAAAGCGCTGAGACTGACGTCATCCGAGCGCTTTACCATCCCCATCTTTGTGGAGCGAGTTTATTCAGATCTCGTTTCTTATCGCTGATGAGATCATCTATTTGGCTCACAGCTGGTTTTCTTTTTTGGATTCGCAAAGGAGGCCTCATGCGCCGCCGTTTGCAGCGCTCTCCATGCCATGTACTCCGTACCCCATGCCTAGAGACATATCACGGGGCACGGACCCGTCTGGAAGACCCAACTTACCAGCCCGAGCTTTGTAACAGGCTCCCTGGAACAAGCGATCCTGGCGCATGAATCACACTCGAATCGGTCCTTTGTCTAGAATAATAATAATATCCGCCTGCCACCACGCAGACTGCTGCAGTCGGTGGTCGCAGATTTCCCGGGCGACCGGTTGCACTTTTGATCGCTGCCTAGAACGCGGCAAAGACAGAACATACAATCTGCGACACCAAGCAAAGGAGATAAGAACAACGACACCAACTTGCACCATCCATCCGAGGATCCATCTATAACTCCATTGTTTCTTTTTTTTCTTCGCAAAGAGATACAAAAAAAAGGATCGAACCATGCGTCGTATGCTCCCGTTCATCAGGCGATTCCCGCCTCTCGCCGACGGGCTACAACCACCTTCTAGCAACAGCACGGGCGCTGAACCCCTGCCCGAACCCGAGCCGGAACCATTCTATCCAAGCCTCCGCGATGTGCTGGAAGTGCGCGCCATCTTGCGACGGGGGATCGTGCCCAGAGGGCTCCCGGTGGAGATAGTAGACCTGATTGTCGACGCGGCTGAATATTGGCCGTCTGTCGAGGCGAGGATAAGTGAGAGGATGATTATCCGGAAAGACGAAGATAGGGAATGCTTGCGGACGCCGCCGTTGTGCTATGAGCAGGTAAGTTACACGTGGATTTCACATGGCATAATGCACACTTCCAGCGAGTTACGGTCTCTAACGTCGTCACAGGCACCAGAAGATGAAACCTCTCCTCCACCAAGGCCCCTCCCCCACAGGGGCATCCATCCCTGCCGCAAGATTGTCTTCTCGATCTCTTCGCACGACCAAGGCTGGGGCGGCGGCCCCGGCAATCGCGGCAAGCACGTCGGATCCTACAGCTGGTTCGACGCCTTCATTGTCCCCGCAACCCGCAGAGCAGACTCAGATACCACGACTCCTGGTGCCGACTCGGATTCCCGAACGAGCGGCCAGGAGGCGGATGCCGAGCCTAAGACTCCATCCCGGCTGGAGCCGTTCCTCCCATCTGCTAACAGGCTGCAAACGAACCCTGTGGCCATCGGCACGACGCAGAATTTCCGAATCACCTGGCATTATCTGGATTCCATCCCGCCGGACTCCCCCGAGGCAGAGGAGATCGAAAGATCGCAGGGGAGAGGCCGGGCGACGCTGGATGGGCGCGCGGTGAGGAACATGCAGGTTGGAGACTCGGTGTCCGTGTGGGCGAGAGCAAGATTCGCGGGGTGGGCAAACCACGTCGAGAGGCTGTCGGTGAGGGTGTTTTGGGCTGTCTAACTAAGTTGACCTCATCTGGAGCTGAGCCTTGTTGCTCTCTTCTTGGTTCTGTATGTGTTATGGACGTGTATGGCCTTGACGAGTTTATGGGACCTAGGTAGATTGTTATACCCGGATTGCATGCGAAGCTTTTTAGGGCAAAGGTATTCTACGATCTGGGGGTACTTGCACTACGTGGTAGACATGTGCATACTTTCCAGCTGCACGATCTCGGGGACGGTATTATGAAGACGTTTGCATGATCGACAATGAGTTCCATGAGACAGTATCTATAAAATTGTGTTCTATATACACGCAGTAGTACTCCGTTATTGAATTTTTCTCTCCTAATGGATACCCTAGTGCTACTGATACACAGAATATACACATTAGCAGCTGGCTGATGATTTCTTCACTTGACTCTTGTGTCCAAGTTCTGGCGTTCTATAGCTGCCCTGAGACTTCATTGTAGCCACCAGTCTTGTCTCTCAGAGGGATTTCTGGATTATTACCGGCAGAACAACAGTCTTAAGTATTATATCCAGAATAGAGACTAACTAGTATGTACTGTACCTACTTCGATGAATCTGGAATCTGCCTACATTGCCAGATTGGTGGAAAGTATATACACGCCATGGCGCATGTCTTCCAACTCCTGCATGCAGTATGGCCAGAACTTTCTGCTCGAGCAGCGTGGAGCTCCTCTGCCAAACGGTGTATCTCAGCAGAGCCGTCTTCCCAAAAGGGCAGGACCCGATGACCTCATTTCTGGGCGGGATCACGCAATCGCCAACCGGCGCTAGCGGGCGACCGGCCGGCCTCGTATATAAAGAAAGCCTCGTCCTCCACGGGGAAATCTCCAGACAACCTGTCTTTCTCGACCGGAATCGATGCTGTTCGCGGTCATGACCGTCGATACACCCCTTGCGCCGGGCGCGCAACCGCACGTCATTCCCGTCGTGGGCGTTGCGAGCGCGCAACGCCCCGGGCACCGAGACCGAGACCTGGACTATCCATGACGCAGACCAGGCGCGCGGACAGAGGCAGGAAGGTGGGGCGAGCTGCGTGTGCCTCGTCACAGGACCGGGAGGACGCGCAGGCAACGTGACCTGATGGCCTGAGGACAGGACGAGCAGGAGGGCCGTGGGCGCTGGGCGGCAGATGTCGGGCGACCCGGCATGGAGGGCAGCGTGGTCTAGGCTCTCCGCATCTGGCCGCTGACAGTGCTCACCGACTGTTATCTCAGCAGACTCCCCCCGACGACTCTCTCACCATGCTGTGAGGCCGTGGTTCCTGTGATATCTAGATACCCCCAGATACCCTAGCTATCAATACGGCGTTTTTTCCTGTGCTTCCTGATCCAGATCCGCCCTTTCTGCCTGTCTTTGCGCTGCTTATGCTGTGTTTCTGCGCCTCAAAATGGCTTCCCCTGTGAGATGTGCAGCCGTCGTCGTTGGAGCCGGCCCTGCCGGCCTCGCAGTCGTTGGGAATCTGCTGGAGAGGCAGCTGGGCGGCAGGATCGCCTGGATCGACCCCTACTTCCAGGGGGGACGGGTGCATAGGAAGTATCGCGAGGTTCCCAGGTATGCCTGGTTTTCCGCCCTCGAGCCGGCTGGCTTGAAGGGAGCAGTCCCGCCAGCGAGACGATCCCAGAGGGAAGAGACACCGGAGAAACTGATCGATTTCTAGCAATACGAAAGTGTCTCTTTTCCAGTCCTATGCCCAGGCAGTGCAGCCCTTCCGCAACGTCGTCAACACGACTCCAACACCCAATGCCTTCTCCACGATGACGAAACTCGACCAGGCCAAAGGATGCCATCTGAGCTATGCCGCGGACATGCTGCGGGCACTCACAGACGGGCTTTTGAAATCGGACCAGATCTACAGGTGTCAGGGCATCGTCACAGCCGCAGACTTGAAAAATGTTAGTTTTCGGTCCTTTTAGTGAGAATTCTCTCAGACTCACAGCTCATTTCTGCAGTCATCAGGATGGACAGTCCGTATCAAGAGCCAGGACTCGCTCGAGGAGATACAAGTAATCTCGCCCATTTTGATCCTCTGTACCGGGTCCTCCCCCACACTCCTGCGGATCCCGGTCCCCGGGCTCTCCATCCGGAGATTGGATCTAGACGTAGTGCTGAAACCCAGCGAACTGGTAACCGCTCTACCCAAGGGAACTCCCCTCATGGTTGCTGTGGTCGGTGGATCCCACAGTGCTATCGTGGCGCTCATGAACCTGGTGGACCTGGCACGTACTTCTCACCCTCAACTGCGTGTCAAGTGGTTCACCCGGCACCCTCTTCGGTATGCCGAGTACATGGACGGGTGGATCCTGCGCGATAACACCGGCCTCAAAGGCGCTGCGGCTGATTTCGCCCGGGAGCAGCTCGAGGATGACCGCCTGCCGAAATCAGAGGCCGGCCGCTTCATCGAGAAGATCGACTGCAGTGGCACGAAAGAGGCCGCAGCCTACGAGGCCCATCTTCCTTCATGCACGCACATCGTCCAGGCTGTAGGGTTCACACGGGATCCCTTGCCGGAGCTGACCCGGAATGGGGTACCGTTGACCCCGGAGTTCAACCACGAGTCCGGAGGGTTCTCCGACCAGAATGGACAGATCATCAGGGGTCTTTACGGCGCTGGCATCGCCTTCCCCGAGCGTGTTGTCGATCCCTACAATAATGTCGAGTATGCCGTTGGGTTTTGGAAGTTCATGAGATTTATCAAGCGGGTCTGTCCGGAATGGATTGCTGCTGCGTAGCTTCCTGTTTGTTTCATCTCTGCGAGATGAACCGAGATTGGTGACGGCTTGAAAGCACTAATATTCGTTAATTGGAGTCCTGATACGGCGGGCCTTTTACGGCTTTTTCTGATCATCTTTGTGTTGCATGGGTTCTGGCAGATTGATATGTCGACGGGGTAGGAATAGTAATATCATTATGCTTTTCCCCTTTAATCACCGGCTCTCCGGCTGCTACGGAAGACAGGACGTTGATTGAGACTATATCTTGGCTCTTCTTGGCTGTGTCAATGTCTCCACGTGTGTAGCTAAGACCTCCAGATCCAACTACTGCGTACAACCTACGGAGAGTAGCTACCACGTCGATCTTCTTTTGGACAAGTCCTTCCGTGCTTGGTACCCAAAGTACCGCTACATACCTGATAAGGCACTGAGACTAACTGTTAGCGCTGTAACCGTGGCGTCCCTATTGATATTGCTATTCCGCCATATTGCCCCATTCTCTATCAGGATTGCGCGATCCGTGCAATTGCGCCATCGCGCTTCTTCCCTATGGGAGGAGTCAGTGTTCAATGCGAAACAGTACTCTGTACTCAACCTGCAGCAGGCAAACGTTCATCTCATTCATCTTCATCTTCATCTTTCCATTTTTTGCCAGCTACCCGGGCTGGTAGAGTCAGGATAAGTCCAGTCACGCTCATTGACCGTACCAACCGTAGATGAATTATCTATATATCTACTCATTCTCCCAAAGTTAAATTAATATTAATAAGTGAACAAAAGTCACCGTGATGGTCCGCCGCACTTGGTCCGTCCTCCTTTCATTATTAAATTAAGTATCACCCCGGTCTCGGTGCTTTGTTACCCGAGCCGGAGGTCTACGTACGTACAGTATGTATATCCCTGGGCTCTGCCGCCTGTCTTAGCTCCATCCATCCATTATCATCCATCCATTATTGTTATATAGATTTTACCTCCAGTAAGCTACTTACCTACCTAGGTAGGTAGGTGGGTGGGTAAGCGCTAGGTATGTACCTAGGTACCTGCCTAATAATATGCCTCCCAGGTAGTAATAATAACAATAATGTAGCCTCTTATTAACCTATTATTATTATTATTATTATTAAGTACGAAGTAAATCCGCATTATTGATTAATATTATTCCTAGCCTTATTGTTGAGACAGTGACCAGAACGGTTTCCAGGCCCCGCTCTCTCTCTCTCTCTCTCTCTCTCCAAGTTTCGTCTCTCCATGACTACCGTTCACTACCTATCTAGGTAGGTAGTGGTAGTCTGCACCGGCTCGACTGCGTGCTTTGCTACTTGGGAAGTCCGAAGCACATTTAGGAACTGGCATACAGTAGATAGGTAGGTATACGTAGGCACTTACGTACTCTCTCACTCTGTATGTACTGTAGTAGTAGCCGTAGGAGTACCGTGCAGTTGGCTAGGGCCTAGGTAGCAGGCCCAACCCAAGCTCAAGCCCAGGCCCGGACCGGACAGCAGAAGGGTCAGCTTTAGGTAGCTAGCTCGAAGCTACTACCGTACTGTACAGTATAGCTCCGCATCCTGCAAAATATAATCCAGCCCCCTTAGCTCCGTGAATGATATAATAATAATATTAGAGAGATAGGTTAGGTAGGTTAAGGAAAAGGAAGGATTGCCATTGGGTAGCAACCGTAGCGGATGCAGGCAGCAGACCTACCTCCTATCCCCTCTATCCCCATCCGTAAGGTGCACGAAGCACGGACCCCCGCGTCCGTGCCTCCTAAAATAAATTATTAATTAATTAAAATAAAATGACAGGACTACGACAGCTATCTTAGCTCTTGACCCTTAATCAAAAGTATGTTCCGCATCATTACCCACTTGGATTAGGTATACAGAGGTCATTTAGAGTGAAACAAGTGCCGAAGAGGGATCCTGCTGATCGAAGTATCGAGATTCCTGTACTACAATGTACATTACAGACTAATACAGATCATCTAGCTCTGTACTCTACAGCGATACATCATATTTACATTACAGTACAATACAGTAGTGGTACACGTCGGGTGATCAGCACATCTGTTTCCAAAACCGTGCGCAGATCAGATCGGATCAGATCGGAATCCGGGGCCAAGGTGGGTAATGTGGACAGCGCATCCATCCGTTATGGATACTCAGGGTCTCAGATCGCAAAGCGCGGTGTGCGTACGAATTAGTTGCAGGATGCAAGACAACAAGATGGCATGAGCGTCAGTAGATGATAGCAGATAATCGATAGTAGATAATAATAGTAGAGACTATCCTGCACAGAACATACCCGCTGCGTACGAGAGTTCGACCTGCAGCAGCACGAGGGAATTTCAATGGCAGAGCTGATAGGTGTATATATTCCTTGCATCATATCCGGTCTGTTTACATCGCCATCATAGCGCCCATGACGATGGCCATCATGCCGGCCGGCACCTTGAGGGACATGCCGGCGTTCAGGTCGGGCACGTTGGTGTTGCTGGGCGCGGCGGTGGTCGTAGCGGCAGCCGTGGTGGTGGTCGAGGCGGCAGCGGTGGAAGACGCAGAGCTGGAGGAGGTGGTGGACGACTCCGACTTGGTCGAAGTGCTGGAGCTGGTGACCGAGCTAGTAACCGAGCTGGTGGTGGACGCAGCGGTCTTGGTCACGGTGGACAGGGTGGTAGCGGTGGAAGCGGTGGCCGAGGCAGAGGCGGTGGTGCCCGTAGCGGTGGCCGTGGACGCGGTCGCAGTGCCCGTGAGACCCGAGATGACGAAGCGCGGGAGGAAGTTGTAGTTGTTGGGGTCGCTGTCGTCGATGATCTCAATGGTGTAGTCGGGCCGCGGGGGCAGGTCCGGGGACGGCGTCCACGTGTAGTGCCCGGAGTTGGGGATACCGGCTAGACGGTGCCTGAGTCAGCAACTGTCAGGTTTTTTTTTTTTTGAGGGGAAAACAGTCACACTCACAGGCAATGACCTCGCCCGAGGTCGGAGTCACGGATCCCCACTGCAGCTTCAGCGTGACGGTGCCGCTGGTGGTGGGCTTCCAGCTCAGAGTGGTCGCAGAGCCGGCCGTGAAGTCGTAGCCGTGGCTCGGGATGTTGAACGGGTTGTCCGCAGCGGCAGCGAGGGCCGCAAAGGCACTCACGGCGAGGTACAGGATGGAGCGCATCGTGACTGATGGGTTTTTTGTTTTTTTGTTTTGTTTCGTGCGACGAAGAAAAGGACAAACGAAAGTATCTACGGGCGAAAACAGGGCCAGCGAGTCGCGGAGGCTCTCTGGGCTAGAAAACAAAAAAAGAGCCAGTAGCTGCAAAGTAGATGGAACGAGAGACTAAGAAGGAGACAGTAATCGTAACGAATGGTCCGCGACGCAGCTGGAGGGGTTTGTATTCGCCAACGCAGATGTCTCAATCGTCGACGGTGGAGAGGAGAAGGAAGATGCGTGAGTCCGGGCGGAGAACTTAAGAAAAAGGGGAGGCCGGGCGATCACCTGAGGTGCGCAGGCAGGCCCTGGCGGCAACAAGGCCGACCTGCAGCGCCGCAGTGGAACATGGCAGAAGGGCCGTGCAAAAAAGGCCCAGACAGCCGATCGCCGGGGCACGGGGCCCGGAAGCGGTAAGGCGCGCGGGGATGGAAGAACCTTGCGGCCTCTAGGGCGCGCTCAGGGGCCGGGCCAGCAGCGCCGTGGACGCCGACGGCACAGGCCGGCTTGGAGACTGGAGAGAACCCAGGCCCTGGAGTGGCGAGCAACGCGCTGGTTGGCCCGCAGGCGAGGCCGCCGGGAGTTTCTCTCCGCGCGCGCCCGAATGGGAAACGAACTGGGTCCCGGTCTGACGTCATGCCACTGGCGGTGGATGTAAACAGCGGTCCGTCTACTCCGTATTACTCAGGTGCTTACAGAGTCCCAAGTAGCCAACAGTTGTATTATCTTGCCCTGCCGTATCGCAGCGGCCCGTCTCTTTGATGCCACAGAAACAAAACGCCAAGCCATTGTCACTCGGAAAGCCAAGAAGATCAGGTCTAAAAGCAGCCCTGAAGTCATAGACTCCGTCTTGGCCGAAGTAAAGATCAAACAGATGCCTCTCCCCCAACCGTTTCAGGAGCAGGTGCAGAGCCAGAGACAGCACCGCCCACCGCATCATCTGCCTTCTCCCCGTCAGGGATAGAGCCCGGCGTGGGCTTCGGTCCCTCCGCGGCAGGTTCATCCAGCATCCCCCTCTCCCCCAGCAACATAATCGCCTGCATCACCCGTCGGTCCTCGTCTTCCCTCTGGCGCGCGAGGAGCTGGAGAAGGAAAAGTCAGCCATCCACCCAGACTAGTCAATGCGCGGTCGCGGGCATAACTTACCGCCTGCAGAAGCCCCTTCCTTCTAGGCTTCTCTTTGCCCCGCTTGTCTCCGGTTCTCTTGTCCGGCTTCTCATGCAGGAACCGGCACTTGTCCCCTCGTGAGCAACGACCGTTCCTGGCGAAGTGACGGCACAGCTTCTTCTTCTTGGCCTCGCGCGGCGGGGGTGCCACCCGCTCCGGGCCCTCGCGTCGAGACGACACTTCCTCTGGCGCAGAGTCATCGTCGCTGTCCTCGGACTCGGACGACGACAGATCAGACCCGCTGGAGGACGTCCAGTCGCTCATGTCCGATTCCTCGGACGAGGCAGAGATGCGGCCGTCAGGACCCATCTGCGAGGTTTCGCCTGTGGCGGCCGGTTCAACAGTAGACGGGATGCCGTTGGGAGCTTCCCCTTCATCCTCGAGAGCTTGCACGCTCTTTTCTTCCTCAACCAAAGGGTTGGTTGTGGTTGTAGCCGGAGGATCTTGAGCAGTCTCCTGCTGTGTATCAGGACCAGCATGCCCGATCTTTGCTGCTTTCTGCAATGCCTCCGCTCTCAGCCGAGCCCGCTCGGCATCCGCTTCGGCCCTGGCAACCCGCTTCTCCTCCTTAATGAGTTTTCGACGTAGTTTCTCAGCCTTGAGCTTCGCTTTCAGCGCGGCATCAATAGGGTCGGTGCTCTGTTCTTGCTGCTCCTTGCGCTCGAGCTTGTCGCGCTCCTTTTGAGCGCGAGCTTCCTTCTGCTGCCGCCGCGCCTCTTCCTTCTGCTTCTCCTTTTCTTTCAGAGCTTCGTCACGTGCTTTCTTCGCCTCTTCCATGGCCTTCTTCTTCTCTTCAATGCGTGCCTGGGTTGGATACCGTTTCTTCCGTTCTTCAATCCACGCCGCAATCTCCTCAGGAGTCTGCAACGTGGACGTCCGTCCTTTGTATGTAAACTGCAGCGGGCCGGAAACTTTTCCCTGCCCTAGTTTCGCTTCTTCATCCACGTCATCTTCCTCTTCACTCGACTCGTGCTCGTCAGTCTTGGGCGTCAAGCCAAGCTGGTTGTGCTTGCGCTTCTTCTTTTTTGGTTTCCGCGTAGGATCCACTGCAGGAGGCGGCTTCGCGGGGAGTGGATTGCCGAAGCTGGGGACTGGAGGCGGTGCTAGCGTCTGTGGAGCAGTAGCTTGGGGTTTTCCGAACACAGATGAATAAGGACGCTTATTCCCATTTCTGGTAAATTTGTCAGCCGCGGGCGTTGGGCCAGGGTAGGGATTAGATGTGTTAAGTGGTCGAAGTCCGTAACAAGGGTTGGGCTTGAAACTGCGTGTTCCCTCAGGGTAGTACCTTGTAGGACGACGGTCATCGAACCCCCAGCGCATGGGCGGTCCCATCACCGCCGGGGGCGCATGCGGAGCCGATGTGGATGTATGTGGAGGAGGTGGTGGAGGAGGAATTGAGGATGGAAACCCAGCTGGTGTCGGGGGAGGGTAGGAGGTAGACTGCGGGAGCTTCGTCGAGGCATTGTAGCTCGTATCGTAGCTAGGTTGAGGCGGGTATGACGGTAGATGTGGTGCAGGCGACTGCGCATATGGCTGGCCAGGTGCAAAGCCAGGCTGCCCGTGGGACGGCTGATAGGACGTAGGTCGCGAAGCGTTGTACGGGGAGGGAGAGGCACTCGAAGCAGCGGTGGGATAATGTTGAGCTGGGTAAGCTCCGTAGTTCACCTGGGCATAGCTCTGGTTAACTGCGGCGGGAGGGTTTGCATGGTAAGGAGCAGTGTGACCAGGATTGGGAGCTCCAAAATGACCTCCTCTGCCACCCCGGCCTCCATATCCTCGTCCCCTTCCCCTGTGTTGCCCGCCAGAACCGCGTCCGCCCCGCGCGCCATAGCCGCTCTGCCCGTACGGAGACGCAGGAGTCTGGAAGCTTGGCGGGTGCTGCTGCGGTGGAGGAGGCGGAGGCGGAGGAGGGAAGGAGAATCCCTGGGAGGTCATGGCACAAAGATCACGGGCTGACCTTCTGAAATTCGTCACAGGCGGGCGCGCGCCATCGTCGCGCCATCTGGAGAATGATGAAGAGCATCTTGCATGCATCAGGCAGTTCTGGAGCGGAGCCGGGATGTTATTGTTCCGTTCCGAAGAGAAAGAGGAAAGGTATCAGTTTGTGGTCACGTGTGAGGGATCGTGCTTCCGGCCGGCGTGGAAAACCCAGGCCTGTCACTGCTTCCGATTGGCTGTGAATGTCAGCACTTCTGGACAAAGGACGAGATCTTCCACATTCACTACACCAAGCATGGACCTCTAGTCGGGCAGATGCGGCATCTCCCTGGCCCTTGTGATATTTTCGAGATTGATTCTCGAACATGGCAATAATATATTTCCCTATCTCTATTATTCTTCTTACACCTGTATAAGCATAGAAAAAAAAGCCTTCATCTCTTGTTCAGTGATACCCTAAAAGGCACCATGTTTCTTCTCGTATGTTCAAACACTCTGCATCTCAACATTCTACTTTCCCTTTGAGTCTGACTTCTTTTTCAGGCTACGATTTCCGATCTGGTGCAGATTTCGCCTGAAGACTTTTCCAAGTTCAGCGCGGTGGCTATAGAGGACAATATCAACGAGAAATATGCAAACAAAGTACGCTACTTCAGCTTCCGCAGACTGCTTGTTCATTGATCTTCTGACTCGGTACTTTTTTGTCTTTTTTTCAAAGGTCATACAAAAAATCGGTCTGTGCATTTGTTTCTATGACTTGCTCGAGTCATCAGATGGCCTGATCGGGCACGGTACTGGTCTGGTCAACGTTAACGGTACGTCCAAATGGCAAAATGCATCACGATGCCTGCAAGAGTCGTTTCCGCTGACTTTGATGACCAGTCAAATTCCGTATGATTGTGTTTCGACCATTCAAAGGAGAGATCCTTCTTGGGAAGATCACCAGTGGCACGGAAAATGGCATTAAGAGTAAAAGCTTCCGAGACCGTGTCATCTGTCTTGAGTGAATACTGACTGTATCTTAGTCGGTCTAGAATTCTTCAATGATATCTTGGTCCCCCCGGATCTTCTCCTGGAAGGAGCGAGATTGTGAGTTTGGCTTTCCCACTCTTCTTATCCCGCGTTTGCTCTCCGTCGCCCCCCTAACTTGCAGCAGTGACTACGCGGACCAGGTGTGGATCTGGGAGAATGAGGAAGGGTCAAAGTTCTATTTCGATGTCGGCGAGATAGTCCGGTTCAGAGTTGAAATGGAGGAATGGCACGACCAGATACCCAACGCACCGGACTTGGGAGAAGGGGCGCCTGTCTCTGAAAAGAAGCCTCCATATTCTATCATCGTATGTGCTCATGCCCTGTATATCTTTCATGACTCCTGCTAATGCGGCCGAAGGGTTCGATGCAGATGGCGGGTCTCGGACCTATCTCTTGGTGGTGATGGTTGTCTCCTGCGCCGTTGGAGTGCGAGGGTCTCTCCTTGGCGTATCTGACGATCCAGGGTTCATCAGGCTAAAATATGGTATTTGTCCTGAGAGAGGATTGATTAAAAAAATGAAATCTATTTAGCATAATAAAAATAAAATAAAGTTCTACAGGATCATGTATATGCAGCAAGGTCAGATGGTCAATTTGCCGTCTTACAAATTGTATGTACAGTATATACATGCGGCCCAATGAATTCGTCTTTCAACCACTGATTGAGATCGCCAATCGCACGAGTCACAACATGTCTTACATCAAAGTATCTATATCCTAAAATCAAATCTGATTGACGTGTACGCAGCTCAAACTATAGAGGAAGCGACAGAAGGTCCCGCAAGGCAAAGATTCCCAAAGCCAGCACGTGCGGCTACTGACGGAGGTGTGCGGTTCCACCTGCAAATCCGATACAAAGGTACGCGGTGGAGCCCGCGGCGCAACCGGTGAGCGGAAATCACTCCCCAGCGGTGACATTTTTTACGAAGGATCCTAGGATGGCGTGCTCGAGTTTGAAGGTGTTGCACAATTACAAAAGGTACATGAACCGGGGATTTCCTGGGTTTTGCGACGACGCATCGTGACTCCTTTGTCACGGCCGCCCGGTGAGTCGGCGTCTGACTTTCGTTAGTAACGAAGTGCTGAGTAGAGGCCGCGATTGCTAATACGAGCACTGCCTTGTGACACGTTTCTTCTAGTTCCAGGACCCAAGCAATCTTGCTTTCGATAGACTTTCGATTTCTTCGCAGTCTCCTGTTGTTCTTTCATCTTTGACATCTGTGGTGATAGGCTCGCGTTCGTGTGACGTGCAGGACAGCTGAAAGAAAGATGACTGGCCCCTCCAATCCTCCGCCGCAGAACTCGATCGAGACTCCGCCACGAGTCCCATCGCCAGACTACAGATTTGGGACGTTAGCTGTCCATGCTGGAGCACCCCATGATCCAACCACTGGTGCTGTCATTGCGCCTGTGAGTTATTGGTCCCGGATAGCTGCTCGCGCAATGACGAAGCTTACGTCTTAGCGCAGATATCCCTCTCGACAACATTCGCGCAGACAGATGTCGGGAAACCCGTCGGACTTTACGAGTACACTCGGAGCGCAAATCCAAATCGGTTGGTGAAATCACATTCTAAATGAGTATGGGAATTGATTGCTGATTTTTGTTGTCAGAGATAACTTCGAACAGGCGGTAGCAGCGCTGGAACATGCCAAATACGCGCTCGCCTTCTCCTCCGGCTCTGCGACCACGGCCACCATCCTCCAATCTCTTGCGTCTGGATCGCATGTGGTCTCTGTTTCAGACGTCTATGGTGGCACACACAGGTACTTCACCAAGGTCGCCTCGGCGCATGGCGTCCAGGTCACTTTCACTCCGAGCATTGAGCTCCACGTGGAAGATCTGATCAGGCCCAACGAGACCAAATTGATATGGATCGAGAGTCCGTCGAACCCTACCCTGGGGCTGGTTGATATCAGGAAAGTGGCGACGATCGCACACCAGCATGGGATCATGGTTGTAGTGGACAACACCTTCCTGAGCCCATATATCCAGAACCCGCTGGACCACGGCGCCGATATCGTCGTCCACTCTGTTACCAAGTATATCAATGGCCATTCTGTATGTAGCGGGAACTCATCTAATTTCTTCTTACGAATAATAGCTAACTATTTGCAGGATGTTCTGATGGGTGTCGCGGCATTCAATTCCGACGAGCTCAAACAGCGCCTCAGCTTCCTTCAGAATGCCATCGGTGCCGTACCTTCCCCGTTCGACTGCTGGCTCGCCCATCGTGGCCTGAAGACGCTGCATCTGCGCGCCCGCGAGGCGACAAAGAATGCTACCGCCGTTGCACGAACTCTTGAGGCTTCCCCGCACGTCATATCAGTTAATTACCCCGGGCTTAAATCGCACCCCCAGCGCGCAATTGCGATCAAACAGCACCGTGATGGCATGGGCGGCGGGATGCTCAGTTTCCGCATCAAGGGCGGCAAGGAAGCCGCGGAGAGGTTCTGCAAGAATACCCGGATCTTTACGCTCGCGGAGAGCTTGGGTGGCGTCGAGAGTCTCGTCGAGGTCCCTTCGAGCATGACGCATGCGGGGATCCCGAAGGAGCAGCGTGAGGCTGCTGGAGTGTTTGACGATCTGGTCCGCATGAGCTGCGGTGTCGAAGACGCAGAGGATCTCAAGGCGGATGTCCTTCAGGCGCTCGAGAAGGCGGTCGTTGGAGCCGAGTCCAGCGACGCAGCGACCCCGAATGGACTTGCGTGATGATATTTCGGCCTTTTGCGCTTACGGCGTAGTTTTACAGATGACTAAGATCCACAGAGGAGCAACAGAGTGGTACCGAGTTTTTATTAATTTCTTTTTTATCTGCGCTCTAGATGCTGTCATCTAGACGGATCATGGCCAGCGGATGTGATGATTCGAGATTTCTGGGGAAAATAAACATGACATTGAAGCCACAGATGGGAATCCGCCGTTAATAAAGCATAAAACTAGATAGATAGCATCTCATAGAGTCTTCTATTATCACTTGAATCAATATCTCACTCAATTCATGACGTTTACAAGTTCGTCGTTTGTCGATGTACGGAGTACAAAGCCGTTGAGAATTTCCTAACTAACTAACGTAATCAATCACCGAGCGAAACACCCCACCAAACTACGCGACGCGCTCATCAACTTCAACCACCAAAATGCCACGCAAAACAGCAGATTCAGCAGTTCATCAAGAGGGCCATATCTTGCTTGCAATTAAAGCTTTCAATGATGGTCAATTTAAAAGCATACGGGCTGCTGCACAGGCATATAATGTGCCACATTCAACACTCTACAACCGCCTACGCGGGCGTACTGC
>Ga0207748_1000588_pt1 | contig 18049 bp, 10 predicted proteins | sample HigsolmetaGSP13D_FD_184841 | JGI IMG/M metagenome (GOLD analysis project Ga0207748, IMG submission 184841) | High solid enriched microbial communities from the Joint BioEnergy Institute, USA - SP1-3-D (SPAdes) | ecosystem: Engineered > Bioreactor > SSF (Solid state fermentation) > Aerobic >...
CCCCCCCCAATCCCTCCTTCACCTTCTCGTCGCCCTCGAATCCTCTCATCCTTCCTCCTCCCTTCCGTCCTCCCCGCTTCGCCTCCTCTTCCCCCTCCTCCCTTCTCCCTCACCTCATGCGCTTCAGGCCTACGTCGTCCATCCCACTCTCGTCGCTGCCCTCGATCTTCGATCCGCGCCCCCTTCCGGACCGTCGCACGCGCACGAAAGGCTGACGACTCGAGCGACGTGGCCTTCTTCCGTCTTCCACTCGAAACCTGCCTCTCACTTACCGTCGACGACCGTTACGACCGCTGACGCGCCCTGCGTCCCACCTCTGCAGTCACGAATTCCACGGCTCTCCTTTCGCGTTCTTGGCTTCCCTTGGTCCGCTTCTGCCAGATTCCGGTTTCCCGGCCTCGTCCCCAACCACCACAACCACGCCTGTCTCTGCAACAACACGTTCCCATCCGTCCCGGGGTTCCGAGTTCATCGTCCTGGTGCTGGCGCTGCGCCGTTGTTGTGGAGTGGTGGACACGTGCACCCGCCATCCTTGACAGCTGACATGCGTATTGTCTGCTGGGTCGACCTGACTCGGTGCTGAGGAAGAACGTCATCGAGATTCTGTGAGAGGGGGTACGCTGTCAGATTATGACAGATACCTCCTCGGTCGCAACCACGCAGCCAACAACGGAACCGTACCCGGTCACCGCCCCTCTGAACTCCCCCGCCCCGAACGGTGCCGTCTCCGACACCATCCCCCCAGAGGATGACGAACCGTACACCATCAAGTGCATCTGTGCGTTCGAGGATGACGATGGCAATACGGTCTTCTGCGAGGGATGTGAGACCTGGCAGCACATCGAGTGCTACTACCACGGTCAGGAGGTGCCAGAGGTCCACAACTGTGTCGACTGTGAGCCGCGGCCTCTGGACGGCAAGCGCGCTACCGAACGGCAGAGGCGACTCAGGGAGCAACTGAGCGATGGCGGTGACCGGAAGTCGAAGCGATCAGGGACGAAGAGTCAGAAGAAGAAGGCCAAGGACCATCATGACCAGGTCAACGGCTACCACCACAGGAGCGAATCCAGCCCCAGGGACCAACCTCCCGCCAAGAAGCCGAAAACGAGCCACAAGCCGTCTACGTCGGTGAGCTCGTTTTCGGGCGCTCCGGCCCTGCAGCCGGAGTCCCGGAAGCGTTCTGGGTCCACGACGAGTCCGACCAAGTCGTCCGGCCCGTTCATCCCCCTCTACTCGAGCGAGTTCCTGCATCTCTACGAACGGGACCGAAAACATGTGCACATGGAAAGCAATCTCTTTGTCAACCTCACCTTGGCGGCCGACCTGGCATCTTGGGTCAAGGACCCGGCCGCCCTGGCGCGGGTTGTCAACGGGCGCTCGCCCCAGGACGTATTTACCCGCTCAGACGCATCCCTAGATCCGTCCACGTGGCCTTCCCTCACGCTACACTCTTTCACCGATACCAGTGTGGAAGTCGATGGAAAGCATCCTACGTTCAAAACGCTAAGAACGGAAGAAGCCATCCGCAAGGACACGATTGTTGGCGAGGTCAAGGGGAAGATCGGGCTGCTTCGCGATTATTGTCTCGATCCCAACAACAGGTGGCAGGAGCTGCGACATCCGGAGCCATTCGTCTTCTTCCATCCTCTACTTCCGATCTACATTGACAGTCGCGATGAGGGCACCATCCTTCGGTACATCCGACGATCATGCCATCCAAATGTGACCATGAAGACCTACATCACGAATGAGGTCGAGTATCACTTTTGCTTCGTCGCAACGCAGGATATTCCGATCCATTCCGAGATAACGGCCATGTGGTACCTCGATCAGCAGCTCGTCGGGTCTGCCAATGGGTTGATGAAGCCGGAATCAAGTGACGGCATCCAGGAGGCGGCGGCCATCTGCCTGAGCAATGTGTTGGCCAACTTTGGTGGCTGCGCTTGCGACCTTGGAAGTAAATGCCTGCTTTTCCGTTTCGACCGCCGGTCCATCCCGAAGGCCACCGACTCGAGCACGAAGCAGCTCAACGGGAAGCGAAAGAAGGCCAAGAGCAGCAAACAGACTACTTCACCGCCAGGCACTGGGCAGGCGACCAATAGTCGCGCCGGAAGTGAAGGGGTCAAGAATCAGGACGACGATGATCAGGCTGATAGTCGATCCACCTCTGGTTCCGCTCGGGGTCAAGCTCGCAGCCGGGATCTGACTCCCACGCAGCGGACTCCAAGCGACCTGGGCGATTCGGAGCTGTCTGCTCGTGACAAGCGGAAGATTGCTGCCGTCGAGAAGAAGTTCGAACAGCTCGAGCAAGATCAGCAATCGCTCCAGAGGAAGAAGAAGCGTAGTGGCGGTCAGTCTGCGCAGACGACACCTACCGTTGCTAGTTCGGTAAGCTTTCCCCCCCCCCCTTCCCCCCCAATCGAGCCGTGTATTCGCTGTGTATTCGCTCTTTCGACATTACTAACGTGTTGTCACAGAAACAGGCAGGATACTTTGCAAATCACGGAATTCAATCCAAGTCCCTGCACTGGGATACGGGAACCGAGCATCAGTCTCGGTCTCCCCCGTCGCATCTGTCTCCTAGCTCTCCTCAAAAGGCTTCACCGCGGAAGACATCGGAGTCCAACACTCCGGCAGTGCGGTCTCCTCTGGGCCGTCCGCAATACGTTGATTCTGCGATTCAGACTGATCCAGATGAGAACGATGTTCGATATGTACCTCCTACGCCGCCGCCGCCGCGCAGGCAGAGCTTCGTGCCACTCACACAGCGGCTGCTGAAGCGATGCCATGAGGATCGGGTCAAATTCGAGGAAATGTGCCGCCAGCGCGATGCTCTCGCCAGTTCAGCGTCCGGCGGCTCACGACCTCCCAGCTCATCGGCTGCAAGTTCAGATGGGACAGCCGGGAAACCCGCTGCGAATGAAATCAACGATGTCGAGATGAAGGATGTCGACCCGTCCCAGTCTGGTTCCTCGGGGGCGGGAGGTCCTGTGGTGAGCTCAGAATCACATTCTTTGTCTCCTGGTACTCCTGACGGTGTCACCAAGCCTCCACCGCCACATCCGTGGCCCTCGACTGCTGCGCATAACTCCATAATCCCCGGGCAGGCCCCCAACGGTATCCACTCCGATCTCGACCGGCCGGATGCCAAAAATTCAACGGTCCAACCGCCTCCAACACCCATGCGACCACTTCCTGTGCCCAGTACGCCTGGATTGGCCACTCCGTCTGGTTTTGAATCCTCCCTATCGCAGCCCGGTATTCAAACGCCGGGGTCTGGCGTCGCTGCCCCGAGTCCGGTCAAAAAGAAGTTGAGCTTGGGTGACTACCTGAGCCGGAGGGGTACGTTGACGACGCCTACCTCTGAGAAGACTCAGGCTCAGGTGACGGCCATGCCTCCCCCGCACAAGGCACCTGCCTCTCAGTCCCAAGCCGGCAGTAGTCCTACACTGTCAGCGAAAGGGGCAGAGACGCGGACCCCTGCGACCGCGACGGCCAATGCCGAGAAGCGTGAGAGTCCAAGCACTCCTGATGTACGCATGAAAGATGTTGCTGAGCCGCCTCTGTCTTCTCCTTCCGTCTCCTCCATCTCGCCGTTATCGAGGCAGCCGAAGATCCAACCACCTTCGAGATGATGTACCTTTCAGACGTCGATTCCGATGATGGGACTGTATTTTGCTCTCAATAATTTCGCCGAAAAGATTTCATCCTTTCTCGTCTGTCGTGTCTCTGTCTTGATGAATAGGCGTTTCAGTCCAAAAGGGTTCTTTCTCCTTCGGACGAAGGCGTAATGGACGTGCCATTTATGGATTTCGGTCATGGGAACGGAATTTGGGATCTGGTTTCATGAGGGATCTGGTTCGGGCGGATATCTGGTGATGTGGAATATTTCTTTTCGAGTCTTGTCTTCTTTCCGATTTTGCGCCCTGCGGCGCCCTTTTATGTATTTTCCCGGGCTGGTGGCCTGCTCTATTTTGACCATGCAGAGTAGCCGTGACTTGTCTAAATCCCATGGAGTGTAACGCTGCAAGCATCGGCCTCTCCATTTCTCGATACAGCTGGCTTCTGCATTCCCTAGCCTATCATATGTGCGATGGGCAGGTGCGGGTTTCCAACGGAAGGTGGAAAGCCAGTCCTTGCTCTGCACATGTTCGCATTCCAGCTTCTTGCCGATAGAAGCCTCCTGTACATAGGCTCGCCTATCGATCTCTCTACTGGTTAAATCGCGTCTTATTTATGGTTGATGAATATCAGCAATCAACCTTAGTGGCTCAGACGGAGTCTTGTTGATCGATAGCCTTGGTTGGGATAGGACGCTATGATATGACAGGTATTCCAATTTAATGAACTTGAACAATCTCCATGGGCTCTGGTACAGTACAGTTGTTTCCATTCCACTTCTTTGTTTGCCATGTATGTAATCTGTAGACTGTAGGCTGTAGACTGTAGACCGACCTGGCGGGCTGGGCTCCGTGTGTGTTTCTATTTCTATCTATCTAGATATCTAGGCCTCAGCAGTATAAAGTCCTTTTTTTCGGGCCCATATCTAGTATCGTAGTCCTAGTATAGTAGGATCTTCGTAAACTTTGGGGTTTTTTTTCTCGGCTCTCCTGTATGTACATGGGTCGGGATGATTCGTGGAAATGACGATGTAGCTGCGTCAGAACACATTCTGAAGCGAAGCTTCCGGACGGATGGACAGGATAGTGTTTACCTGCATCCAGAGATAAAAAATAAGTCTCACGACGACGACGATGATGATGACGATGGAAGTTCTAGTTAATCGCAACAAATTAATCGCCAATATGCTTTCGCAAGTAAATCTAATTTAATTGCGGTGATATATGGCCCTGCTTTCTCTCTCTCTCTCTCTCTGGTTACGTTGCTATTAGATTATTATTAAGAGGTGCTATTACTAATTGAACTGAAACCACATGTCCTATAACATCACCGACAACAACAAGGAGGAGAAGGAGGAGGAGAAGACCCAGAAGCACATGACCGCGACCGCCTGGTCCCACATCAACGGCTCTCCCCAGGAGATCCTCGACCGGTACTGCGTCGCGGAGCTGTGCAAGGGGTGGCCCGTCTACCGCGATGCCGCGGAGTGGGATCATTTCCGCCATCTCTTCGCGGAAGGGGGGGCTTGGGTGTTTACCAGTATGTCCTATATACCTGTACCTACCTATCTACCTACTTATGATATGGTGCACGCGGGACGGGACAAACTTACTAATAGTATGTACTTAACCTGAAATTGGCTGACCGGAGAGACCACAGCATGGAGCGGCGGCCTCCCCATCGACGACTTCATCCAGGTCTCGAAAGAGGGACGCGCCAAAGGCGAGTTCATCACGCACCGCGAGAACGGCACCCTGGTCGACCTGGACCCCGTCACCAACCGCGCCGTCGGCAAGATGAAGGCTACGATCTCGCAGCGGTTCACGGCCAACGTTGACACCAACAAGCCCCAGTCTGACTCTGAGTCTACCTCCGAGTCCACCTTCGACGTCGAATGCGACTGCCGCTTCATCTTCTTCTGCAAGAAGCCCTCCACGTCCGTCACCCCCAACGACCTCCCCGGCCGCCGCGACTGGAAGATCCAGTACGTGAAACTCTTCTACGAGAAGGACCGGATCATTCCCATAGATGGGCACGGAGTGCCCAGGTTCCACCGGACCGACCTGCTCAAGTACCCCGTCGGGTACCAGTACCTGGGGCTCGCGCAGTCGATGCTGGGGTATAAAGTGCGGAACGATCTGCCGACTATGAGGAACGAGAGCAGTCAGGCGTTTCGGGCCATGTATGAGGCGATGGAACGGTGGTTGAGGGCGGAGCCGGGGGTGGCGGATCTGTTGGGGGTGCCAGCCGGAGGAAGCAAGGCGGAGCCAAGGTTTTAACCAAGTATCTATCTATGTACTGTACATAGATAGGATATTTGAGAGATTACGGACACCTTTCAGAGAGCTTTTTGGCTTCGCTTTTTGGTGTTGTCATCATTTTCGGGTAAGAGAGGGAACAGCCGGAGCAAAGGGAGGCGGGCAGGGACGAGGTTCACATCTGATATGTTATGTTCTTTTTGTCATTGAAACTCGGTATACCTGTAAACATGCGCAATAACCGATTGAGTGGTTGTGGTCAGGTTTAGCAGTAACATTTCCAAATGGATGATGTCAAGTGAACGACGAGGGGAATGACAGAGGATTTGTCGATTCATCGAGCGTCCATCGTCAACTTGAAAGAAGCCTCTTCAGGTTGAAGTATCGAATCAAGTACCTGGCAGGGACTCTTTCCAGCAGATTCAAACTGAAAACAATTCAAGGTGACAATAGTTCTGGTCACATTGAATAGGATATTGGATGGAGACTCAGTCGCTGGTTTGCCTGATGCCTCGTCTTGTATGTGTTAGTAGCATACCGCATGAGAGCCAAGATCTCTGTAAAGCAGTAAACTGGCCCATTTGAACGGTGAGAGATATTCGACGGTAAGTGTGGCTCTCCGCTCAAAAAGAATCTGTTCTAACAGTGTACAGAAGAAGTCGGTACGTCACTAAGACGGCGGCGACATCACGGTCACGTGCAAGCATCGCGGGCCTCGACTGCAGCTCCAACAAAGTCCCAAAGGCCGCGCTCTCCAAGTCCTCACAGCTGCGACTACGAACACCGCACGGCCTGCTGCTGGCTCTGTCTACCTGACAGAGCCCGATCCGGTCGCAGACACCTCACTGTTCGACGGCCGCTACCATGGCTAGCACGATCGATCCCGCCCTCCAGGATCCCCTTCTCGCGCTCCGCCGCGCGATTGCGGCGTCGAGCCTCCCGACGCCGACGACCTCGCCAGAGCTCTCGAGCGAGCATGCCACGGATGACCTGGCCAAGGCGACGCACCTGTTCTTCACGCACCCGATCCCGCTGTCCATCCCGCTGTCGACGCCCACGCGCTTCTTCTCCGCCAGCAACCCCGAGAAGGGCGTCGACCTCCGCAGCATCTTCTTCGCCTGGCAGAAGAAGGACGTCGCCATCCCCGAGTACATCGCGTCGGCGCAGGAGCTGAACGAGGCCCTGAAGAAGAAGGAGCGCAAGGAGGGCGAGGAGGAGGAGCAGGTGCAGAACCTGGTCTTTGTCGAGCGCCTCGACCTCATCACCTGGCTCGAGGGCGCCTCCGATGAGAGCGAGTACATCAAGCCCCTGGAGGGTGCGGCGGCCGCCGCTGCGGCCGCGCAGGTTGCGGATGCCTCTGCGAACATCGCGTCCGGGGCCGCTGGCGGTGTTCCCTCCGTCCCCAGTGGTGGCGCGGGAGGAGCGGTGCCCGCGACGGGGCAGGCGGGGAGGTTGACCAAGGTCATTGATCCCAGATTGCAGGAGATTTACAATGGGGAGAGAAAGATGGGCGACCGGAACACTGTGTTACGGGGAATAAAGCCAACGGTACGTGCAAAAGTCCATATCCGCCTTTCAGAAAGTTGCGTTGTGTTATGCTAACTAGCTGCAACAGGACTTCTCGCACGTTCGAAAGACCGCAGAAGCTTTCCTCGGCCGCAATCGCTCTCGTACAGGACAATATCCTCCAGGCGTCAAACCAGGAACCAGGCCGCCTGGCGTTCCTGCTCCGTCCGTGGGTCTCCCCATACCCAAGAAGCCCGGCCTGCCAGGCTCATCATCCTCCCGCCGCCCCGACCCCATCATCCTCCTCTCCCCCTCCGCATCCTCCCTCATCCGCATGTCGAACATCAAGTCGTTCCTCCAGGACGGCGTCTTCGTGCCCCCGGACCACCCGACCCTCGCGACCTCCACCCCGTCCAACATCCTCCACATCACCCGCCCCCTCCGCATCTTCGCAGACGCCTCGCAGGCCAATGCCGGCGGGCCCATCGGCTCGCAGACGGGCGCGAAGAAGCCAACGCGCTTCATCCTCGTCGACTCCACGGCCAACTTCAAGCCGGACTACTGGCAGCGCCTCGTGGCCGTCTTCACGACGGGGCAGACCTGGCAGTTCAAGTCGTACAAGTGGTCCTCGCCGCCGGAGCTGTTCAAACACGCCACGGGCATCTACGTCGGCTGGCGCGGGGAGGACATCCCGCGCGAGGTCAAGGGCTGGGGCCGCGGCGTCAAGAGCTTCGCAGTCGAGAGGTGGGATGAGAAGGGTGGCGTGAACGGCGCTGGGCGCTGGCGGGACCGCGAGGTCGTCGAGGGCATCTGGACCGCGATCGAGGAGGGGATGAGAGCACGGGGATGGGGCACGACTAAGTAGGACGGTTTCTTTTTCTTGCAATTTCTACCTGCTGTAATATCTTCTATCACATCACCTCGTCACTTTTCTCCTTTTCTTCCGGAGTCGCACTCGAGCTATCATTCATGACCCTTATAGATCCATCCCACCGGGGCTATACTATTACCATTCTAGTCTTTACTTTTTCAAGGGAGAAAGAAAAAAAAAGAGGAGAATCGATCAATCAAGCAAGCAATTTTTCTTTTTAAAGTGCACGGGAAGGAAGCAAGCGCGGGCGTTTTTTCGTTATTGTTTTCAGGGATGCATGGGATGGATGTATGTACTGTACTGTACGTTAGTTAGTTTAGTCGGTTTGGAAGAGAAGCATTTTTGTGAGAAAAAAAAAATGGACCTGTTAATATTACCATCATTACTGCGAGAAAAAAAAAGTGCAGTGAGACAGATGTATGTCTTATTAGCACATCGTACATAGCATATCATTATCATAGCATAGCATACGTATAGATAGAATACAGGTCAGGACAGGACAGGATAGCATAATATAGGCACCGCTGAACATTGTCAATCAGTGAGTGCATGTACATCCCCAGAGGGTTACAGTCTCCGGTAGGCTTCTGTCCATCTATCTACCTATAGTGCAGTAGTATGATCCGCATATCGATCAATAGTTTCATATCATATACAGTACATAGCATCCATATCATATACATATACATATTCATCCGTAGACGTGCCTGAAATTTCCATTTTCGGGAGACCAAAATCGCAAGAGGAGAAAACAGAGCAGAGAGCAGAGGAGAGGAGAGCAGAGAAAGCAAGAAAGAAGACGGTCCAGTCAAAGTCAGGTCAATCAAGTCTGTGGTACTACTTACTGAACATGTACATGTACATGTACGTGTACATACTTACTCATCTAGTTCCATAGTTCTATTTCTCTGTCCGTTCACCCGAGCCAAGCCAGTTAAGTCAACTTACCTAGCTGATGAAGAGAGAGTATGGAGTGTGAGAGAGGTTAGAGAAACAAAAAGATGAAAGTCCGTAAGTATGTAGGGTACGGTAAGTAGTTGCAGGCCAGGTTTCTTCTTATCCTCTGTCATTCATTCATTCATTCTCGTTCTTTCTTTTCTTCCTTTTTTCTTTTTCTTTTCTTCTTTTTTTTGTCACCCTTTAATGTACAGTATATGGGCCAACTTGCAATTAAGTCCTTGTGGATGTCAAAAACAAAAAAGTAAGCAGTAGCCTCATGTCCGTCTCTCCGATCTGAAGTCGACCGAGGATTAGACAACGGACATAGATAGGTAAGATAGGCAGAATGCTGGGGCAGGCGCAACGGCGAAGAATAAGTTTTTAAGTGCCTGGCACAAAGTGCGGCGAAGAGAGGAAGATAGATACGAATATTATTATCATTATAATAATACCCTGCTTCCAAGTTACACTCAATGGAGAAAAAAAATTGTAATGTAAGATAATGCTCCAATTACATTACCTAACCACTCTAACACCTGACAACGCCTGTTTGCTTCTGACACATGTGAGAATATGACCGACTGTATTACTCCAGCAAACGAAAAAAAAATAACACAGGAAAGGAACAAGAAAAGAAATCGAACCAGCCATCCTGTTTCTTCTCCTCAAATCAACATCATGGGATGAGAGGAAACATGAGACAAGACTGCCCTGGTGCCATGAGTCCTTTGTCTAACAGTAAATAGAATCAAGAAACAGTCGAGGAAACACTTCAAGGGACACCTTAAAAAAGACATGTTCTTCGAAAAGACATGACAATGTCGAGACCATTGAAAAAAAGGGGGGAAAAAGGGGAAAAAAAAAATAATCGATACTCGCTCAGTCCCAAATGCAATTTGCATGACAAAGCTTCAATTCTTGAGGTACAGATAGGGAAATCGTGGATGCAGACATGCACATGACAAAACAAAGGAAACAGAATTATGCACAACAATCCCAAGAAGCACGTAAACGCCGATCCAATGCTTTCCATAGACGTTCGCCTCTCAACCTTTTCCATCCCCACCGGTGTGAACAGGTATGACACATTCACCCTTCCGGCCATTTCTATCATGTGAGCAGTAGAGGGATAAGAAAATTCGTGACTTCTTTCATCCCTGAAGGGGGTGTGAATCAGTGGAGTATTAAGTAGTAGGAGTATCATGCGAACGTAAACGGTGATGGCTGAGGAGGTTCTGTGGATGGTAGTAGGAGGGAAGTTCGGAGTGGAGGGATGCAGACGGAGCGGTGCGGAACGGTCGAGCGGAGGATAGTGACATCGTATATCGAGTGCATAACCGTGAACACAGGAAGGTCAAGGGAGGAGACAGCAGACCGATGATCGATAGAATACAGCGAGGTTCGTCCTGCAGATAGCCGCCCAATAAACGCAGAAATCGAGGCTGAACATTTCATAGTGAAGGCTGCGATACTAGCACAGATCCGTACTACATTATTCCGGTCTCATCGAGACAATTAACGGGTCGCGTCAGCCACAAGTCCAGGTAACCGACAATTGTCGAGGCAGTTCAGCGGACAGACAACGGTTGACCGAGTGACGAGTTTGGAAGAAATAGATCGCGTCAAGTTCGTCATCAAGATCTCGCGGAACGACTCATGGACCGCTCTGGAAGCGGAGCTGGCGTAGGCGAATATGCTCGACTAGCTCCGGTGGTATCCAAACCGTGTTCTTGCAAAACAACGGAATACTTTGGATCGCGGAGGAACTTGGGCACAGAGTCCTAGAAAAGGTGTTAATTGACTGCATTTACGCGTCCCTGCCCTTGCAAAAGGAAGGGCTTGTATGATACGTACACTCGACATCAACTTAAAGACTGAGTCTCGTGCCTGCTCGAATAGGCTCACGACTTCTTTGAGGCTCTCGAGCATTGACTCATCATCGCCAACAGCCTTGGTCATCCGACTTGCAAGACTGTTTCGCAGAGCATGATCGATGTTGAGCTCGCATGGGGAACCTGGAGCCAAAAAGGCGTTGTACAGTCCTGCCGTCGTTGTTAGCTAGACTGACATAAGGTTCTCTCGAGCTGAACTAGCATTAGGAAGGCCACCAACCATACGCAGCTGCAAGGGTCTCCCGAACCGCCTCAATCTTCTTGAACGCACCCGCCTTCTCCTGTCGATGATAGTTCGCCGTGAATTCCGACACGTCGACATAGAATGAGAGATTCTCTTCGCAGAGCGAGTAACGCAAAAACTCGCGGAACAGCAGCCTTAGAGCTGGGTCCTGAAGGATGTGGGTCAAGCGGGCGTTACTGGAATCCTTGGGTGGATTCCCATGGATGGGGGGAGGTTGGGGATTCTTATCCCGAGCAATCCATCCACATAACTGCTTACCCCGGTCTGTCAGGCCGTAGATGGCATATTTTGTAGGCTGGAAGACCGCATTCGTCTGTTCGTTGTAGTTCCTGTCTTCCTGAAGAACCGTGATCAGCCCGTACTTGACGAACAGCTCTGCGATCAGGCATGTCTCCTTTCGGTCGATGACTGTCGAACAGTCCATCAGCCAATCGACAGCCGCTTTCCCAGTGAAAGTGTTTGTATAGATTTTATCCCCGATCTTCCTCTCCTTCGCCATCTTCACTCCCACGAGACCATTCGTATAGTCACTGACCGAATCTGAATCAGAGCTGGACGTGCTGTTCTTGACATTGGGACCATCCTGGCCAACAAAGCGACGGAAGATGACTTCGATTGTGGCACGATCATGCGATATTTTATCGGTCTCAGGGTCCCTCTCCAAGCTGACCAGCTGCATTGTGTTTCGGGGCGACTCCAGGACTTCCATGACATGTCTCGCGGTAATTCCATTTCTCTGACAAAAACGTTGCAGGATGTTGATTCCCTTCGGAGTCAGCTGAAAGAGCCCTCCCTTCATCGGAAATTGCGTCACTTGTCTGCCATCCACAGCTTCGATAAACCGAGCATCAAGAAAGCGCTGGCAGACTGACCTGGCCATATCCTTGGCCATTGAAAAGGTTGTCGTAGTTGTAGTGGTAACAATGCGCGACGGGTCCTTAGGGTCAGGCATGCGGTTGGATTGTGAGAACTTGAGCGAACCCAGATTAGTGATAGCCTCCTCTGATGTGAAGGAATGCTCGAATTTTGTAAAGCGCACGCGATGAGCTTCCAACTTCAAGCTGACTATCAATGTGGCAAACAGATCCTTAAAATCCTGTAACCAGGTAAGCGTGGAACACGATTTTTTTTTAACAAAAGGTAAAGAGAAAAAGTAGAAAACAAAAAAAGAAAAATAAAAAGCCTGAACCACAAAGCTATTTCCAAGAAATGGGAACACCATACCTTTGTGAACGGCCGATCCTCGTCGGTCATTCGTAGCAATCTCGAAGATGTTTGATGCATCTTGCTTGATGGTTGCGACAACTGCGACGAAGATAATTGGTCCGATGAACGCGAAGCGCGCTGGATTGTGTACCTGCGCCTAGCAGACGACTCCGTCTGCTGTTCTGCAGGATTGGAAGGTGAAGAAGAACGACTCTGCGGTTCCGGTGTACCTGTTCTCCCAGACTGCTCGAGGTTTTGAGGCCTTTCCGTCAGTGATCTGTTGGTTTGGGCTAATTGTTCACTGCTTGTCCTTCTGTCCAACAGAGAAAGAGTAAAGCCAGTCAAGCCAGAGGTAGTCGCAGTCGAAACACCACGGGAATGCTTTGATAGGCTTCCAGAAGAGACAGAGGAACGCAGTGAGGAATTGGAATTGATACCTATGGAGGTAAGGGTTGCTAGGGCGTTGGATGTTTTCTCCCGAGCAAGAAGGGCCAGTGATCGTCGGTTGCCTCGAGATATAGAGCCGGTAACCGAACTCGGAAGAGTAGTTGATGTCGCTGTGGATGACGTGAACTCCGGGCCAAGGTCTACAGGGGGTAAAGAGCCGTAAGGAACTTGGGATGGTGTCTCTGATGATTCTTGCGGCTGGTTTTCGGGAGATGTTGGCATTGAACCCGAACCAGGCGTAGGGGTAATAGAGGGTGAAGCCGTGGGAGCGGGAGAAATAATACCAGGAGCCGTCGCAGTGGAGGATGATGTACCCGTCATGTAGTATCTGCAGGGCAATAATAACCAAACTGCGCTTGTAATGTTGGGGGGGTACTCCGTACACGGCTCTAAGACTCTTAGTATGGAACCAGGCTGCTAGGGTCTGCCTGTCATAGACGACCCACCCGAAAGCACGAGTCCGACTGGGGTCTCATGCAAGAGACAACGGGGGACTTTCTGCTGGCCTGGCGTTTTTTTCCTTGGTTGCGTGGGCCCTGGTGGCTTTCGGAGATAGCCTAAGGAATCTGACGCCACCAGCCAATAGCAACGGCGAAAGCCCAAGGCCCGCGAAGATCCTTAGGGGCGATCAAAGCTGGCTCACAAACAAGGGTTTCCAATACGGAAGACACCGGTGTACACAAGAGCTCGCCAGCCAGACAGAGAAACCACTGATCTGCTGAGGGAGGGCTGGTCCTTGTTGCCCTACAAACAACGACGGACTGAAGAATCGGAAATCGTGTGGGAGAAGTACTCCGTAGTGCGGGTCCCCCTTCGCCTGTTCGTTCAGTGGGTCTCGAAACCGAAATCGTCGGATGATCAGCGGAATTAGACCGCACAAAGTTTGACCAAATAGCAAGGAGCCAGGAAAGAAAGAATATAGTAATGAGATAATCGGGTGTAATCTCTGGAGAGGACGGGTACTATGCAAGCTAGGGAGGCCGCAGATCCCGAAAGGTCTGAAAAGCTTCCGAGATGAGATGGACAGCTGAAGTGTGCAGGGAGTTAAACCGGAGTGTTGCCGTGTCCTAGTTCGAAGCCGGACAGTTGGGGACTTGCGCCTTCCAGAGCTTCTCGGGAGTCGGGGCTGGGCGAAACGTGGTGGTGGATAGTAGTAGTGGACTGTGGCGTTCAGGCCTTTAGGGCCGGCAGTTGTCCACAGACTTCGGCGAAACCTACCGCCCAAACAAAAAAAAGCCTGCGAGGCTGAGGGTGAGAGGGGCAGCGATGGGAAATTTGGTAAGCCGGCCCCAAGTCCAAAATCGGGTCAAGCGCGGCAGTAAGCAGAGATCGTCAATTGAGTCATTCACCGCAACCAGCGCCCGGTATGACGCCAAATAGTAGAATGTAGGGATTGACTTGGACGCCTCTATTCCAAGTCGGGTAACACTTTGAGTTACTCCCCAAAACCCCAGATAGATAAAGTCTCTCCTCGAACCGAGTACCTGGAGAGGATCGCCAGGATTGACTGTGGCTGGAGCAAACGGTACGAGGCGCAGAGAGCACGTGGAATTGGAGAAATGGAGACGGCACAGAAAATGTAAGGGGAATGATGGCTCGGATAGAGCGGCAGGATATGAGCAGGTCGAACGGGATGGTGGACACTGCGGCTTATCTAGTGCTAATCTCGCCTTCAGTCTCAGTTCAATCCTGGTGGCTCGTTTGCAGTGACAAGACCTGGTCCCGTGGATGTATCGAGTATGTGCTCTGTAGAACGAAACAGCACCACAAAACGAAGATGAGAAAGAGTTCCTTGGGGGTTAGGGTTGAGAGCGAGAGGGAAGCGCGTGTTCGTGTCTATCTGCGCCTGAGGAGCAGTCTACCCGGTGGATCCAGCGTGCAGTCCTGTAAGGGAGATGGCTGAATCGTATGGCGTCCTGGGAGCGGTTGCTCTGCGGCGCGGCGCGTTTCCCTGGCCGTTCGATGTGCCTACCCTAGCCCAGATCCACGTTTATTAAATCCCGGCTCCACGTGGGCACACGTGGAGAGGAGCTGCTGGAAAGGTTGGATTCGCGCCCAAGTTTCCGCCTGCCCTCCTTGCTTGGGGCGTCGCTACGCGGTGCGATGGCGCACTCCTCGACGTTCAGGCTCGGAGATTTTGTCGCGACTCACCATGAATCTTGGCCCGTTTTTTTTTTCGGCAGAATCAAGAGATCGTAGGCGTGCCAGTGGCCAACTCTGGTGGGGTTAATCACGCTGTGGAGCCTCCTTCTTCTGAGGGGAAGCCTCCTGACTCGGCCGGTAGCGCTCGGCGGTCTCGCTTGCTAGATCGCAGCGGAACGGCGCAATGATAAGGAATAATAACAATGGATCACCGGAGACTGAGGCCGAGCATAGCAATTACTCCGTACTTCTCGGATCTGGCCGCCTGGCGAGAGCTGCAGATAGGGAAACGTAGGGAAGCGCCAAAGCTCCGCAGGTTATTGAGACGCTCAGATCGCCCAGCAGTCCAGCTTGTAAGACTTTTTTTAAACAACGCTCCTCAGGCTCGAGTAGCTTCGGAGACGTAGCAGTTTCAAGATGTCTAAAACAAATGGCAGAATCTGGACCTGTATCGACCAAAGCCCAACGGCAATTCATGCCACTGCGGTCAGCCTCGATGGATGACCGGGAACGGCGACGACGAAGCGGTGAAGGAAAATGAAAGATCTGGCAACGCAAGGAACCAGACCAGTCAAAAGCGCGTAGTGGCCTAAGAGGGGATAACGGGGAATCTGCTGCCAATGGCCCCAATGGCGGCAGGCAGCGTTAGCGAGAGGGGACCATGCGATGTGAAACCATGACACCATTTCCCCCTTCCTTCAATAAGAAGAAGGGTAGTAAGATGGCTGGTGAGGACGGCTTACCAGGATTGATGGGTCTCTGACTCTCTGCACGAGATTACTGTACTGGGCTGTAGATTGGAGAGAGGGGGCGGCGAACGATGTCCTTGAAGCCCTCGCGGTCCGAGGAACTGACAAGCCATGGGAAGGCTGGAACGACAGCGTTAAGGCTTACGCAGTAGTAGGAACGGCGTCATTGGCTTCAAGGATGCTTGAGCAGGCATGCCACGAGCATAAGCGCCGGGGTTGCCACGAGGCCGCCATGCGTTTTGGGCGTTGTTCGCGAGATCGAGGTGGCTTGCAGGGGAGCTTCTCTCTGGCCGCCCAGGATGTGAGGGATCACAGGGCAACGGCACGCCGGTGACACAAGACCTCGTTAACGCGTTGCTCAGCGAGGAGAAAGTGTCTCGTAGGATCACCATCAGCGTGAATGGAGAGATGGAGATGGAGAGAGCATCACGCCATGAGACTGCAAGCCCCGTGACTCTCCTGCTATGTCACCACACCACCACTACATGCATGTGTATATACAGTACAGCGCACAGCCCATCGACCAGCAATGATGACGATAGAAACTCATCTCATCCATTCTCATTATTCTTTGTTGCTCTGTATATGCACTCCTAGTCGACACGGCTCTCGCTTATCCTGCTCATGCACTTCCCTTTCCCGCGCTCTCCTGCCTCGTATCATGCCCTCTCCTGTCTCCAGGAACACCTGCTCAGGAACTGTACCAAGGGTTCTCGTATCGATCCGATCCCTAAACTCTTCATACGGTATCCCATATCCCTTACTTCCTTAGGGCAAATAATACGGAGTATACCGATCTTATTGACAGCCTTCTTCCAGGATTCTAGAACTCCCAGCTCGTTTCACAGTCCCCATCACATTCTTACTGCTATGGTCGCCACATGGCACATGCAGAAGGTTAACCTTCTAGACAAGGGTCTTCTCCGTGATGCGGGATGGGCGGTCAGATCCAGCGGAGAACTATTTCCGTTACGTTTGCTTATGACTCAGGCACCACTTCTTTGCCTGCAGCCTGACACAGAGTAAGACTCAGATCTCCTTAAGCCTTAAGCCTCGAGGATCGAGCGCGGAAACGGCCAGCGTCAGGGAAAGCAAGGGGATCCATCCTAGACGCCCGTTTTCTGCCTTCTGGGCTTCTAGCAAAAAACCCATCTGAAACAAGCTCTAGCGGTCAGGCTGGTCAGCAAGCCCAACCGCCCATGTGGAGAAGAGTCCCTTTGCTTGAAATCTGGACTAAAATGCCACGTGGCGACTAAAGAGGGAAAAAGAAAAAAATTTACATCAAGTCGGTGAGAAAAAAATTAGAGGAAGGCTAGAGCGGATTATGGACACATGTGGTGCGGGACGTCCGGATGATGGCATGATGCATCCCCAAAATACAGCAGCCAAACGGCACCAAAGGGACTACGTGCGTGGTGCACAGTTATCAGAATTTCAATTTCGACACACTTGGAGGAATGGTTACATGGCCTCTGGAAAGTGAGAGGAAAAAATTTACTGACCATCCCCGTGCGGACATCGCAAAGTTGAAGCCTGAGGTTTGTGACGCCAAGCTGGAACCTTGATCGTCACGGAATCATAGACTTAAGCCACAAACTATTCTTGACCCAAACCTTTGGTATCGAGGATCGAGATTCGAGACACGATTCAGAATTCAATCTCGCCGAGACTGACCCAAATCTAACTACGGAGTATAACGCTCCACAACTTTGCGAGTCAGATGAACATCTCATCATTTCCACTGTCTGTCTTGAGCCTTGCAGGAAAAAAATACCACCCAGTCGGTATGAATTACGGCGTCCATAGGAAAAACGCCGCCTGGCCTTGCCTATCAGCCCTAACAAGTCCTTGAGGGGAGAAAGACCGCGGTACCGCCGGTTTTCAGGTTAAGAATATCGCAAGAACATTTCAAAACGTCGGCTAAAGTAGCCGTTGCCGCTGCACACCGTCTGTTTAGGACTGCAAGGGCTCCTTGTCAACATAACTAAAAATGATTGTTGTGTGGCTTGACAGTGCACTCCGTACTGCAACATCAAGGGGAACAAACTGTAACGACAGGCCTAGATAACTAGACCTAATAGGGCCGTTGGTTTATCTTGAAGACAAGAAACAAGGGGGTGAGCAATATAATAGTGAGAATAGCCTGTGTTACTAGCAATGTCTATACGACAGGT
>Ga0207748_1000591_pt1 | contig 17980 bp, 9 predicted proteins | sample HigsolmetaGSP13D_FD_184841 | JGI IMG/M metagenome (GOLD analysis project Ga0207748, IMG submission 184841) | High solid enriched microbial communities from the Joint BioEnergy Institute, USA - SP1-3-D (SPAdes) | ecosystem: Engineered > Bioreactor > SSF (Solid state fermentation) > Aerobic >...
ATTTGACTATATAAAGAAGGAGACTGTTTACTAGGGCATTTAAGCCAATTATGGCCTGTTTGATTGCAATTACTGCATCTTGGTGGCCTTCAAGTCTGTGGTCTAGATGATTCCTGTAGTTGCTCCTCATGCTCTTGAGCTTTTTGCTGTCCTTCAGCACCTGTCAAGCTACCACCAGTTGCTATAAAGTATCTTGATGCCTCTCATTTCCTTTTTAGACACTGATTTGCTGCACAAAGTTAATTAACTTCTTGCTGCAATAAAATAGCATTCTGCATGATGATCTCTGTACTTTTAATCATCTTATCAACTGTGACGGCGCGGCACACCTAGGCGGTAAGGTAGGCGGTGTTGAGCATTCCTTTGTCTCTGGGATACTGCCGGTCCTACTCGCCTACATATATTACACAAAGCCCTGCAGATTCTTTCCTCTCCCCTCATGCTTTCAATTCTGTATGACTAGCTACCATAGTTCTAGCTGATAATACTATGAGTGAGCGCCGTCACATAATCAAAAGCATCAATCTTACTTTGTTCTATTAATACTATCATCCTTTAGGAGTGCAAAGAGCTAGTAACAACTGTGTTGATAATGTCTCTGTTCTGCCTCCTCATCTTTTCCTTTGACAGAACAACAGAACAACTTTGATTTAACCTGAATAAACTTTGAAGACAGCCTCTAGACTTGATTACAGAACCTGAATTTGAACTGAATCAAACAAGAATAGTGTGTGAGTCAACCACTACTGAGAAAGGCTCATCTGGGCAGAAATAATATATCTCAATCCTTTAAGACTCTCAGAATCAAGATGGTGAATTCCCAGAAGAATGGGAAATGATATATAAGCAATTTAATGAACTTATTGAATAAGACTGGAGAGCCCTTTACAAGGCCATTTTGCATACCTTCAACACAGTACTTGATGACCATGATGAACTGCAGAAGAAGGTCAATGGACTAGAACTTGAACTTAGCACTCTAAAAAATAATACAAATGAGGAAATTGCAGAGAAAGATGAACAGATTAATTAACTTGTAGTAAAATACAAGAACTACAAGGAATGAATTATTCAGATAATTATGCAATAAAAAGCTGGCTCAGTCCATAGAACCTCTGCACCAGAAGCTTTTTGCAAGTCCACTAAGCTGCCAGACCCATCTATCCTGACTGACAGAAAGAACCCAAAGTTTGATAACTAGCTTTTAAAGATAGAGAACAAACTGCTTGCAAATAAAAACTACTATTCAAATAAAGCTATGTATATAGCATATGTTCAGAACTGTGTGGGAGGCACTGCTGCTGACCACCTTACTCCTCAAATTTGCAGAAAGGCAATCAACTGCTTTAAGACTGCAGATGAGATGTTCTGCCACCTTAAAAGCATCTTTCAGGACCTAAATCAACTTAATAATGCAAAATTCCAGTTCTGCCAGTTAAAGATGAATACTACTGACTCTTACTATGACTTCTTGATCAAGTTCCTGCATCTAGCAGGTGAGGCTCAGATCTCTGAATCTAAATACAAGAAAGAGCTGTTCCACCAATTAACCCAGAAGCTGCAGGAGATGACAATAACTTATTGGATTGAGAACACAGTCTCCTTTAAAGCATACTTAACCTACTGTTTGCAGATTACTAGCAGCCTGCAGCAAATAACAGAGTGGAAACTAAAGAACCCTGATCATAGTATCATCAAGAATCAGTCAACTTCTAAAGAGTGTGGAATAACCTCTGCTACCTTAAACCCCCAGAGTGCCACAAGGAAGACCACTGGTGACAAGTATAAAAATAAGCTTATAAAGGAAGGATGCTGCTTCTATTATGAAAAAAGAAAATATAGAGCTACTAACTATCTCATTAAAAAGTCAGCAGCAGCAGACCAGAAAGTGCTGAAGATAATTAAAGAATCTTCTGATATAACCACTAACCAGAAGAGAAAAGAGAAACTCTAGAAAAAATTTTCTTTCTAAAACATAAGTATTAAATCAACCTTTCTTCATTAGATTTAAGCCAACTATTAGGCAGGGAACACTTTACAGTATCTAATTAAATTTCAAGAAATAGATTGAGCATTATGCTTAAAGCATTGGTTAATTCTGGAGCAAATGAATCCATATTTATCAACACCTCAGTTGCTATTAATGCAGCCAAGTTTTTTCAAACAACAGTGGTTCTCCTCAACTCTGACTGTCACATCTGTGGTTATGATGGCAAAACTGAAGAACAAATCACACATGCTATTATATTGCATCTAGCAGTAGATAAGTGCTGCCAAGTCAATATGCCCATGCTAATTGCCAATTTAGATCAGCATGACATAATACTAGGACAGAAGTAGTGTGAGAAGCATAATATATAGCTAAATATATACAATAGACACCTGGTTTGGCCAGACCAGCACTTAAAGATCAAGAGAACTCACCTAGCCTGTGAAAAAATTATGCCTCAGGCAATTTTAAAACAACTAAAACCTGACCCCTGGCACCAGCAGAATGCAGACTGTTGAGATAAACTAATAGCAATAGAGAATAAGGCAACTCCCTAAAGAAGAATCTTAATGCCAGAATCTAGATATCAACCTCTACACAGTTTCAACAGAGATAGACAGTCAGATATGGCAAAGATAAACTGTGCAATTCAAAGCAGAAGTCCAATTGTGGAATAATATTAATTTCTACTATCTAAAGAGCCCCTGAAAGAGCTGCCTAGGATCAACATTGCTTTAATTAAAGCTGTAGGTTTCCACCAAAATATTTAGCAGCCCAAAAGTGAGGTCTTCCTTACAAGCCTCTATAAAATTAATTAAATCATCCAAGAAAAGATGAACCCTGCAAGCAGTGACAATAATGAGGAAGATTTGATTGATTCAAATCTGCTAACTCAATATAGACTATAGAGAGATGTCTTTTTCAAGAAAGCTTTTAACAAGCTGTCACCTCACCAACTGTATAATTATAAAATTGAATTAACTGGTGAAAATACCCTGAGATATAGTCCTCTATACAAGCAGTCTGCAGAAGAATTGAAAGCCACCAAAAAGTACTTAATGGAAAATCTGGATAAGGGCTTTATAGTCTCTAGTAAAGCACTCTTTGCATCACCTATACTGTTTATCAGAAAGGCTAATGAAGGCCTATACCTCTGTATAAATTACTAAAAGCTGAATAATATTACCAAGAAGAACTGATACCCCCTGCTATTAATTGATGAGACCTTGGAATGCCTAAGCTGGGCAAGAGTGTTTACCAAGCTAAATATCTAGCAAGCTTTTCACAAGATACAGATGAACCCAGAGTTAAAAGATTTGACCATCTTTTGGACCTGCTATAGTGCCTATAAGTACAAGATGATGCCCTTTAGACTTATCAATAGACTTGCTATTTTCCAGCATTATGTGAATGACCTCTTCCTTGATTACCTAGACCAGTTTATGACAGTGTTTATTGATGACATACTAGTCTATTTAGAGAATGAACTGGAGCACAAGAAGCACATCATTAAGATTCTGAACAGACTGAGAGAAGCAGGATTGCAAGTAAATATCAGAAAGTATAAATTCTATATCACACAGACCAAATATCTAGGGTTTATAGTAGATGTGAACAGAATTGAGATGAATTCTGCTAAGATAGTAATAATTAAGAATTGAGAGCCTTCTTCAACAGTTAAGAAGGTTCAATTATTTCTAGGCTTTTGCAACTTCTACTGACAGTTTATTAGAAACTACAGTTGTATTGCCTGCCTTCTTTACAATCTGATCTGAAAGAATTTGCTTTTCAACTTCAACTCTCAATGCCTATAAGCCTTCAAAGAGCTCAAGGAGAAGCTAATATCTGCCCCAGTCTTAATCTACTATAGCTCTTATCAACCCACAAGAGTAGAGACAGATGCCTCTGATGAGGTAGTAACAAAAGTGCTCTCCTAGTAAGATGTTGATGGAAACCAGTAATAGCATCTAGTAGCATATTTCTCAAAGTCTATAGCCCCAGCCAAATGTAATTACACAATCCATGACAAGGAACTCTTGGCTATTATTTAAGCTCTGCAGAAATAGCACCCAGAGCTAAAGAGTTTTCAGAATAAGGAGCTATTTGACATCCTGATAAACCACCAGGCTTTAGAGTACTTTATGAAAACCAAGGTCTTGACCTCCAAATAGGCTAAGTGGGCTAAATATTTAACAAAATTCTACTTTCTTATTTAATACTGCTCAGATAAGCAGAACCTCTTAGTAGACACTCTGTTCTAACAGCCAGCAATAGTAGAAGCCCAGAACAGCCTGAAGAAAAAACACCAAACACAGCAGCTTCTGAAGACAGAGTAGCTAGACCCTCAAATTATTAAGGAGATAGGACTCTCTAGGGCTGAACTAGCCTCAATTAATAAAAACTTGCACCTGGCAGACTGCCTATTGCAGGCTAACTGAACTCACAAGTTCTTGGAGAATTGGCATGCAACAGCTAGAGAAGGCCAGGCTCTATAGCTTCTGAAAAAAAGCCTCTTGCTATATAGCTTGAACTGGTTAGTAGTCCCAGAGGATGGGGATCTACAGGTCCAACTGCTAAATAAGATATATTGCCAACTCTTCACAGCTCACCCTGAATGGAATAAGATGCAGAGATTGGTTGCTAAAAGATACTATTAGCCTAACATAACTAGAGATATTGACTGATATGTGGCCAATTGCCACACCCGCTGACAGAGCCAGAACTTATAGGATAAGCTTCTAGAATTACTGCAGCCACTGCCCATCCCTGAGCAGCTCTGGAGACATATATCAATGAACTTCTGAAGTTTTCCCAAGAACAAGCACAGTTATGATGCTGCTCTTGTGGTAGTAGATTATCTAGGCAAGAGACCTATATCCATACTATACCACAAGACTACTACAGCACAGGATATAGCAAGGCTCTTTATTCTATATATCTATTAATAAATAGAACCCCCAGACACTATTGTTTTAAACTACAGCTCTTAATTTATTTCAGACTTTTGAGATGAATTCTGTCAGATACTAGGCATCAAATTAAAACTGTCAACTGCTGATCACTCCCAGACTGATGGGCAGACTAAAATTATTAATTAGTATATTGCACAGCACCTCCACCTCTTTGTCAACTACTATTAGAATGACTGGTCTGAATAGCTCCTAATCTTGGATTTTGCAGTAGCAGTTTTATCTCATGATTCAACAGAGGTTTCCCTCTTTTTATTGAATTGTGGTGTTATCCCCTAAATCTTCTTTAACTGGCAGCACCCCCAGCCGGCAGATCAATCTGCTATAGAACAGCTGAACCAAACAGACACACATAGATGGGTCAAGAGGCTGGAGGCCACTTGGAACTTTGCCAGGAAACTGATTGAAAAGGCCTAAAACTCCCAACAGCAACAGGCAGACTAGCATAGAAGAACAGCAGACTTTAAAGTAGAAGATTCAGTGTGGATATTAATAAAGAACTGAAGGACAGATTAACTAAGCTGAAAGCTTAACTTCCAAATGGCAGAGCCATACCATATTATTAAGAAAGTTAGTAATGCTTACTGGCTTGACCTCCCTAGTTCCATTTATGTACACCCAGTATTCTCTCTGGACAAGTTGTGGAGGGCCACTACAAACCCTCTTCTAGGCCAGATTGAGGACCCCCCATTGAGGTCAATAAAGAGCAGAAATGGGAAGTAGAGGAGATTCTAGCAGTATATCTTTATTAGAGAAAGCTTCAATACAGAGTTAAATAAGTGAGCTACAACCATGATTTAGCTTAGTATTTAGCAAGGAACTTCAAAGGATCCCCCTATTAACTATACAGCTTCTATAATTAATATCCAGACCTGTCAGGCCCACTGCAATGCCTAATAATGTGGCTGAGATGCTGGGATGATGGAGAAGAACCAGATAATTATCCAAATAATAATAAACCAGTATAATTGACTCTACATACCTGTGGGCAGGTGTTCTTCTGAAAGGAGAGGGGGGTAATATAACAGTATAGCACACCTAAATAATAAGGTAGGCAGTATTGAGCATTTTTTTATTTCTGAGATATTGCTGATCCTACTCACTTATATATATTATATAAAGCCTTGCAGATTCTTTTCTCTCCCCTCATGCTTTTAATTCTGTATGACTAGCTACCATAGTTCTAGCTAATAATACTATGAGTGAGCGCCATCACATCAACTGCCTGTTCCAGTGTGGATGGAGACACTGTTTGCTAACTTTGTAAATATTGAATTTGCTTCTTTTGCTGGTCCAGTTGATATATATTAGCTGGAGTTTTGCCTGGGCCATTAAAAGATTGATTGCTATGTGCTGTAGAAGGTGGTGTTGGTGTTTTTAACTGGATATTGTGACGGCGCCCAGTCATAGTATTATTAGCTGAACCTATGGTAGCTTGTCATACAGAATCAAAAGCATGGAGAAGAAAAAGAGAGAAATCATGGCATTGTGGGGTGGTTGATATTGCCAAGTAGTCCTGGCAGTATCTCCCACTGCCTACTTGTCCACCACATCATCACATCACCCCCCCCCTTCAAAAACACCTGCCCGCAGGTGTTCAGGGCCTAAGTAACTGGCTTGTTGTCATCCCTATGCTCCTCTGGGTCCTCACCATCCTCCCAGCATCTTAACCACTCTTTTAGCCGCTTCGGGGGTCCAGGCAGGTCTGGGTAGTGCTTATGGAAGCTTTGTAGGCAGTGCAGTGAGCCTATAAAATTTGCTGCCAGGTACCATGTTGGGTCATCATCATAGCCTACCTACTTGACCTTATACTGCAGCTTCCCCTGATGCAGACAGACTGCTAAAATTTCTTCTACCTCCCATTCATATTCCCCATTAACCTCTATAGCTGGGGGAGGATCCTCAATCTGGCCTGAAAGAGGATTGGTGGCTGCCTTCCAGAGCTTGTCTGATGAGAACACTGGATGCATGTGGATTGAGGCTGGTAAGTCCAGCTTATAGGCATTACCAATCTGTTCAACAATACAGTAGGGGCCTGCCATCTGATAGTCCAGCTTGTGGCTAGGACAGTCTGTCTTCCAGATACAGGCTGACACTCATACTATATCTCCTACCTTAAAATCAACAACCCTCCAGTGCCAATCTGCCTGTCACTGCTGGGAGTCCTGAGCCTTCTCAATGAGCTTCCAGGCATAGTTCCAGGTGGCTTCTAGGTGCTGGACCCATTTTCAGGCATCATTCCAGTTCAAACACTCCATGGCAGATTGGTCTGGGAGTTGGGGCTGTTGCCAGTCAAAGGAGGTCTGTGGTGTCACACCTCAGTCAATCAAGAATGGTGGGACCCCAGTTGACTCATGAGGCAGGACTGCTGCTGCAAAGTCCATTATCAGTAGCCAATCTGACCAGTCATCCTGATAGTGATTAACAAAGGGTCTAAGGTGCTGTGCCATATGCTGGTTTATTATCTCTGTTTGGCCATCTGTCTGGGCATGGTTTGCAGTGGAGAGCCTCAGCTTCACACCTAGGATCTGACAGAATTCATTCCAGAAGTCTGAGATGAATTGAGGTCCTCAGTCTGATACAATGGTGTCCAGGGGTCCAGTCCACCAATAGACATGCATTATAAAAAGCCTTGCCATGTCTCAGGCCATGATGGTCTTGTGGCATGGGATAGATATCGGCCTTTTCCCTAAGCAGTCTACCACTGCAAAGACAGCATTGTAACCATGTCAGTCCTTAAGAAAGCTTCAGAAGTCCATTGAGATATGTTTCCATGGCTGGTCTGGTATGGGCAGCAACTGCAACAGTCCAGGGGGCTTATCACATGGGTTCTGAATCTGCCAGCACATGTAGTAGTTGGCAATATACCAATCAATGTCCTGGGTTATACCTGGCCAGTAGTACCTTTCTGCTAGCAGTTTCCTCATCTTATTTCTTCCAGGGTGGGCAGTAGAAGCCTGGTGATGCATCTCATTTAGAAGCTGTATTTGAAGGTTTCCCTCATCTGGCACCACCAGCTGATTCTGGCCATACAATAACAGACCTTCCTCTAGGGACCATGGAGCCTTTCCTTCAGCAGCTGCCACCTGGAGGTTTGTCAGGGATTCATGGGTACAGTTGGCCTGTAGCAGGTGGTCTGCTAGATGCAACTCCTCCTGGATTGGTGCCAGCTCTGCATGGGGGTTTTCCATCTCTTGTACAATGTGAGGGTCAAGCCATTCTGTCTTTAGAAGCTGCTGGGTCTGGTATTCCTTTTTCAGGCTATTCTGAGCTTCCACTATTGTTGGCTGCCAGGATAGGGCATCTGCTAATGGGTTCTGTTTCCCTGGGCAGTATCAAATCATGAAGTGGAACCAGGTGAGATACTCAGCCCACTTCACCTGCTGTGAGGTCAGGACCTTAGTTGTCATGAAATATTCCAAAGCCTGGTGGTCAATTAGAATATCAAAGGGGTCCTCCTGCTGCAAGCCTTCCAGCTCCAGTCACCATTTCTCCAAGGCCTGTATGATGGCTAAGAGCTCCTTATCATGGATTGCATAGTTGCACTCTGCTGGTGCCATAGTTTTTGAGAAATAGGCCACTGGGTGCCATTGTCCATCTCCATCCACATCCAACTGAGAGAGTACTCCAGCAACCACCCCATCCAAAGCATCAGTCTCCAGCTTGGTTGGTTGACAGGGGTCATAATGGATCAGTACTGAGGCAGACATTAGCTGTTCCTTAAGCAACTTAAAGGCCTGAAGACACTGGAAGTTGAAGTTAAAGGGCATGTCCTTTCTTGTAAGGTTAAACAGGGGTCTCACAATGCAGCTATAGTCCTTAATAAACTGCCAGTAGAAATTGCAAAAGCCTAGAAAGGATTGCACTCCCTTAACTGTGGTTGGGGGCTCCCAGTTCTGGATCACTGCCACCTTCTCTGGGTCAACCTCTATTCCATTAGTGCTGACAATGAAGCCTAGATACTTGGTCTGGGTAACATGGAATTCACATTTTCTGATATCTGCTTGAAGCCCTGCCTCTCAGAGTTGATTCAGCACTCTGATAACATGCTCCTGGTGCTCTAGTTCATTCTGGGAATAGACTAGTATATCATCAATAAAGATGGTCATAAACTGGTCCAGATAATCCAAGAAGAGGTTGTTCACATATCTCTGGAAAGTGGCTGGTCTGTTGATGAGCCCAAAGGGCATCACCTGATATTTGTAGGCTCCATAGCAAGTCCAGAATGTTGTTAGATCTTCTGACTCAGAATTCATCCAGATCTTATGAAATGCCTGCTGGATATCAAGTTTAGTGAAGATCCTTGCTCAACTTAGGTGTTCTAGGGTCTCATCAATTAATGGCAGAGGGTAGCAGTTCTTCTTTGAGATGGCATTTAGCTTTTAGTAGTCCATACAGAGGCGCAACCCCCCATTAGCCTTGCAGACAAAGAGGATTGGGGAAGCAAAGAGAGCTCTACTAGAGACTATAAAACCCTTGCCCAGGTTCTCCATCAGGTATTTCTTGGTAGCTTCCAGTTCCTCAGCAGATTGCTTGTACAAGGGGCTATAGCCTAGAGAGTTCTTCTCAGTGAGCTCAATGTAGTGGTCATAGAAATGGTGTGGTAATAGCTGATCAGAGGCTTCCTTAGAGAACACATCCTGCCAGGAATAGTAGCATGCCAGAAGGTGTTTGTCCAGGTAGGCCTCTTCATCCTCTTCTGTTGGTGGAGATTGGGTTTTTTCCTCAATGATCTGGTCAATCTCATGGAGACTGGTAATGAAGGTTTTGCTCTCTTGAGCCCAGGCAGAGCAGTGGAAGCCTGCAGCCCCAACCAGGGCAATGTCAATCTCTAGGGGTTTCTTTGGGGGTTTCTTTGGAGGCTGTAGGCAGTGCTGTTTTACAATAGGTCCTATCCCTTAAAGGGCTTGGTTCATCTTGGCTAGGTCCAAATACCTATCCATGGCAGCAGTTTGGGGCAGTTGATACCTAGCAGGTCCAGTATCTGGAACTTGCTGCTGGGTATTTGCCTCATCTCCTGCAGCCATGAGCTCATTGAGCTCTGGGTGCTGGTCCAGCCAAATCAAGCACCTATTCCATACATCCAACCAAACATCTTGCTCCTCACACCACTTCCAGCCTAGAATCATGTCATGATGCCCAAGGTTGGCTATGAGCATAGGCACATCAGCCTGCTGACACCCATCAACTGCCAGATGCAATATAATTGTGTGGGTGATTTGTTCTTCAGTCTGGCCATCATAATCCCAGATGCAGCAATCAGAGTTTAGGGGCATCACTGATGTTTGGAAATATTTAGCCACATCCCTTGCACAAGAAGTATTAATGAATATAGATCTGTTGGCTCCAGAGTTGACCAATGCCTTCAGTTCCACACTTAGTCCATTTCTTAACACATGATTAAGTACAACAAAGTGATTGCTGCTGAGCAACTTGCTCATGTTCAGCAAAAACAGGTCAACCTCATAGCTTTTCCCTAGAAAGGAGACTTTCCCTAGGGTAGAGCTTTTCCCAAATCCTGATTCTCACCTGATACTTTCTTCTTCTCTTCCAGGGTCTTAATCTCCAAGGCCTTCTTGCAGGGGCAGTATGGGGCAATATGGCTGGTCTCCTTGCAATAGAAGCACTTTCCTTCCTGCATCAGTTCTGCCCTCTGTTTATCATCTAGTCTGCTAGCCTTGGAAGCTGCAGGTGCAGCAGTCCTGGTGATATGCTTATCACAGGGTTCAGCAGCAGGAGCAGTCCCAGCAGGTTTGTAGGACTTGTTCCAGGCCTTGGACTTTTCAGCATTGATCTGCAGAGTGTATGCTGCCTGAGAACAGGCAGTAGAGAATTCATCAAAGATTCTGGAGGCATGGTAGTCTTGGATGGTCAGGTTCCAAAGTTCATCTGTGAACTTGTCAAAAAGCTCCTCCTTGTAGTCTTCTAAGTGCAGCTGGGATTCACCTGCCAGATGCATGAATTCTGCTAGGAAGTCATGGTATTTCTGGTGTGATTCCATCTGGAGGTAGTGCAGTTGGCGTCTAGCTGTCATGTGGTAGTTTGGATTGAAGAAGATTGATTTCAGGTGCTTGAAGACCTCATCAGTGGTCTGATACTGGTTCACTGAGTCTTCTCAGAATTGAGGAGCTGCATGTCTGGCAGTGTGCCCACCAAGGCAACTCTGCACATATGCAACTTGGAGCAGATTGCTGGAGTAATGGTCAGCATTGGCATTCAATTTGCCTTTCATCTGGGCCATTCAATCATCAAACTTGGGTTCCTTTCTGTCAGTTAGGATGGGTGGGTCTGGGAGCTTGACAGTGCACCTGGGTTGATCAGGGACAGGGGTAGTCCTACAATCTCCATGAGTTCTCATAGCCATCTCTGCAAAAGCATCTTGATATTTGTCTCATTCAGTGATGAGTTCAATGATCTGACTTTCTTGGGCATCAAGTTGCTGGCAGAGGTTCTCAGTGCAATGTTCTGCACAATTGATCTGATGCTCTTTGTCCTTCTGATCAGCCTCCCACATGTGAAGAAGGCCTTCAAAGAGTTCTTCTGGATCATTTTGACATTTGGCAAGAAATTCAGTCTTGGTAATTGTTTCTGGCTCATCAATTCCTTGAGGGAGAATGGAAATGTGTTGAGATCCTTCTGGTTTGGGGGATTCCTCAACTGCACTGGTTGGGTTGAGGCTTGTAGGCTTGTCAGCAGTTTGAGCCATCTTATTATTCTTCTGGGTTCTGGGTTCTGGAGGTCCTTGATCTAGGCTGCAAGGTTCTGGAGTCTTGAAAATTAAAAGAAAGAAGGTTTGTCTACCCCAAACATGTGTAAGGTCGCTTATCACTCTGGATCACACACAACATGTAACTAGGGTAAACAAGAGGGTTTGATAAAATAAGAAGTTTAGGATTGATGCTTTTGATTATGTGACAGCGCCCAGTCATAGTATTATTAGCTGAACCTATGGTAGCTTGTCATACAGAATCAAAAGCATGGAGAAGAAAAAGAGAGAAATCATGGCATTGTGGGGTGGTTGATATTGCCAAGTAGTCCTGGCAGTATCTCCCACCGCCTACTTGTCCGCCACGCCGTCACAGATATAAAGCTTTGAAAGCACTCTTTCAGGTGATAATAGAACCAGGCCAGTTGCTGCAAATCTACTTTAAATATTTGATAAGGATAAAGCACATTGATGAACTATAAAATAGATATAGAGAAAGTCTTTCTTATTAATTAAATAAATTTTATTCTGTATTATCTCCTCAGTCTTCTGGCCATAAAGATGCTTCAGTGGCGAGAAGCAGCTTACATCAAGTAATTAAAACAGATATAATAAATATAGTGGTAGATATAAAGAAATAATATTTCTTTCTGTGCAGAATTTATCAAATTCTACTGTAGCATAACTGCTGTGACTATCCAGAATTAAGAGGCAATATCTCCCAACAGTATAAAAAGCTATATGCTTTTCAAACATCTCTTAAAGCTATTTAAGGCTTAATTTATCATTTGTCCAGCTATTCTCACTGGTGCTGATTTAGTAATTCTTTGGGATAACCTTATACCATTGGGATTGATGGTTCTTTGCAGCAAGAATAATCTGTGGAGGCAAGACCCATTCAGTTGCATTTACTGCTACAATTGTAGTAACCTATTTGCAGTTTTCAGATTATATAGTTTTTGCATGACTTTCTCTTGTCTCTGAACCACAGATAACTTTGGCAGTTGATATCACACCTATTTGAAAGCCAGTCTTATTTATATTATAGATATCTTGCTCAAGGATCCCATACTTCTGAATAGCATTATAAAACTGTGTAAACCAGCTCTTAATAAGCTCTGGATCTTTGCATTTAGCTTACTGATAATTGTATTTTTGGCTGTATTTAGAGCAAAGTTCTTTATAGTGCTTGATAAACCAGTTTACCCAGTTCTCCCCAATAAAAGCTTCTTGAGATAAAGATAACTGTGCAGAAAGCAACAATTGTGCTAGATAATATATTGTTAATATTTGTAGAGGTAAACTACATTGGTCTATATCAAGAATTCATGCTGAAAATGTAGATTCTTCAGTGTCAATTTGCAACAATTTGCAGTTGAATTTTTGCAAGCAGTAGTTTTATTAATATATATAATAAAGGTCTTTGGAGGCACATTAAAAGCTTTAGCAGCTGCAGTTTTTGATGAAAAAAAGATCTTTCTTATAAGTTTCAAGTACTAATTGCATACACCCTTCTTTTGATATATCAGCCATGACACAGTGTGTTGGTAAATCGCAATAAATCCAATAATAGGGGGTGGCCAAGGTGGTAGCTGTGCAGCTCAGTAATCTGCGCAGCTCAGTAGTAAATTACATTATTAAACTTGGGTTCCTTTCTATTAATTAGAATAGATGAGTTTGAGAGCTTAATAATATACTTGAGTTAATTAAAGACAGAGATAGTTCTATAATCTCTATAAATTCTTATAGCTATTTCTGCAAAGGCATCTCAATATTTGTCTTATTTAATAATAAGTTCAATAATCTGACTTTTTTAAGTATTAAGTTGCTGATAGAGATTCTCAGTATAATGTTCTGCATAATTAATCTAATACTTTTTGTTTTTCTAATTAGTTTTTTACATGTGAAGAAGACCTTCAAAGAGTTCTTCTAGATTATTTTGGTATTTGACAAGGAATTCAGTCTTGATAATTATTTTTAACTTATTAATTTCTTAAGAGAAAATAGAAATATATTAAAATTTTTCTAGTTTAGAAGATTCCTCAACTATACTAATTAAGTTAGAGCTTATAGACTTATCAGCAGTACAAGTTATTTTATTATTTTTCTGGGTTCTAGGTTCTGGAGATCCTTAATCTAGGCTGCAAAATTCTGGAGTCTTAAAAATTAAAAGAAAGAAGGCTTGTCTACCCCCAAACATATATAAAATTGCTTGTCACTCTGAATTACATATAATATGTAACTAGGATAAACAAGAGAGTTTAATAAAATAAAAAGTTTAGAATTGATACTTTTGATTATGTGATAGTGCTCAGTTATAGTATTATTAGCTGAAACTATAATAGCTTGTCATACAGAATCAAAAGCATGAAGAAAAAAAATCATAATATTGTGAAGTAGTTAATATAGTTAAGTAGTTCTGGCAGTATCTCCCACTGCCTACTTGTCTACCACACTGTTACAAATAGAAGCTTTAGAAGAACTAGTTAATTCTCTATAAATTCTAAAATCTGTTTTATAATAAAATGTGGTAGACTAGATACATGTCTGGGTAATCAGGCCTATTTATTTCTTGTTATAATAGATTATTTCTCAGTTTATCTTATAGTAGTTTTCTTTGATTATTGTGTTCTTGATTGCTCTAGTCATTCTTGGTTGTTATATTAGTTTTTGGTTGTGATAGCTCATTCACATAATTTTCTTTTAGTTGTTTAGTCATGTGACTTTACTTCTCTTTATTTATTGGTTTTATTTTTTACTCTGTGCTTCAGGGTTTTTTTCATCTCCTGATAGATTACCTAAATAGTAATAAATTTGTTATTTTCTATATATAGCAGTCTGAAGTGATATGCTACATTAATCTATAGATAATATTTATTTGATAAGAATAAATTATCCAGTAGATATAAGTTTTTAACAATTTAATGCTAAATCTGTATATAAAATGTGGCTGTGAAAACATACTGTGTAACAACAGGCCTAGATAACTAGACCTAAAGGGGTTGTTGGTTTATCTTGAAGACAAGAAACAAGGGGGTGAGCAATATAAAAGCAAGAATAGACCTGTGTTACTAGCAATGCCTATATGACAGGTTGCTATGTGAGTCAACCACAAGGGTCGGAATCTGTCTGAAAGAAGCGTCATTATATACATGCTGTTTTCCCCGAGTCTTGGTGATCATAGTGATCATGGTGATCAGGGTCAGTCACGTGCTGATCAGTTACTACCCTCAGTCCTATAATTATCCGGCCTTTGTATGGCAAGGTCCATAACATACTGTTAATATAGATTTTGATATATTATGCTTTAGCAGCAGCTCTAATGCTAGAAAATTAGTTATTTTAATAGGCTCTAATTACTAGAAGGATTCTATCTTCTTTAGAGCTATTTTGATCATTTTGTGGTGCTGACATCTTGATTTGAATTCATTGAGTATGTCACGTTGCATGTTAGGTGACCCGCTCGGTGGTGTGGCCCGCTCGGTGGTTGATTACGTTACCTACTCGGATCCACTCCGCTGCTACCTAGGTTCAACCTTAGGTATCCGTCACGAGTTGGAATGGATTGGAAGGTATACACAATGTATTAATACATGTAGAAGCCTGCATTCTTCACATAGCTCTGCAAACCAGCTGCGATGTTTTTTAAGGTTTATGGTCGTACACAAATTCTTTTATTGATCGTAGCCCAATACTTCCACATCCAGAAATATGGTAACTAAGGCTTTTAGAGGGCCCCCTTTGCTGTTTGGAATGTAGCCTCCAACACATAGTGGCTCAATGGGCAGATTCTTCAAGCTTGCGAACAAGCAACCCTCTTTCCATAAGGTAAGCCTTGACGTCACTTACAGAGTACTCGCCACGGTGGAACTAGCCCTTTTGGTCAGAACAACCTCGTAGGAAAACAGGGGCCGTGTTCTATGCTTACCATTCCAGCTCCCAAGGCTGCGTCTGCAGACGTCCGCTCGAAAACTTCCGCAAAATGGGCAGGGTTTCCCGCTCCACTGGAGGCAATAACCGGAATTTTGACAGCCTCCTTGACGTCGTTAATTAACTCCAAGTCGAAGCCACTATTGCTTCCATCTTTATCGATGCAGTTAAGGAGGATTTCACCGGCACCCATTGCCTCGACGGCCTTCACTAGCTGGCGAACATCCATATCTCGACTTTCTCTGCCACCCTTTACAGTACACTGATACCAGCAAACGTCCTGACCCGCAGCGTTTGGATATGCTGTCTTGATCGTATGATGTTTGGTGTCCTCGGGTCTGTTTACGTACACACGTTTTGGATCGACGCTTACCACCACAGCCTGCCTCCCATAAGCTTTAGAAATCATTTCTATCGCTGTGCTGCCGGACAACTTTTCTCCTGCTTCGTAATATTGCTCGGCCGCGAAGACAGCATCAGAACCAATGCTGACCTTGTCAGCACCGGACTCGAAATACATCTTAGCCACTTCCAAAGCCGAAACTCTTGTGCCATCCGTATCAACTGTGTCTCTAATTCCCCCGCCAACCGTCAGAGGTACGAAGACAGTTTCTGATGTTCTTCTCAAGATTTCCAGCATGGGGGTATCCGCTAGCGGACAGTTTCGGAACGATGTGATGTTCAGAAAGGTAATTTCGTCGGCACCCTGTTCATAATATCTTTTGGCCATGTCCACTGGCTTCCCGAGATTCCTTACCTTACCACCGGCATTAATACCATTTTTCTCTCGCACATCATATTGATCTCCCTTCGTAACGACAAGATCGCCTTCATCATTAGCGCGGACGTCGAGACAAGCGATAACTCTCCGGGTCAATCCGTCTTCATTTCCCCCCAGGTTTGAACCTTCCTCGAGTGACTGGAACATTTGACCGTTTAAGAAAGCAGAAAGGGTACGTAAGCCGGCTTGTCCACTTTTCTCTGGATGAAATTGCGTTGCGAATATATTCCCACGACCAATCGCGCCAATGAACTCCTCTTCCCCATAAGTCGCCGTAGCAACCGACCAGCCCTCACTCTCGAGCACACCTGGTTTATAGGGCGCTGCGTAAGAGTGGACATAATAATACTTGCTGTCATGTCTAAGCCCATAGAGGCTTTGGTATGTTGAGCCATTTCGATTGGTGTTCCTAGCCGAGTTCCATCCAATGTGCGGCACGCTCTTGCTTCTGTCGTCGAACTTCTGTACTCGCATCGGTATCACTCCTAATCCGGGGACATCAGGATCCTCCTCGGAACCGTCAAAGAGTGCTTGCAGTCCGACACAGATACCCATGAAGGGCTTTCCTGATTCAATATACTTTCGGATTGGCTCCAAATACCCCCCTTCTGAAAGTTGAGAGAGACAGTGGCCAAAGTGGCCAACTCCAGGTAGTATCAGTTTCTAATGTCCGAATCAGCAAAGGCGAGGGCCGGAAAAGAGGGACAAAGACAGCTGTTAAAAAGGAGTGGGTATATCCGTACTTACCTCCGCACTTTGCACCTCGTCCGGCGAACGTATCCATTCTACTTCGTATCCGACCTTCTGAATTGCGTTAACCAAAGAGCGAATATTCCCAGCGACATAATCAAGCAGGTGAACGGTCGGCATGACGGCCGAGACTGGTCAAAGTCCGCAGAACCGAATGAGAAGTTCTCCGGTGACGGTGGCAGATAGAAAGAGCGCAGAGGAGTGCCGGCACGAATGCGCTAGAGAAGAGTTTTCGGATCTCCAGAGGATTCCGATTCGCCCTTTACAGCGACTTCTTTTCGGTCTTTACTATCAAAGAGCGATACTATTATTTATCGACAAGTCGAGTCATATTTGACTTTTTTTCTCTGGTGTTGAACCTAGTGCCCCCACGACAAAGTGGAGACAAGGCGCTGTCTGGTACCCACCACTACTGGACCACTGGTACTCCGTACTCCCTACACTCCGTATAGGCGCGGAGCGGAGTATATTTTCCACAATCATGATAGATTACTGCGTGGATTAGGATAATTACAGCTGCGACATCGCTAGAATGAGATCTGACTCAAAAATCACAAGTTCACTCTAAAGACCCCAACTTCACACTTATCTAAGCTCTCTATGTTACAGCACTGTAACGACAGGCCTAGATAACTAGACCTAAAGGGGTCGTTGGTTTATCTTGAAGACAAGAAACAAGGGGGTGAGCAATATAAGAGCAAGAATAGACCTGTGTTACTAGCAATGCCTATATGACAGGTTGCTATGTGAGTCGACCACGGGGGTCGGAATCTGTCTGAAAGGAGCGTCTTTATATACATGCTGTCTTCCTGGGTCTCTGAGGCTTGTGGAATAGCTCATAGTCTTGGATCATT
>Ga0207748_1000594_pt1 | contig 17822 bp, 16 predicted proteins | sample HigsolmetaGSP13D_FD_184841 | JGI IMG/M metagenome (GOLD analysis project Ga0207748, IMG submission 184841) | High solid enriched microbial communities from the Joint BioEnergy Institute, USA - SP1-3-D (SPAdes) | ecosystem: Engineered > Bioreactor > SSF (Solid state fermentation) > Aerobic >...
GACTTGCATGTATTAGGCACGCCGCCAGCGTTCGTCCTGAGCCAGGATCAAACTCTCAGTAAAGATGTTTGATAAAAGCTCAAAAAGAATTTGACGTTTCGTTTTGTCCAGTTTTCAAGGAACAATCGCTTTGTTTTTCAGCGACTTTTATATCATACCACGACGCAACCAACATGTCAACTACTTTTTTAAGAAGTTTGATGCCGGATGCGGCGACGAAAACTATTATACTAGTATAACGAAGTGTAGTCAATCCTTTTTTTTATATGCCTGCTTTTTCGTGGGCGCCCATGCTTCTTTCAGCCTAAGCTTCTAGTTTCTTCGAATGAACATAAAAAATACGCCAAAGAAATGATGGATCATTTCTTTGGCGCTGGTTGTCTGCTGATGGCGGTTCGAGCGCTGCTTTTGTCAAGACAGAATCCATGTCTGGATGACAGTCAGGCCGATCACCCCGGGTATGCCGAGCAGCCCGGAAACGGATACGGTGGCTGCATTGATTGGGACATGCAGTCCGTACCGGCCGCCCACTTGGTTTAAAAAGAAAAGGAGTATAGCCCCGATGATGGCTTTGATGCATAACTTTCCCGCCCATCGCAGCGGTTTGGTTAAAGCTGCGGAAAACAGCAGCAAAAGGATCAGGCCGACAATCGCAATAATGATGATGGTTGAGCTCAAGTGAATCACCCCTTTTTTCCAGCTGCTTTATTTTTATGAAGGAGTTGTCCAAAAAAGAACTTGAGCCGTGCTACCCTTACTGGAGGCGGATGTTTCTTCTTTTCACTTCCCGAAAAAGAAACACATACTTCGCTTCGGCCACTTTGGTGCGGTAGTAAAGTTCTTCGTTAAATTCAAAACTTAGATGCTGGAGGGCGTTTTGCTGTACCCATTCATTTTTTACGTTTGTGACCAAATCGAGAAGAAGCGCATCGTATTCTTTCCTGAGTTTTTGCTTCTTGCTGAACATTGTATCCACCCCGTGTCAGGTTAAATTTCTCTTCGGCCTTCCAGTGCTTTTGATAAGGTGACTTCGTCGGCGTACTCGAGATCTCCGCCCACTGGCAACCCGTGTGCAATCCGTGTCACTTTAATGCCGGACGGTTTTAAAAGCCGCGAAATATACATGGCTGTTGCTTCGCCTTCGATATTTGGATTGGTTGCAAGAATCACTTCTTGGACGGTTTCATCGCGCAGGCGTTTGAGCAGATCCGGCACACTGATGTCTTCAGGGCCGATTCCGTCCATTGGAGAAATGGCACCATGCAGAACATGGTAAAGGCCGTTGTATTCTTTCATTTTTTCCATGGCAATGACGTCTTTCGGCTCCTCGACAACGCAGATCACGCTTCTGTCGCGGCGCGGATCGGCACAAATATAGCACGGATCTGTATCGGTGATATGCCCGCAAACAGAACAGTACGTCAGGTCCCGTTTCGCATCGACAAGCGCCTTGGCAAATGCAAGGACGCTGTCTTCCTTCATATCAAGAACAAAAAATGCCAGCCGGGCCGCGGTTTTCGGCCCAATGCCTGGCAGTTTCATGAAGCTTTCCATTAATTTTGTGATTGGTTCAGGGTATTGCATTGTTGATCACACCTTTAAAATCCCGGAATATTGAAGCCTTTCGTGTACTTGCCCATTGTCTGCTCTGTCAGCTGTTCGGCTTTATCCAGGGCGTCATTGGTGGCGACAAGGATCATGTCCTGCAGCATTTCAACATCGTCCGGATCAACGGCTTCTTCGTTGATGCGCACTTCAAGCACTTTTTTATGGCCGGAGACGACAACGGTTACCATGCCGCCGCCTGCCGTACCCTCCACTTTCTGTTCGCCAAGCTGTTCCTGTGCCTCCATCATTTCTTTTTGCATCTTTTGCATTTGTTTCATCATTTTTTGCATATTGCCCATATTGCCCATTCCTCGCATATGAAACCCTCCAGTTTTAGTCTTTTATTTCAATTAATTCAGGCCCAAACAATTTGATTGCTTCGGTTACAACCGGATCTTCCTGCGGTTTTTCTTCCTCTGCTTCTTCTTTATGGTGATGGATATAATTTTCCCTGATCGTATTCCATTCATTTTCCGGAACACCTGCCGCCTGATACCCGGTTCCGGTTAATTCACCAAGTACGCTCGAAATCGCTTGTAAAAATTTCTCGTTTTCCATCGCCATTTGGCAATGGATCTCATACTTGAATTTGATGACAAAAGCGTTCGGCGATGCCGCCACCGGTTCTGCTTCATTTAAAAGTGCTGCCTGCGACCGCATCTGCCTGCTGTTGAGCGTCTCAATCATATCGTTCCAGCTGTTTTTAATCCGTTTGAGGTCCTCTTTTGTCGCTTCTTTTAATATATCATGAATCCTTCCGACTTGTACCTTAAAACCTTTCGAAGTGCGCGGAATTTTTCTCTGAGCCTGCCGTTTTGGCGCAGGTTCCGTTTCATCGGCCTCCGGAACCCCGTTTTGCTTGAGAGACTCGAGTTCTGATTCGAGCCGTTCGATTTTTTCGGCAAGCTTCCGGACGAGATCATTTTCCCCGGGATCCGGCGCTTTTTCTTCACACAGTTTGATAAAAGCCACTTCCAAATAAACGCGGGCCATATTGGAAAAACGCATATCCTGCTGCGTTTGGTTCAGGATGTCAATAAAACGGTAAATTTCCTGCGTTTGAAGCGAGCGGCTCATTTCTTTAAATGCCTCATCTAAATATACCCTTTGAACCGCTTCCTCCATCTGCGGGGCAGTTTTATACAAAAGCAGATCGCGGAAATAAAGAATGAAGTCTTCCACAAGCCTTGAGGGATCTTTTCCCTGCTGGAGAAGAGAACCGACAAGGTCAAGGCACTCTGCGGCATCCTTCTTTTGAATGGCCTGGGCAAGGCGGGTAAAATCATTCTGAGAAATGGAACCCGTTACCGTGAGCGCATCTTCCACTCTGACTTTCCCCTCGCTAAACGAGACGGCCTGGTCAAGCAGGCTGAGCGCGTCCCGCATCCCACCTTCCGCAGCATGGGCGATAATATTGAGCGCCTGTTCATCATATGCAATACCGGTTTCGCCTGCAATATAAGCCAGGCGTTTAAAAATATCACGGGATGTGATGCGTTTAAAATCAAACCGCTGGCATCTGGAAACGATCGTAAGCGGAATTTTATGGGGCTCGGTTGTTGCCAGAATAAAAATGACGTGTTTCGGGGGCTCCTCTAGGGTTTTCAAAAGCGCGTTAAATGCGCCAATCGACAGCATATGGACTTCGTCGATAATATATACTTTATATTTTACAACACTTGGCGCGTATTTGACTTTGTCGCGGATATCGCGGATGTCATCCACGCCTGTATTCGACGCCGCGTCAATTTCGATGACATCTGGAATCGTGCCGTCTGTAATCCCCCGGCAAACAGCGCACTCGTTACACGGTTCCCCAGTCGGAGCATGTTCGCAGTTCACCGCCTTTGCCAAAATTTTAGCGGCACTTGTTTTTCCTGTACCCCGTGGGCCCGAGAAAAGATAAGCATGCGTTGTTTTCTGTTGCAGGAGGGCGTGCTGCAATGTTTTTGTCACATGCTCCTGCCCGACGACATCCGCAAACCGCTGCGGCCGCCATGTGCGGTATAACGCCTGATAAGCCATGTTCAATCCTCCCGGCCAGATTTGCTTCCGATTCATACATTTCTTTTATTATACCTTAGGAAAAGCGATTTTACATCCTGAATTAAAAAGCATTTAAATATGGAAAAAACCCATCCCGGATCAGGATGAGTTTTGTTTTTTATGTAATGAAACTGCCGCGCACCTTTCTTCGACCGACCCTCATAAGCGTTACTTAAGCAGTTAGCTCGACCCAGGCTGCCCTGCGGCACATGGAATGACCCGCTTAATGCTGCTTCCTTCCGGACCTGACATGGTTCGCGGGGTTCCATTGCGCAGGACCCGGGTGTCAACACCACTTACTTAAGGCTGGCCCTACAAGCAGCCGGCCTCGGAAAGGGATTCAGTCCCGCTAGAGCGGATTGCGGGTACAGGGCACCGCTGCCTCCCCACCTAGCGCGGCAAAATTGATACCAGTTTTAAGCGTTAAAAACTAACGCATAACTAAGTATACATGCCTTTTTAAAAAAAAGCAATCTCTCCCGCCTGTTAATTGGTGGAGCTTTTTCCATCTTCCTCTGCCGCAAGTTTTTCCTTCTTTTTTTTCTCCCTTAAAGACCGGAAGAAGGACCGCAATAATTCTCCGCATTCCGTTTCAAGCACGCCGCTTACGACTTCACTCCGGTGGTTAAAACGGCCGTCCTCAAGCAGGTTCATCAAACTTCCCGCACAGCCCGCCTTCGGATCTTTTGCCCCGTAAACGACCCGCTTGATCCGCGATTGTAAAACGGCACCGCTACACATCGGGCACGGTTCCAGTGTGACATACAGCTCGGCATTTTCAAGGCGCCATGATCCGGTCACTTCACATGCTTTTTCGATGGCCAGAAGTTCCGCATGGGCGGCAGCACGCTGGGTGGTTTCACGCAGATTATGGGCTGCAGCAATCACTTTTTCATCGAGCACAATCACCGCCCCGATTGGCACTTCACGGAGACGCTGTGCTTTTACAGCTTCCTGAATGGCAAGGCGCATATAATATTCATCGCGATTTTCCATCCTAACTCCTCCGAAAGGTATCGTAGCCTTATCGTAACACAGCCTTGAAAAAAATCACACTGGGTTCGGTCATCAGTATGGATTTTCCTGCCGTTTTGCGCTGGCTTTCTTCAGGTAGAAGGCTCCTGTGTTAGGAAACGGAAAAGTTGGATGCTCTTTCGTTACTGAGAGCACTTATATGTTAAGGAACATCACAAAAAACGTTCGCTTCCTTCACTTAGAGGGGCTCTATGTTAAGAAACACTGAAAAACATGCTTGCTTCCTTCATTTAGCGGACGGCTACGTTAAGAAAGATGCGCAAATGGGTGCCCTTCCTTTACTTAGAACCCTTCTACGTTAAGAAACACTGCAAAAAATTTCCGCTTCCTTAATCTAGAGCGCCTTTAAGGAGTCGCGAGTGGGTTCGAAATGTCTTTTTGAAGCCGTCAAAAAGACAAAACACGTTGCATCCGGGCTCGAGATGTCTTTTTGAAGCCGTCAAAAGGACAAAACAAGACGCACCTGGGCTCGAAATGGTCTTTTGAAACCGCCAAAAGGACAAATCAAACTGCACCTGGCCCCAAAATGTCTTCTTGAACCTGCCAAAAGGACAAAACACGTTGCATCCTGGCCCGAAATGTCCCTTTGAAGCCGTCAAAAGGACAAAACACGATTGCATCCGGGTTCGAAATGTCCTTTTGAAGCCGTCAAAAAGACAAAACATACCGCACCTGGCCCCAAAATGTCTTTTTGAACCTGTCAAAAAGACAAAACAAGCTGCATCCGGGTCCGAAATGTCTTTTTGAACCTGCCAAAAGGACAAAACAAGCTGTATCCGGGCTCGAAATGTCCTTTTGAACCTGTCAAAAGGAGTCGCGACTGGGTCCAAAATGTCTTTTTGTTAAGCAACACCGCAAAAAATTTCCGCTTCCTTAATCTAGAGCTCCTCTATGTTAAGAAGCGCCACAAAAATCATGCCCTTCCTTCATTTAGCAGGCCGTTACGTTAAGAAATGCCGCAAAAATGGTTTGATGAATGATTCCGCAAAAAAAATGCGCACATAAAAAGCGGGCATGTTTTAAAAAAACGGGGCATAAAGATAACAATAGCGATGGCTGACACAAGGGGGGACTCGTTTGCAAATACATGTTGTCGAAAGAAATGACACGGTCTCAAATCTTGCGCAAAGATACAGTGTTCCGGCTTCAGAAATCATTTCGGCAAATGAACTTCCGGATCCGGATCGGCTTGTCATCGGACAGGCGATTGTCATCCCGATCACCGGGAGGTTTTATTGGGTCCGGCCGGGGGACAGCTTATATTCCATTGCACAGCAAGCAGGGATATCTTACCAGGAGCTTGCCCGCATCAACGGCATTTCTATCCATCAGCAGCTCCGGCCCGGGTTGCGCCTTTATCTGCCGCCTTCTCCGAAAAAAAGAGCAGAATTTAATGCATATGTAGAACCATTCGGGAACACGGTTTCAGCGTCTCTTGAAACAAGTGCGCGAAAAGCAGCCCCGTATTTGACGTATCTTGCCCCGTTTGCATTCCGGGTAAACCGCGATGGCACACTTGTTGCTCCGCCGCTTGGAAATTTGCGGGCGATTGCCGATGTCCAAAACGCCATTTTGATGATGGTGATCTGCAATCAGGAAAACGGCCAGTTCAGCGATGAACTTGGGCGGATCCTTTTGAACGACGAAACCGTCCAGAACCGGTTTTTAAATGAAATTGTTCAAACTGCAAGCCGGCTCGGTTTCCGTGATATTCATTTTGACTTTGAGTATTTGCGCCCGCAGGACAGGGAAGCTTACAACCGGTTTTTAAGAAAAGCAAAAACGCGCTTCAGCCGGGAAGGTTGGCTCATGTCCACCGCGCTCGCCCCGAAAACGAGTGCCACCCAGGCCGGACGCTGGTACGAGGCACACGATTACAGGGCGCACGGCGAAATTGCCGATTTTGTTGTCATTATGACTTACGAATGGGGCTATAGCGGCGGCCCGCCCATGCCGGTATCCCCGATCGGGCCGGTCCTGGATGTGCTTCGCTATGCCATCACAGAAATGCCGCCCAATAAGATTTTGATGGGGCAAAATCTGTATGGCTATGACTGGACATTGCCGTATCAAACCGGCACAACAGCAAGAGCCGTCAGCCCGCAGCAGGCCATCCGGCTCGCGGGTGCACACAATGTGCCGATCCTGTACAACACAACGTCCCAGGCCCCGCATTTTGACTATACAGATGAAAACAACCGGCGGCACACCGTCTGGTTCGAAGATGCCCGTTCCATCGAGGCAAAATTTAATTTGCTCACTGAACTCGGGTTAAGGGGCATGAGCTACTGGAAACTCGGCCTCTCTTTTCCGCAAAACTGGCTGTTAATCACCGATCGCTTTGATGTCGTCAAACGCCCTTCCTGAAGCAGCGGGTTCCGTTGCTTTTTTCTTTTGCCCCGGAACCGATGCGCACGCGGACATGATTGCGAGGTCCTTTCCCCCGCATTTATGCTAGCGCAACTGAACGGCCGGATGGGAACCTGATCCGATACAAAAACCCAGGGCGCCATTTTTCCAAAAAAATGCAAGTCAAAGCCAACGTTGCGGCTTCAGCAACCTTGTGCGCGTAGGAAATATCCGGAAACAAAACGCCAGGACACATACCGCTTTTATTTCCCGCATGCCAACTGGCGGCGACATGTGCTAAAATAGCAACAGTGTGCATCAATGAACTATCGCTTCAGCGGGAGGGCCGTTATGGAAAGGGTACCGTTTATTGCAATCGAGGGACCGATCGGCGTTGGCAAGACGTCATTGGCAAAAGCCATTTCAGCATACTTTTCATTTGAGCTTTTGAAAGAAATTGTGGATGAAAATCCTTTTCTTGGAAAATTTTATACCAATAAAGAAGAATGGAGCTTCCAAACCGAGATGTTTTTCCTCTGCAACCGCTACAAACAACTGGAAGACCTGAAGCAGCATAGACAGCCTGCTGTTGCAGATTACCATATTTTTAAAAGCCTGATTTTTGCCCGGCGGACGCTAAAAACAGATGAGTTTGAAAAATTTTCAAAAATTTACGACATTTTAACAGCGGATATGCCGCAGCCAAATGTCATCATTTACCTGCATGCAAGCCTGGAAACGCTCCTTAAGAGAATTGAAATAAGAGGACGGGCATTTGAAAAAAATATGCAGGAAACGTATTTGCAAAAACTATCCGCAGACTACGGACGGTTTATGAGCCGCTTCGAAGCCGAACATCCGAATATCCCGGTATTAAAGTTCGACTGTGATACACTTGATTTTATCCGGCATGAACATGACCTGAAATCCATGCTTCAAGAAATCGCGCTAACCTTACAAAAAGGAGTACATACCCATGGAACTTCGTGAGAAATATCAAATTCCGAACCACGCTGTGATCACCATTGCAGGTACCGTCGGCGTCGGAAAATCGACTTTAACCCGTGCGCTCGCGAAGGCGCTCCATTTCCGGGCGTCCTTTGAAAAAGTCGACACCAATCCGTATTTGGAAAAATTTTATAACGATTTTAAACGGTGGAGTTTCCATCTTCAAATTTATTTTCTGGCGGAAAGGTTCAAGGAGCAGAAAAAAATGTTTGAATACGGCGGCGGGTTTATCCAGGACCGTTCCATTTACGAGGATACCGGCATTTTTGCCCAGATGCATTACGAAAAAGGCAATATGTCTGCCGTTGATTTTGAAACCTATACAAACTTGTTCGATGCCATGGTGATGACGCCGTATTTTCCGCATCCCGACCTGATGATTTATTTGGAAGGCAAGCTGGAAAACATTTTGGAACGGATTAAAAAACGCGGCCGGTCGATGGAACAAGATACCCCTGTTGAATACTGGATTGAAATGCAGAGACGGTACGAACAGTGGATCGACTCTTTCCATGCCTGCCCGGTTCTCAGGCTAAACATTGACGAATACGACCTGTTTGAACATGAAGATGCCGTCGAACCGATTGTCGAGCGGATCGGCTACATGCTCGCACAGGCAGCAGCCGTAAAAAAATAATGGCGGCTAAAAAGCCCGTTACAATCGCGTAACGGGCTTTTTCATGATTTACGGAGAGATCACGGGTATGCAAAAGTATTGTATCTTTTTTACTCTACGAAAAAAGCCCGCAGCTTACGCCTTAGGAGCCCGCGGGCTTTCATTTTTCAAGCGGAGGAAGAGGGATTCGAACCCCCGCGCGGTGTAACCCGCCTGTCGGTTTTCAAGACCGATCCCTTCAGCCAGACTTGGGTATTCCTCCATTTTGACAAAAAAGATTATAACCCACATGATTGAAACAAGTCAAGCACACCAAGGTTCTACTGCAGAAAAGCATCTGAACTTTAGCCAGGGGGAAGGCCTAAGCGCATATTTAGATAGGTCTAGCTGAAGCTGAACGAATCGGATTTTGGCAATTTATCCGATTCTCCCAGCAAGCCCGGCTTTAATGGTTGCCACCACCTGCAAAAAGGGGGTGATTTTGTCCTCTTCTCACCGTTGAAACGGCTTTCGAGCGCAAAGATCGGCAAATTCTTTAGAATCCATGCCAATTCTGAGAATCTCGCTTATTCAGCTAGATAGGATTTGCTGAACGAATCCGATTCTGAGTTTGTCTGCAAGTTCTGTCTCAAAATATAGAAGATCCTTTTGCGGAAATGGAAGATTTTATCTTCTCCATACGTTGAATCGAGTTTCGAGTGCAAGCATCTCCCTGGATCTGTTGTAAAATCCTTGCATTTTAATGGTTGTCAAAGCTGTCAGCAGCTTGCCAAATCTAGAATTTTTACCGATTTAGCAACCTCTAGATATAGCCGTGTTTTCGAGTGAAATCCTGCGCACCTAAAAAATGCGGAAGCTTCCGGGAAACATGTTTCAAAAAATCCCCGACTTTTCATGTACAAAGCCGGGGATTTTTTTTACGGTTTGATGATATCGGTACGCATGTACGGGCGGAGCACTTCAGGCACCACCACACTGCCGTCAGCCTGCTGGTAATTTTCAAGGATGGCTGCGACGGTACGCCCGATGGCAAGCCCGGATCCGTTCAGTGTATGGACATGTTCCGGTTTCGCATTGGGTTCCCTGCGGAAGCGGATGTTCGCACGCCTTGCCTGGAAGGCTTCGAAGTTGCTGCACGAAGAAATCTCGCGGTATACGTGCTGGCTTGGCATCCATACTTCAATATCATATTTTTTCGCTGCCGTAAACCCGAGGTCCGCCGTGCACATGCTCATCACATGATAAGGCAGGCCCAGAAGCTGCAGCACTTTTTCCGCATGGCCGGTCAGTTTTTCGAGTTCATTATAGGAATCTTCCGGTTTGACAAATTTCACAAGTTCCACTTTGTTAAACTGGTGCTGGCGGATCAGCCCGCGTGTATCACGCCCGGCAGAACCCGCTTCCGAACGAAAACAGGCACTGAACGCCACATAATTGATCGGCAGGTCGTCACCGTTTAAAATTTCATCACGGTGATAATTTGTCACCGGCACTTCGGCAGTCGGAATCAGAAAATAGTCTTTTTCATTGACAAGAAAAGCGTCTTCTTCAAATTTCGGCAGCTGCCCCGTTCCTGTCATGCTGGCGCGGTTCACCATATACGGCGGCAATACCTCTTCATAGCCGTGTTCTTCGACGTGCAGATCAAGCATAAAATTATAAAGCGCACGTTCAAGGCGGGCGCCGAGCCCTTTGTAAAAGACGAACCGGCTGCCGGTCACTTTGGCTGCCCTTTCAAAATCAAGGATGCCGAGGTCAGTGGCAATATCCCAATGCGGTTTCGGTTCAAATCCAAATGCCGGCACTTCACCCCATTTCCGGATTTCGACATTGTCCTCTTCGCTATCTCCCACCGGCACACTTTCATGCGGAATGTTCGGGATAGAAAGCATCAGCATTTCAAGTTCTGATTCGACTTGTTTCAACTCGGCATCCAGTGCTTTAATTTTTTCACCGACGCCGCGCATTTCCTCGATCAGCTTTGTTGCATCTTTCTTTTCGCGTTTCAGTGCCGCAACTTGCTGCGTGACTTCATTCCGTTTGTTTTTCAACGCTTCGCTTTCCATGATCAGTTCGCGCCGTCTTTGGTCCAGCCCGCTGAACTTCTCAAAATCGGTCAAATCTTCTCCGCGGTGCTGCATTCGTTCTTTGACTTCATCAAAATGCGCACGCAAAAATTTGATGTCCAACATGCTATCCTTCTCCTTTTATCGAAATTCAAATAAAAAAACTCCCGCCCCGAAAACAGGGACGAGAGTGAACCCGCGTTGCCACCCAAATTGAAAACAAGAGTTTTCCGCTTTGTAAGGATAACGGGTTTTTATCCCGTGGATGCCTACTCGCCCGGCTTTCAGCAACCCGCTCAAGGATGGATTCACAGAAGCTTTCCGCCGGTTTCCACCACCCACCGGCTCTCTTTAGGAAAAGCGTTCTGCTACTGGTTCCTGTCATTGCTTTTTCAGTCTTCACGTACACCTTAATGTACTACAATTTTATCCGTTTTGCAACAGACTATACCGGAATCCGTGCCATACTTAAAAAATATTCGGTCATACGCAGGTCATCCGTTAACTCCGGATGGAAGGAGCAGCCGAGCAAATTTCCTTGGCGAACCGCAACAATCCGCCCGCGGCACTCGGCCAGCACTTCAACATGATCTGAAACGGAGACGATATGGGGCGCGCGAATAAAAACAGCTGGAAAATCTTCCGCGATGCCGTTCACACGGATGGTTTCTTCAAAACTTTCCCGCTGGCGGCCGAAAGAATTGCGCGCCACCGTAATATCCATTGCCCCGATATGTGCATCTTCCTGGCCTTCAATATGCTTTGCAAGCAGGATCAGCCCTGCGCATGTGCCAAAGACTGGCTTGCTTTCGGCAAACTGTCTCAGTTCCGCCATAAAACCGTAGCGGTCAATGAGCCGCCGCATTGCCGTGCTTTCTCCGCCCGGCAGGATGAGCCCGCCGATTTCGTCCAACTGCTCTTTTTTCTTAATGACAACACCTTCCGCCCCGCAGGCTTCCACTGCGCGGATATGTTCCTCCACAGCCCCCTGGAGGCCAAGTACGCCAATTTTTTTCATGCTGATTCTCCTTACCAGCCGCGCTCCTGCATTCTTGCTTCAGCCGGCAATGTTGAAATTTCCAAGCCTTTCATTGCTGTTCCAAGGTCTTTCGACAATTCGGCAATCAGTTTGTAATCTTGGTAATGGGTCGTTGCTTCAACAATCGCTTTCGCAAATTTCGCCGGGTTTTCTGATTTGAAAATCCCCGATCCGACAAAAACGCCGTCCGCACCGAGCTGCATCATCAACGCCGCATCCGCCGGCGTTGCAACACCGCCTGCAGCAAAGTTCACAACCGGCAGCCGGCCTTCTTTTTTAATTTGCAACAGCACTTCATACGGGGCACCGAGCTGTTTAGCTTCCGTCATCAGTTCATCTTCGTTCATGTTGACCACTTTGCGGACCTGCGCATTCACTTTCCGCATATGCCTTACCGCTTCAACGATATTCCCGGTTCCCGGCTCGCCTTTTGTCCTGAGCATCGAGGCGCCTTCTCCGATTCTTCGAGCCGCTTCCCCCAAATCACGGCAGCCGCACACAAACGGCACTGTGAATTCTTTTTTATTGATATGGAACTCATCGTCGGCCGGCGTTAAAACTTCGCTTTCGTCAATATAATCGACGCCCATCGCTTCGAGCACCCGCGCTTCAACAATATGGCCGATCCTTGCTTTTGCCATTACCGGAATGCTGACGGCGTTCATAACTTCTTCCACAATGGAAGGATCCGCCATACGGGCAACCCCTCCGGCTTTCCGGATATCAGACGGAACACGTTCCAATGCCATGACGGCAACAGCGCCTGCTTCTTCAGCGAGTTTTGCCTGCTCGGCATTGACCACGTCCATGATGACGCCGCCCTTTTGCATTTCCGCCATCCCGCGTTTCACTAGATCTGTTCCTGTTTTCATTTTTTGTACGCCCCTTTATAAAATTAAAAATTCTTATTATATGTATAATAATTTAAATTAACACCAAAAACGAATGCTTGTCAAGACACTAATTTTTCCACGTTAAAGTGAAAAACAGGACAAGCGCCCTTGTCCTGTTTTACTTAAAATAATTTGCCGACTGTATGATCCCAAATGCCCCCGAAAAATCCGCCAATTCCGCGCATCATGCGCACAAACCAGTTGGCTTTTTCAATATCAGTTTTGGTGACCAAGGCGGTATGCGCTGTATTCGGGCCGTACAAATAGCCAAGTTCCTGCCCGTCTTTATGCCGGGCATACAATGTGCCAACCTTTGTCCCTTTTTTCACCGGAGCCTTGATTTGCTTCGAATCAAATTTCACAACAGGGGTATACATTTTGCCTTCACCGTTTTTCACAGCCACTTTAAGCGGCGCCTTCGTGACAACGGAAGCCTGTTTTTCTTTGCCGGACTTCACCGTTACCGTCTTTTTCACCTGATAGCCTTTCGGGTAAAGGGTTTTTTCCGTGAAATTACTAAAAGCATAGTCCATTAATTTGTTTGTGACATCAAACCGGGACTTGATGGTGCTGTTCCCGTTCGCATCCTCTGCATGAAGAACAACGGTAATGATGCGCATGCCGTTTTGCTTGGCCGTGCCTGTAAAGCAGTATCCCGCATTGTCGGTGTTCCCGGTTTTCAAGCCGTCAACGCCCTGCCGCCCGTAAACAAGGGACGGAAGCATCCAGTTCCAGTTCTGCATCGCAATTTCATCATCTGTCCCGGCCCGGAATTTCATTTTAGCTGTGCTTGTTGTTTGTAAAATCTCCGGATAGTCGTGGATCAAATGGTAGGCGATTTTTGCAACGGATTTTGCTGAGACAAGGTTTTCTTCCGTCCTGCCTGTTCCTTCCGGCTGCATGCCTTGCAAATCCTCATTGTTCAGCCCGGTTGCGTTCACAAATTTATAATCGGTGAGGCCGAATGCTTTCGCCTGTTTGTTCATCATGTTCAGATAGTTTTTTTCCGTTCCGCCGAGCGTTTCTGCAATCGCAATCGTTGCGCCATTTGCCGAATAGATCGCCATCGCTTGGAAGAGCTCTTTAACCGTGTACTTTTCGCCTTTTCTTAACGGCACGTTTGAAAGTGCCCTGTTTTGGGAAATGCGATACGCATAATCGCTGATTGTCACTTTCTGGTTCCACGAAACCTTTTTCTCATGAATGGCTTTAAGCAACAAGTACTCCGTCATCATTTTGCTCATGGAAGCAATGCCCAGTGCCTGATTGGCATTTTTTTCATACAAAATCTGTCCGTTATCCGCATCGACAATGATGGCTGCTTTTGCATGAATATCCAACTGATCCTGCGCATGGACTGTTTTCGGCACCTGCTGCACAACCCCTGCCGTTAGCAGCAGCGCCAGAAACGCAAACGCCATTTTTTGCAAGCTTTTTTTCACTTTCAACCCTCCATCAAGATATGTATACACTTTGCCTATTTTAACATAGTTCCGGTTGAAAAAGTAGATGCATAGTGTTTGCCGCATTTGTCAACTTTTTCCGAAAATGCAGGGCAGCCGGGGGTACTGAATGGCGGCGATTTTTCCGAGTCCGACAAGCCAGATATAGAGTTGCAAATCTATTAAATGGCAGAAAAAAATGGCAGGAAACCTATGCCTGCCATTTTTTCCCATTCAAAATCGATGTTAAGACAAAGAATAATTCGGAGCTTCTTTTGTAATCTGGATATCATGCGGATGGCTCTCCCGCAGGCCTGCCCCTGTCATGCGGATAAACTGCGCTTCTTCACGCAATGAAATCATATCTTTCGCGCCGCAATAACCCATGCCGGACCGGAGCCCGCCGATTAATTGGTAGATGACATCCTGAAGGCTCCCTTTAAACGGCACGCGTCCTTCGATTCCTTCTGGCACCAGTTTTTTCGCGCCTTCCTGGAAGTAACGATCCCTCGATCCGCTTTCCATTGCGCTGATGGACCCCATGCCGCGGTAAACTTTATATTGCCGCCCTTGATAGATTTCCATTTCGCCTGGGCTTTCCGAGGTCCCTGCAAGCAGGCTGCCGAGCATTACAGCATGTCCACCGGCAGCCAGCGCCTTTACAATATCGCCTGAGAATTTAATGCCACCGTCTGCAATAATCGCTTTTCCGTACTTCCTTGCTTCTGTCGCACAATCATAAACCGCTGTAATTTGCGGTACACCAACCCCGGCAACCACTCTTGTCGTACAGATGGAGCCCGGCCCGATACCGACTTTTACAATATCCGCGCCCGCGTCTATCAGCGCTTTCGTACCTTCTGCCGTCGCAACATTTCCGGCGATAATATTTAAGGAAGGGTAAGATTTGCGGATGTTTGCGACGGTTTCCAGCACCCCTTTTGAGTGGCCGTGCGCCGTATCGATAACAACCGCATCCACTCCCGCTTCAACGAGCAATTCCACCCGTTTCATTACGTCGCTTGTCACGCCGACTGCCGCACCAACAAGAAGGCGGCCCTGGTCATCTTTGGCTGCATTTGGGAACTCAATAACCTTTTCGATATCTTTAATCGTAATAAGCCCTTTTAATACGCCGTTCTCATCGACAAGCGGCAGCTTTTCAATTTTATGCCGGTGCAAAAGCTGTTCCGCCTCTTTCAACGTCGTACCGACAGGCGCCGTCACAAGATTCTCTTTCGTCATCACATCTGAAATCCGGGTGGAGTAATCTTCAATAAAACGCATGTCGCGGTTGGTCAAAATCCCGACCAGTTTCTGCTCGTCACGGTTATTCACGATCGGCACGCCGGAAATCCGGTATTTGCCCATTAAATGTTCCGCTGCAAACACCTGCTCATCAGGTGTTAAGAAAAACGGATTGGTGATAACGCCGTTTTCCGACCGTTTGACACGATCCACCTGCTCCGCCTGTTGTTCAATGCTCATGTTTTTGTGGATAATCCCGAGGCCGCCCTGCCTTGCCATGGCGATCGCCATTTCCGCTTCGGTTACCGTATCCATGCCGGCGCTGATGATCGGAATGTTCAACTTCAAGGTTTCCGTTAGGGCGACACTTGTATCGACATCTTTCGGCAGCACTTCCGACTCTGCCGGAATCAGTAATACATCATCAAACGTAAGACCTTCTTTTACGAACTTCGTTTCCCACATGCAAACCCCTCCTGGATTGATAAAAATATTATTTGTAGGTTATCAATTGGACATAATACTGTCAAGGTCTCCAAAACATATAATACTATTCAGTTAATTCGGAGGGCGAAATATTGTCTTTTATGGACCAATGGGATCACTTGATTTTATTTCAATCCGCAGAATATACGCAGCGCTATTTGAAAGCCCGCTATGAGGCTTCGGATTTTAGCCAAAGCGCCGCCAAAAGCTATGAGAACTGTTATGCTTTTATGTATTATCTCGAACACGGTGAAGCTTATTACCGCCAGGCTGTGCAGGCGCCCGTTTCGATTCAGCCTGTTTTGATTTTTTACGGCTTCATTCATTTATTAAAAGCCTGCCTGCTGTCATGCGACCCGCTATATCCTGAAACCACTTCCGTCCTTGCCCATGGGGTGACATCGCGAAAAAAGAAAAAACAAAACTACCGGTTTGGCGAAGACGAGGTTAAAATTCAAAAAACCGGTTTATGCGGCCATTTCGCCCATAAAATGTTCGGACTCGGCCCGCTCGAAGGCAATAAATACACCATGCAGAGCCTGCTTCGGCAAATCCCAGAACTTGAAACGGCCTTCCCCCGCCGGAAATATTTTTTGCCGGTAGAAGAAAAGAACGGGAAGTACCGGCTTCCTTTTGCGGTCCTTGATGGCTATCATATGACAGCGGGCAGGTTTTCACAATATTTGTCCGAAAAACTTCAGGACAGACTTTTGGAAATGGAAGCGGAAGAAGACGCCTTCTCGTTTTCCGCCCGCGGCTGTCTCCCTCCGCCATTCCGTTATCATTTCTTTACAAATCAAATTTACTTTCCGTATAAATTACAACCGGAAAACGACCTTCCCGATATATTGGTCCATTACCTGCTTTTGTATAATTTGAGCATGATTTCCCGCTACGAAACAGAATGGTGGGCAGAGCTGCTTAAAAACCGGGAAACAATTGACTTTCCGGCCATCCGCCTTTTTCTCCAGACAGCAATCGAAAAAGGCCCGTTCCTCTGCCTACAGTTTCTTAACGGCAGGCAGTAAAACAAGCTATGCAAATGTCAGGGTGAAACCGATGCTTATGGACAAGAGCAAAATGGAACGATTCACCGGCTATCTGTGCTTTTCGGCTGATTTCTGTCATCAAGAAGACCACGAAAGTTAAAAAATCCCTTTCTGTCGCTTCATATAATAACTTTAAGCAAAACGGCCCTGCATTCCGAAAAAAAGCAATGAGCCGAGTACATTAACACGCAAAAACCGCAGACAAATCGTCTGCGGTTTTGATTTGGCCCGGCAACGTCCTACTCTCGCAGGGGGAAACCCCCAACTACCATCGGCGCTGGAAAGCTTAACTTCCGTGTTCGGGATGGGAACGGGTGTGACCTTTCCGCCATCATCACCGGACCTGTATAATTTTTGGGATGTGTTCCCTGAAAACCGAATGGGAGAAAAAACTGTAAACGGAGAATAGCTTTGGTTTCTAACTTTGAGAATTGTCTAGCTCCAGCGCCTTTGGCAAGGCACCTCCGCTTTTCTATTGTCCAGCTCCGGTGCCTAGCCCCTCGAGGTCGAATAACCTGCCCGTCACGGAGCCAAAAGACGGCTCCATGCCGGTCAGAACATTCGCTTGTCGGGGCTAAACAAGGCACCTCCGCTTTTCTGTTGTCCAGCTCCAGCGCCTATCGGCTAGCGTATTTCTACGCTTTCTCCCTACGATAAGTCAACATCGGCTCGATACCTCGCCGTGTTTCCTTTATCTCAGTCGAAAGCTCCGAAATCCGTACGCCGATGACCAAGGCGCTTCCGCTTTTCGTGGTTAAGTCCTCGATCGATTAGTATCCGTCAGCTCCACGCGTCGCCGCGCTTCCACCCCGGACCTATCAACCTGATCATCTTTCAGGGATCTTACCAGTATAAACTGTGGGAAATCTCATCTTGAGGGGGGCTTCATGCTTAGATGCTTTCAGCACTTATCCCTTCCGCACATAGCTACCCAGCG
>Ga0207748_1000606_pt1 | contig 17497 bp, 9 predicted proteins | sample HigsolmetaGSP13D_FD_184841 | JGI IMG/M metagenome (GOLD analysis project Ga0207748, IMG submission 184841) | High solid enriched microbial communities from the Joint BioEnergy Institute, USA - SP1-3-D (SPAdes) | ecosystem: Engineered > Bioreactor > SSF (Solid state fermentation) > Aerobic >...
CCCCCTTCCCCCGGTTCCACACTGACCCGCAACACAGATACGTCCAATATGTCGACCAGGCCACCGCGCAGAGCTCGGGGCTCATCCGGGTCAGCGCGAACGGCAGCGCCTACATGGGAGTCGACTCCCAGACCACGCTGGACCCGAGCACCGCTGCGGGAAGATCCTCCGTTCGCATTGAGAGCAAGAAGTCCTACTCCAAGGGCCTCTTCATCGCCGACATCCAGCACATGCCCGATAGCGCCTGCGGCATCTGGCCTGCCTTCTGGACCGTGGGAAAGAGCTGGCCCGCGGACGGTGAAATCGGTAGGCTTTTTGATCCAGGAGTGCGTTTCAGGTCTCCGTGAGCTGACCTCGACCGCAGATATCATCGAGGGCATCAACCTGAACAAGCAGAACGAGATGGTCCTGCATACCAACGGCGAGTGCACCATCAACAACTCGGGCATGACCGGCAGCGTCCTGTCAGACAATTGCCAGATCGAGCACTCCACCACGGGCTGCGCCGTGCAGGGCACGGACAACAGCTTCGGGACGGGCTTCAACGACATCCAGGGCGGAGTGTGAGTGGCGCCTTGGTCCGGCAATCCAGGCAGCTGGTGACTGACACAGGTTCACGCAGGTACGCCATGGAGTGGACCGACAAGGCCATCCGCATGTGGTTCTTCCCCCGCAGCGCCATCCCGCAGAGCATCACGGACGGCAACCCGGACCCGTCCGCCTTCGGAACACCCATGGCCAACTTCGAGGGATCCTGCGACATCGGCAACGAGTTCCAGGCGCAGCAGCTGATCATCGACACGACCTTCTGCGGCGACTGGGCGGGTGGCGTCTACGGCAGCTCGGGATGCCCGATGAGCAACCCGAGCAACGCCGTCGAGAGCTGCGTCAACTACGTCGCGCAGAACCCGACGGCCTACGCGAACGCGTACTGGGAGATCAACTCGATCAAGATCTACCAGCAGGATGCGGCCCCTGCGGCCTCGAGCTCGCCCGCCGTGTCCTCCTCGGCGGTCCCGGCCCGGACCAGCTCCGCCGTGCCGTCCTCCGACGCCAGCGTTCCCACCGCGCAGCCGTCCACCACCGCCGGGGCGCCGAACGCCTCCGCCTCCGCCTCTGTTCCCGCGGTGTCCTCGAGCGCTGCGGCCACGGACGACGACGACGACGACGAGGCCGACTGCGACGAGACCGGCGACGAGACCGACCTCACCACGCCCACGCCGGCTCCGACCGCCACCGCGGCCGGCGCGGCCCAGGAGACGGTGACGACGGTGATCGTGACCTCGTACGTGGACATCTGCCCGACCGGCTTCACGACGTCGACGGTGACGCGGACGGTGACCTACTGCCCGGCGGACGTCACCTCGGGCGCTCCGCCACCCGGCTTCACCACGCGCGTGACCGTCTGCACCGCCTGCGCCGCGACGCCGACGACGGTGACCCTGACGCTGCCCACGGCCCAGCCGTCCGCGACGCCCTCGCCGGCTGCGGCGCCGGCGGTGTCGACGGCCGCGGGCGCATCCGCCACCCTGGTGACCGTGCCCAGGGCGGCCGCCTCCAGCTCGGTTGCGGTCGTCCCGGCAGCTTCCTCTGCGCCCTACCCCTCGAGCAACGGCACCTCGGGCTCTGCGCGGTCGTCGGTGGGCTTCCGGCCGTCGGCCACGAGGGTCTCGGGCCAGGCCTCCAGCACAAACTCGGTGGTCGCTCCCGTCTTCACGGGCGCCGCCAGCAGGCTGGGCGCGGGCCTGACGGGTCTGGCGGGGGCTGTTGCTGTGGCCCTGCTGGTCTAGGCGTGCCGTGGGATGATCTGCGGGCACTTTTCTTTCTCTTTCTTTCTTTCTTTCTTTCCTTCCTTCGATTCCTCCTTTCCTCCTTTCTTCCTCTCTGGGCCGCGCGGGACGGCACGTTGCTTGTAGACATCGACTTTGCTGTACCATATATCCATAGGTCAACAAAATTGGGTTCTTCCATCGCTTGCAAAAGATCAATGCAGACGCGATTCTTGTGGATCTGTCCTCCCTTTCCACCTCGCTTTTCCCGTATTCCAGTAGAAGTATGTGTACCAGTACGTAGGACATCCACCCCCGCTGACATAAGCGCGGACCAGTCGGGCGTTAGTCCGGGTCCGAGCTCCGACCCGCCGTCGATCCTCCGATCCGGTGGAGCATCGTCGATGTCCATGTTGTCCTGTACACCGTCTCTGCGCACTCGACCAGCTGGATGCGGGGCGTCTTCTCTCTCTCTCTCTCTCTCTCTCTCTCTCCCCCCCCTCTCTGTCGTCCGTGATGGACGACCTGACCGCCATGCCCCGGTCCTCGAGACCGACGCAACACGCTCGATGACGCGCTCCAGGCCCGCCGCACGTGCCGCGGGCCGTGCTGCGGATCTCCCGCGCCAAGATGAGATGGAGCGCCGGCGAGCAGGAGAGCGTGGTCGATCGCGATCGCGAGCATGTTCACCATCGTCCTTGACAACGGACCAGCTGCTTTGTAGTCGCTGTGCGATGATCGACAGGCGTGAACACGCCGTCCGATACCAGGCCCCCTGCGTGGCACGACCCCCGGCCGGGGGGCACTCCTGCTCCGGGCCTCCTCTGCCTCTCCCACCTCCCCCCTTCACTATCACCTTGCTCTTGGGTCTACCATCGATGAGGCTCTTATGCCATCCGTCCTATTCTGAAATCTTTGTCCATCTTCCATGTTCCTCTGCGCTGGCCACAGACCATGTCTCCCGGACCCCTCCCCGTCCTGATCGTCGGCGCCGGTGTCTGCGGCCTCACCCTAGCCCAGCACCTGCGGCATGCCGGAGTGCCCTTTCGCATCTTCGACCGCGACGCCTCCATCGTCGCCCGCAACGGCGGCTGGGGCCTCACCTTCCACTGGGGCCTGCCCGTCCTGCGCGACCTGCTGCCCCCGGACATCTTTGCGCGTCTCGAGGAGGCGCACATCAACCGGGACGCCGCCCGCCGGGGAGACATGGGCCGCTATCACTTCTTCAATCTCCGCTCGGGGATCGACCTGTATGATCTTCCGGCGGCAGCGAGGATCCGGGTCAGTCGGGGCAAGTTGAGGTCGATTCTGGCGACGAACATCCCGGTCGAGGTGGGTTGCAACTTTCCAGATATCATCTGTGGACGTTCACGCCCGGGCTGACCCCTCCAGTGGTCGAAGAAGCTGGTAGACGTCGAGTCCACCGACGATGCGGTCGTCGTGCGCTTCGAAGATGGTACCTCTTGCCAGGGGTGCTTGCTCGTTGCCTGCGACGGGTCGCGTTCCCGAGTCCGCCAGCTGCTCTATCCATCCACGTACCGCAACCGACCCGTCCCTGTGCAGCTACTGGGTGTGACTGCTCGTTATTCTGCGGAGCAGATAGCGGCTGCACGCGCCATCGATCCTTACTTCTTCCAGGGAACCCATCCCGAGTCGAATGTCTACCTGTGGTTTAGCTGTATGTTCCTTTGCTCACGCTCGCGTGATCGTTCTATAAATATAAACCACGCTCTGTGCCAGCACAGGCGACAGAAAATTGCTAATCATGCTGTGATGGCAGATCTCGAAACTCCAGCGCACGCCGAAGCCAGCTCGGACGACTATTTCTGCCAGGTAGTCATGTCCTGGCCCGAAAGCAAGGGTATCCAGATGCCCGCCGGCAACGCAGAGCGCATTGCTCTGATGAAAAGCTTGAGCACCGACTGGGCGGAGCCGTTCCGCTCCCTGGTCCAGAACCTCCCCGACGACGCGGAGGTGATCTCGATCAACATGGAGGACTGGCACCCGGAGGCAAACACACACGGCCGGGGCCGGGTCCTGTTGATGGGGGATGCTGCCCATACCATGACGATGTGTGAGTGTCGCGGTGCGGGTGTCCTGCAATACATGATCTGCTAATATGGGAATCTATCGCAAAACAGTCCGGGGAGAAGGCGCCAACAACGCTGTGGCCGACATCCGCGATTTTCTCAAGCGCGTAGGACCTCACCTTCCCGGGTATGTGCAGCCATCAAGCAACACTGCAAGCGACGACGGACGCCCACCGGATCCCCTCCGCAAGTGCATCGACGCCTACGAGGACGATATATGCGCTCGCGCGAAGCCCTGTGTGCTGAGCTCTCGACAGGCCTGTCTCGATGCTCATAACTTTGGAAGGATCAACGACGGCAGTGCCTTGGTTGCGCGCAGGCTGAAAGAGGCGGCGGAAGCCGCGAAAGCAGCGCAGAAGTTGTGAGATGTTTTGTTAAGCGGGCTGGATATGATGGTGCCTTTATAGGGGCTGTATTCGGACGACTGTATGAACTTTGTGGCAGAGATGCACTTATACCCCTTTTTGTTTGGTTTTCTCTGCTGTGATTGTTTGAGTCTCATGACAGCTTCCCTCTGGAACAATACCAGACATGTGGATCTCTATGTCTCTCGGCTCTATTGAGCGTCTGGGTTCGCGGTAAAGCTTTATTCCAGAATTGAATATACGCTGCGTAGCTTCTATCCAATCCCTATGGCATATGCAGTATTTGGATTGTAGTAGAAAGTATAGAGAATGTATATTGAGAGAGAGAGAGAGAGAATAAGGTGTAGACAGACCAAGGGGAACAAAGACAAAGGACTGCAACTGACCAGACAGATCAAATTTGTGACGGCGCCCAGTTATAGTATTATCAGCTGAAACTATGGTAGCTTGTCATACAGAAAAGCATGGAGAAGAAAAAGAGAGAGATCATAGCATCATGAGGTGGTTGATATAGCTGAGTAGTCCTGGCAGTATCTCCCACTGCCTACTTGTCTGCCATGCTGTCACATCACCCCCCCCCCCTTCAAAAACGCCTGCCCGCAGGCATTTAGAGCCTAAGTAACTGGCTTGTTATTATCTCTATGCTCCTCCAGGTCCTCACCATCCTCCCAGCATCTTAACCACTCTTTCAGCTGCTTCAGGGGTCCAGGCAGGTCTGGGTAGTGCTCATGGAAGCTTTGTAGGTAGTGTGGTAAGCCAATAAAATTTGCTGCTGAGTACCATGTTGGGTCATTGTTATAGCCTACTTATTTAACCTTATACTGCAGCTTCTCTTAATACAGATGGACTGCTAAAATTTTTTTATTTCCCATTTATATTCCTCATTAACCTCTATAGCTGGGGGAGGATTCTCAATCTGGCTTGAGAGAAAATCAGTAACTGCCTTCTAAAGCTTATCTAATGAGAACACTGGATGCACATGAATTAAGGCTGGTAAGTCCAGCTTATAAGCATTATTAATCTATTCAACAATGCAGTAGAGGTCTGCCATCTGATAATCTAGCTTGCAGCTAGAACAGTCTGTCTTTTAAATATAGGCTAATATCTATACTATATCTTCTATCTTGAAATTAACATCTCTCTGGTGCTAATCTGTTTATTATTGCTGAGAGTCCTGAGCCTTCTCAATGAGCTTCTGGGCATAGTTCTAGATAGCTTCTAGATGCTGGACTTATTTTTGGGTATCAGTCCAGTTCAAACACTCCATAGCAGATTGGTCTGAAAGTTAGGGCTGTTGCTGTGACAGTGTGGCAGACAAGTAGGCAGTGGGAAATACTGCCAGAACTACTTAATAATATTAACTACTTCATGATGCCATGATTTCTCTCTTTTTCTTCTCCATACTTTTGATTCTGTATGACAAGCTACTATAGTTTTAGCTAATAATACTATAACTGGGCACTGTCACATAATCAAAAGTATTAATTCTAAACTTCTTATTTTACCAAACCCTCTTGTTTATTCTAGTTACATGTTATGTGCAATCCAGAGTGATAAGTGACCCTATATATGTTTGAGGGTAGACAAACCTTCTTTCTTTCAATTTTCAAGACTTCAGAACCTTGCAGCCTAGATCAAGAACCTCCAGAACCCAGAACCTAGAAGAATAATAAGATGGCTCAAACTGCTGATGAGTCTACAAGCCTTAACTCAATCAATGCAATTGAGGAATCTCTTAAATTAGAAAAATCTCAACACATTTTCATTTTCTCTCAAGAAATTGATGAGCCAGAAATAATTACCAAGACTGAATTCCTTGCCAAATATCAAAATAATCCAGAAGAACTCTTTGAAGGCCTTCTTTGCATATAGAAAGCTGATCAGAAGAACAAAGAGCATCAGATTAATTATGCAGAATATCACACTAAGAACTTCTGTCAGCAACTTAATGTCTGAGAAAATCAAATTATTGAACTTATTATTAAACAAGACAAATATTGAGATGCCTTTGCAGAGATAGTTGTAAGAATTTATAGAGATTGTAGAACTATCTTTGTCTCTGATTAACTTAGGCACACTATTAAGCTCCCAGACCCACCCATTCTAACTGATGGAAAGGAACCCAAGTTCAATAATTAAATAGCCTAAATAAAAAGCAAATTGAATGCTAATACTGACCATTACTCCAGCAATCTGCTCCAAGTTGCATATGTGCAGAATTGCCTTGATAGGCACACTACCAGATATGCAGCTCCCCAATTCTAAAAAGACTCAGTGAACCAATATCAGACTGCTAATAAGGTTTTTAAGCATCTAAAATCAATCTTCTTTAATCTGAACTGCTGCATAACAGCTAAACACCAACTGCACTATCTTTAGATGGAATCACACCAGAAATACCATGACTTTCTAGCAGAATTCATGCATCTGGCAGGTAAATCCCAGCTGCACTTAAAAGACTACAAGAAGAAGCTTTTTAACAAACTCACTAACAAACTTCAGAATCTAATCATCTAAAACTATTATGTTTTTAAAATCTTTAATGAATTCTCTACTGCCTATTCTCAGGCAGCATACACTCTGCAGATCAATGCTGAAAAGTTTAAGGCCTGAAATAAGTTTTATAAACCTGCTGGGACTGCTTCTGCTGCTAAACTCTGTAATAAGTATATTACCAGGACTGCTGCACCTGCAGCTTTTAAGGCTAGCAGACTAGATGATAAACAGAGAACAGAACTAATGCAGGAAAAAAAATACTTTTACTGCAAGAAGATTAATTATATTATTCTATACTGCTCTCACAAGAAGGCCTTGAAGATTAAGATCCTGAAAAAGAAGAAGAAAGTATCAGATGAGAATCAGAATTTAGAAAAAGCTTTACTCTAGAAAAAATCTCCTTTCTAGAGAAAAGCTATGAGGTTGACCTATCTTTGCTAAATATAAGCAAGTTGCTTGGTGGCAATCACTTTATTGTACTTAATTATATGTCAAGAAATGGATTAAGTGTGGAACTGAAGGCATTGGTTAACTCTGAAGCCAATAAATCTATATTCATTAATATTTCTTGTGCAAGAGATGTGGCTAAATACTTTCAAATATTAGTGGTGCCTCTGAACTCTGATTGCCACATCTAAGATTATGATGGCCAGACTGAAGAACAAATCACCCATGCAATTATATTATATCTAGCAGTTGATAGGCACTGGCAGGCTGATGTGCTTATACTTATAGCTAACCTTAGGCATCATGACATGATTCTAGGCCAGAAGTGGTGTGAGGAGCAAGATGTTTGATTAAATATACAAAATAAGTGCTTGATTTGGCCAAACCAGCACCCAGAGCTCAATAAGCTTATAGCTGCAGAAGATGAGGCAAATATCCAGCAGCAAGTTCTAGATGCTAAACCTGCTAGATATTAACCATCTCAAACTGCTGCCATAAATAGGCATTTGGACCTAGCCAAGATAAACTAAGCTCTTTAAGGGATAGAATCTATTGTAAAACAGCACTACTCACAGTCTTTAAAAAAACCCTCAAAGAAACTCTTGAAGATTGATATTGCTTTAATTGAGGCTGTAGGCTTTCACCACTCTGCCTGGGCTTAAGAGAGTGAAACCTTTATTACCAGTTTTTATAAGATTGACTGAATCATTAAGGAAAAAACCTAATCTCTACCAACAGAAGAGAATAAAGAGGCTTATCTAAATAAACATTTCCTGACATACTACTGTTTCTGATAGAATGTATTTTTTAAGAAAGTCTTTGATTAGCTATTACCACACTGTTTCTATAATCACCACATTAAGCTTATTGAGAAGAACTCTCTAGGCTATAGCTTCTTGTATAAGCAATCTGCTGAGAAACTGAAAGCTACCAAGAAATATCTAATAAAGAATCTGGATAAGAGTTTTATAGTTTTTAGTGGAGCTCTCTTTGCTTCCCTAATCCTCTTTATTTGCAAGGCTAATAAGGGGTTGTGCCTCTGTGTGAACTATCAGAAGCTAAATACTATCTTAAAGAAAAACTGCTACTCTCTGCTATTAATCAATAAGACTTTAGAATGCCTGAGTTGAGCAAAGATCTTCACTAAACTTGATATCTAGCAGGTATTTTATAAGATCTGGATAAATCCTGAGTCAGAAGATCTAATAATATTCCAGACTTGCTATAAAGCCTATAAATATTAGGTGATGCCCTTTGGGCTCATCAACAGATCAGCCACTTTTCAGAGATATGTGAACAACCTCTTCTTGAATTATCTGGACCAGTTTATGACTATCTTTATCAATAATATATTAGTCTATTCCCAGAATAAACTAGAGCACCAGGAGTATGTTATCAGAGTGCTAAATCAATTTCAAGAAACAGAGCTTTAAGCAGACATTAGAAAATATAAATTTTATATTACTTAGACCAAGTATTTAGGCTTCATTGTCAGCACTAATAAAATAGAGGTCAACTCAGAAAAGGTGGTAATAATTCAGAACTGAGAGCTCCCAACTACAGTTAAGAAAGTGCAATTTTTTTTAGGCTTTTACAATTTCTACTGACAGTTTATTAAGGACTATAGCTGCATTGTGAGACCTCTGTTTAACCTTACAAGAAAGAACATGCTTTTTAACTTTAACTCTCAGTGTCTTCAGGTCTTTAAGTTGCTTAAGAAACAGCTAATATCTGTTCTGATACTAATTTATTATGATCTCTATTGACCAACCAAGCTGGAGACTGATGCTTTAAATGGGGTGGTTGCTGAAGTACTCTTTCAGTTGAATATAAATAGAGACAGACAATGGCACCCAGTAATCTATTTCTCAAAAACTATAGCACTAGCAGAGTGCAACTATGCAATCCATAATAAGAAGCTCTTAGCCATCATATAAGTCTTAGAGAAATAGCAACTGGAGCTAAAAGGCTTGCAGCAGGAGAACCTCTTTAATATTCTAACTAATCACCAAACTTTAAAATATTTTATAACAACTAAAATCCTGATCTCACAGCAGGCAAAGTGGGCTGAGTATTTTACCTAGTTCTACTTTATAATTTGATATTGCTTAGAGAAACAGAATTTATTAGCAGATACTCTATCTCAGTAGCCAGCAATAGTAGAAGCCCAGAATAGCCTGAAAAAAAAATACCAAACTTAATAGCTTCTAAAGACAGAATAGCTTGACTCTTATATTATACAAGAGATGGAAAACCCCCATACAGAGCTAGCACTAATCCAGAAGAAGTTGCATTTAGCAGACTATTTGCTACAGGCTAACTATATCTATAAATCTCTGACAAACCTTCAGGCAGCAGCTGCTGAAGAAAAGACTTTATAATCCTTAAAGAAAAATCTGTTATTGTATAACCAGAGTCAGCTAGTGATATCAGATAAGGGAAATCTTCAAATACAGCTTCTAAATAAGATGCACTGCCAGGCTTCTACTGCCCACTCTAAAAGAAATAAGATGAGGAAACTGCTAGCAGAAAAATACTACTAGTCAGGCATAACTCAGAACATTAATTAATATATTGCCAACTGCTACATGTGCTAGCAGATTCAGAACTTATGTAATAAGCCTCTCAAACTGTTGCAGTTGCTGCCCATACCAGACTAGTTATGGAAACATATCTTAATAGACTTTTAAAGCTTTTCTAAGAACTAACATGGTTACAATGCTGTCTTTGCAATAATAGACTACTTAGGGAAAAGGTCAATATCTATTTCATGCTACAAGACCACTATAGTCTAAGACATGGCAAGGCTTTTTATAATGTATGTCTATTAGTAAACTAAACCCTCAGACACCATTGTATCAGACTGAGAACCTTAATTTATCTCAGACTTCTGAAATAAATTCTGTTGGATTTTAGGTGTGAAGCTAAGGCTCTCCACTGCAAATCATGCCCAAACAGATGACCAAACAGAGATAATAAACCAGTATATAGCACAGCATCTTAGACTCTTTATTAGCTACTACTAGAATAACTAATCAGATTAACTACTGATAATAAACTTTATAGTGGCAGTTCTGCTTTATAAGTCAACTGAGGTCCCACTATTCTTGATTAACTGAGGTGTGATACTGCAGATCTTCTTTAATTAGCAACAGCCTTAACTTTCAGACCAATCTGCCATAAAGTGTTTAAACTGGAATAATGCTCAAAAATAAGTCCAGTGCCTAGAAGCCACCTGGAACTATATCTGGAAGCTTATTGAGAAGGCTCAGGACTTCCAGCAGCAACAAGCAGATTAACACTAAAAAATTGTTGATTTTAAGGTAGAAAATATAGTATAGATGTTAGCCTATACCTGAAAGACAGACTATTCTAGCTGCAAGCTAAACTATCAGATAGCAGGCCCCTACTGCATTATTAAACAGATTAATAATGTCTATAAGCTGGACTTACTAGCCTTAATCCACATGCATTCAGTGTTCTCATCAGACAAGCTTTGAAAGGCAGTCACCAATTTTTTTTCAGACCAGATTAAAAATTCTTCCTTAGCTATAAAGATTAATAAGGAATATAAATGAGAAGTAGAAGAAATTTTAGCAGTCTGTTTATATTAGAGAAAGCTGCAGTATAAGGTTAAGTAAGTAAATTATAATAATAACTCAATATAGTACTTAGCAGCAAATTTTATAGGCTCACTGCACTATCTATAAAGCTTCTATAAGTGCTATCCAGACCTGCCTGAACCCCTGAAGCAGCTAAAAGAGTGGTTAAGATACTGGGAGAATAGTAAGAACCCAGAGAAGTATAGAGATAACAATAAGCTAGTTACTTAGACTCTAAATATCTGCAGGCAGGTGTTTTTGAAGAAGGGGGTAATATAATAATGTGGCAAACAAGTAGGCAGTAGAAGATACTGCCAGAACTACTTGATAATATTAACCATCTTATAATGCTATAATTTCTCTTTTTTTCTTCTCTATGCTTTTAATTCTGTATGACAAGCTACCATAGTTTTAGCTAATAATACTATGACTGGGCGCTGTCACAAAATATGTATTTAGTAAGCAAGAGGTGTTTAAAAAATGGGATAGCTTTTTACTTCTACAACAACAATATACTATATTTTCTATTGAATTCGCCATTGTAGATTGTAACAACAGGCCTAAGCAACTAAACTAAAGAGTTGTTAAGTGTAACAACAGGCCTAGATAACTAGACCTAAAGGGGTTGTTGGTTTATCTTGAAGACAAGAAACAAGGGGGTGAGCAATATAAAAGCAAAAATAAACCTGTGTTACTAGCAATGCCTATATGACAGGTTGCTATGGGAGTTGACCACAAGAGTTTAATTTTGTCTAAAAGAAGTATCATTATATACATGCTTTTTTCCTGAGTCTTGGTAATTATAGTGATCATGATGATTAAGGTGATCAAGGTAATTAAGATAATTACAGTCAGTTACATACTAATCAGTTACTATCTTTAGTTCTATAATTATTTAGTCTTTGTATAGTAAGATCTATAACACTACTCCTCCCCTAAATAACTTTTGTCTTGAAAGTTTATAAGAAGGTAGGTTTTTCTCTTTCTCTCTTGTTTCCTCAATTCTTTCTAATACTTATTATATTTAGTGCCACTGCCTGTTGTCACACTTTGGCTGCCTGTATACTTTGTGGTGGTTTCAAGGCATCAATCTGGTGTTTGAGTTGTCAACCTCATCTCTGTTATCACTATTGGGTTTTTTCTGACTCCAAACATTGCTACAAGTGTGTTTGCTGTGAAAATTGCTGTCAATTTCCTGAGGAGATGCCTTCATCTGCTGAGTTCTGGCAAGTAGACCAGGCACAAGATTGCATTCAGTCCCAGCTAAAGAAAGCACAGCAGAGTATTAAGCAGAATAAGACTAAAATTTAGAGTCTTACTTAACAGATTTAATGTTTTACTTAGTAAGCTCAACTTCTTATCTATAGAGCTGTTAGTTCTCAGACTAAGGTGATTTGCTTGCTTTGCTTGCTTTCTTTTCTGAACAACCATAGTTGGGATTTATTGAACAGGAGTTGGCTGAGATTAAGGCTTTAAAGAAGACTAAACAGCAACAAGAAAATCAGTCTTCTAGAGATAAATCTTGCTGTGAGAAGTCTTTAATTAATAATCAGGCAGTAGCTTTCAATTCAGCTGTCAGTGCTGGATTATCTGGCACTTTCAGGGTTAATTTGCCTGTGGATTTTTTCTGCCTCTTTTTCTGGGATTTTTTCTTGACTGATCTTTTTTCCTCTGGGGTGGTGGTGTGACAGCATGGCACATCTAAGCAGTAAGATAAGCAGTGTTGAGTATTTCTTTGTCTCTGGAATACTGCCAGTCCTACTTGCCTATATATATTATACAATATAAAGCTTTGCAGATTCTTTTCTCTCCTCTCATGCTTTCAATTCTGTATAACTAGCTACTATAGTTCTAGCTGATAATACTATAACTGAGCACCATCACATAATCAAAAGCATCAATCTTACCTTGTTCTATTAATACTATCATTCTTTAGAAGCATAAAGAGCTAGTAATAACTATGTTGCTAACATCTTTATTCTGCCTCCTCATCTTTTTCTTTGACAGAACAACAGAATGACTTTAATTTAACCTGAATAAATTTTAAAAACAGCCTCTAGACTCAATTACAGAACCTGAATTTGAACTGAATCAAACAAGAATAGCACATGAGTTAACCACCACTGAGAAAGGCCTATCTGAGCAGAGATAACATATTTTAATTCTTTGAGATCTCTAAAATCAAGATAGTGAATTCTCAGAAGAATAGAAGATGACCTATAAGCAATTTAATAAACTTATTGAACAAGACTGAAAAGCCCTGTATAAGGCTATTTTGCATATCTTCAACACAGTACTTGATGACCATGATGAACTGCAGAAGAAGGTCAATGAACTAGAACTTAAACTTAGTGTAACAACAGGCCTAGACGACTAGACCAAATAGGGCCGTTGGGTTTATCTTGAGGACAAGAAACAAGGGGGTGAGCGATAGAATAGTAAGAATAGCCTGTGTTACTAGCAATGTCTTTATGACAGGTTGCTATGTGAGTCGACCACGAGGGTCGGATTCTGTCTGAAAGGAACGTCATTATATACATGCCAATCTGCCTGGATCAATGAGTTCATTTGGATCATTCTGGGTGTTTGGATCATGGAGCTTCGTTGGATCATAAGGCTTCATTGGATCAGGATGGGGGGGTTTTGATCCATTGTCACGTGCTCTCTGCATGACATACCCCTCCTTTATGCCAACTCCGGCTATAACACTTAGCACCTTAAAAAATAATACAAATAAGAAGATTGCAGAGAAAGATGAACAGATTAATTAGCTTGTAGCAAAATACAAGAACTACAAGAAACAGATTATTTAAATAATTATGCAATAAAAAGCTAGCTTAATCTATAGAACCTCTGCACCAGAAGCTTTTCACAAGTTCATTAAGCTGCCAAACCCATCTATTCTGACTGACAGAAAGAATCTAAAGTTTAATAACTAGCTTTTAAAAATAGAGAACAAACTGCTTGCAAATAAAAACTACTATCCAAATAAAGCTATATGTATAGCATATGTTCAGAACTATATGGGAGACACTGCTGCTGACCACCTTGCTCTCCAAATTTGCAGAGAGGCAATTAATTATTTTAAGACTGCAGATAAGATGTTCTGCCACCTTAAAAGCATCTTTCAGGACTCAAATTGATTTAATAATGCAAAATTCCAGTTCTGCCAGTTGAAGATGAACATCACTAATTTTTACTATAACTTCTTGATTAAGTTCCTGCATCTGGCAGGTGAGGCTCAGATCTCTGAATCTGAATACAAAAAAGAGCTGTTCCACTGATTAACCCAGAAGCTGCAGGAGATGACAGTAACTTATCAGATTAAGAACACAGTTTTTTTTGAAGCATACTCAACCTGCTGTTTGCAGATTGCTAGCAGCCTGCAGCAAATAATAGAGTGAAAACCAAAGAACCCTAACTGTGGTATTATTAAGAATTAGTTAATTTTTAAAGAGTGTGGAATAACCCCTGCTATCTTAAACTCTTAGAGTGCCACAAGAAAGACCACTGGTGACAAGCACAAGAATAAACTTATAAAGGAAAGACACTACTTCTATTGTGAGAGAAGAGAGTATAAAGCTGCTAACTATTTTATTAAGAAGTCAGTAGCAGCAGACCAGAAAGTGCTGAAGATAATTAAAAAATCTTCTGATATAAGCACTAACCAGAAGAGAAAAGAGAAACTCTAGAAGAAGTTTTTTTTCTAGAGTATAAGTATTAAATCAACCTTTCTTCATTAGATTTAAGCTGACTATTAGGTGGGGAACACTTTACAGTATTTAATCAGGTTTCAAGAAATAGATTGAGCATTATGCTTAAAGCATTGGTTGATTCTGGAGCAAATAGATTTATATTTATCAACACTCTGGTTACTATTAATGCAGCCAAGTTTTTTTGAACAATAGTGGTTCCTCTTAACTCCAACTGTCACATCTGTAGCTATAATGGCAAGACTGAAGAACAAATCACACATGCTATTATATTGCATCTAGCAGTGGATGGGCACTGCCAAGCCAATATACCCATGCTGATCACTAATTTAGGTCAGCATAACATGATACTAGAATGGAAGTGGTGTGAGAAGCATAATATATAGCTAAATATATGCAATAGATGCCTGGTTTGACCAGACTAGTGCTTAAAGATCAAGAGAATTTACCTGGTCTGTGAAAAAATTATGCTTCAGGTAATTCTAAAACAACCAAAACCTGACCCCCAGCACTAGCAGGATACAGACTGTTGGGATAAACTAATAGCAATAGAAAACAAAACAACTTCTTAAAAAAGAACTTTAATGCCAGAACCTAGATATTAACCCCTACACAGTTTCAACAGGGATAGGCAGTCAGATATAGCAAAGATAAACTATGTAATTCAAGGCAGGAGTTTTATTGTAGAGCAACATCAATCTCTACTACTTAAAAAGCCTCTGAAAGAGCTGCCTAAGATCAACATTGCTCTAATTAGAGCTGCAGGTTTTCACTAAAATATTGTCAGACTGTTTAAACCTCATAATTTAAAGGTATAATGATGAAAGCTCTGATTATTCCAATCTACCTAACTATCTGACCACTATTTATGGACTTAGAGGTTAAGACCTTCTGAATACTTCTTTGTTTAATAATCCTGAGACATTTTCATGAAATAACAAAGAAAAATAGGTGTTTTGAGTATAGACAGTATAATCTCTTTATTGCAGGGATTATAACCTTTAAGATACCTAAATCAGTATGTGCTAAATAGACTAATAGATCTCTTGGTATACTACTAGAGTATAGTAGTAATATTCAGCTAACACACTCTCTTAGCACCAGGCGAGACAGTGATATATAAATAGAGGTGCTAGATTATAGATCTCAGTTGATCAGATATATCAACTAGTCCAAGTAGTTTGATGAATTCTTCATGCTTTTAATGCAGTAGGATCTTGGTGAGACCATCTGCAGCCATAAATATAGTCAAAACTTATGTAATTTGTATGCAACAGAATTGAACTTTGTCTCAAAGCCATAAATAATAAGTATCAACATGTTGAAGTTTTAAATGTATAGCGGGTTTGTCCTCCTTGACTAGTAGGTCAACAGTCTGGCAATTATTGCATTGAATATGAATGTCATGCTCAAGATCTAGATTTATAGTGTTGAGCAGTTGGTTCCACCACTTGATCTGCTTTCCAGCTTCAGATATTGCAAGCAACTTGGCTTCAGTAGTAGATGTAGTAATGGTCTTTTGCTTGCCTAAATACCAATTAACAGAATCTCTAAATAGCTTAAAAAAATACCTTTTAATGCTTTTGTGATCCTCATTATCAGCATAGGCAGTGTTGCTTGCGCAGATAAAAACATCTGATATAAGATCATCTGGTGGAAGAAAGTATTTAATTGCATATAATTTTGTTCTGTTGAGATAGCATATAGCATGTTTAGCAGCATCAATATGCCTTGAAGACAGATTGACAAGAAATTCTGAAAGCTTACTACTAATCCTTGCAATATCAGGACAAGTAATAATTGCAGAATACATTAAGAACTCAACAAGCTGCTGATAGTAATAAATTTAATAAGCAGATGCTTGACCATTATATTGAGTGAGATGTTCTGTAGTAGCAGCAGGTGTTGATAAAGTTCAATGTGTTTCTAGATGAAATCTCTTGATAATCTTCTCAATATATGAGTTCTGGCAGAGCCATAGCTTTCACTGAGATCAATCACAGATAATATATATATTTAGAAACTATTTCAGTTCTCCAAGATCTCTTATATGGTAGGTAGCCATAATATCTTGCTTAAGTTGCCTAATATAGCTTTCATGATCACAGTGGTATAGAATAACAATGTCATCAATAAAGAAGAAGACTAGGCAGTGGCAATTGGTGAAAAAACATAGCTTTTCAGGGACTTTCTGAAGTTCTAAACTAGTTAGTATTTTAGAGAATTCTTAATGCCAGAGTTTAGAGAATCTTCATAGTTTATATAGAGCTTGTTAAAGCTGTATTATATATTCTGCTTTCTTGAATTTATTTAAGAGCTCAACATAGACTTCCTTATCAAGTTTGCTATTAAGAAAAGTGTTGACTGCATCTAGTTGAATAGTCTCTAGGTTGAAAACAGCAAGAATAGCCATGAGGGTTCTGAATACTTTAGCTGCAAAAATAGCAGCATATGTATTTTTTAATAGATAATACTGTAGATCACCTCTAACACAGACTTGTGCCTTGTACTTCAATAGATATCTGTTGAAATCAAATTTATATGAGAATACCTATATAAGAGGTAGAACCTGTGTCTTCTAGAGTTTTTTAACACATCTAAATATGTCTTGTGCTTCAACCTCACTGAATTCAACTTCTGCAGCTTTCATGAAGTTATTCTTAAAGGGATGAGCAAGGAGTTCTTTCCAGTTCTTAAGCAAAAATAGCAGCTAATCACAATGTAAAGATCTTGGCTAGCTTATAGCAGTGGCAAATGTGTTGAAATAGCCTGGCAGATTGTATGGGCTTTCAATTTGGGTCATATAGGCATCTCTGTAACAACAAGAAAATAAGAGATCAGCTTCTTGCTGGTATTGAGATGGCCTTTAAATGCATGGTTCTGTCAATATATTAGATTTATTAGGGTTTAGGGTTTTAGGGTTTTAGGGTTTTAGGGTTTTAGGGTTTTAGGGTTTTAGGGTTTAGGGTTTAGGGTTTTAGGGTTTTAGGGTTTAGGGTTTTAGGGTTTTAGGGT